>Ga0126381_100000522_pt1 | contig 42322 bp, 16 predicted proteins | sample PanSoiMetPlot_28_FD_96465 | JGI IMG/M metagenome (GOLD analysis project Ga0126381, IMG submission 96465) | Tropical forest soil microbial communities from Panama - MetaG Plot_28 | ecosystem: Environmental > Terrestrial > Soil > Tropical forest > Bulk soil | place: Panama | collected 2016-02-17 | reverse complement strand
CGGCCAAATGATGGTTCAGGCACGGCAATCTGCCTTCCCGGCGAGTTCCGGTTTAAACGACTTGCGGGCGGTCAGCGGCCAACCGATGGTTCCCATCACGGCCAACCGATGCTTCAAGTCACACAATTAAATACGATCAAATTCACTGCTGACTCTGGACGAGGCGCTCCTCCGGCAAAGGTTCAGCCGACAAGCGCCGGTGGAAATCCGGTCCGGATTGCCCCGTACCCCGTACCTCCGCGTCTCAACGCGAGCTGACAAAACGCAACAGCGACGAGGCCATAGCACGCAAACGATCGGAAGTCGATAACCAGCGGTGCCGGGTAGGCTGCATCCGTAAATCTCATGTTTCGGTCCTTTCGCCCGTTGTGTTCGGGGCACCCCGAGCGGAGAGGACCTGCTCCTGACGGCGGCACGAGAGGTGGGGAATCGCCCACTCGCCCGTGACTTGAACCATCCGTTGGCCGTAGCGGCCAAACGATGGTTCAAATTGCGGGGTTCTGGTGGGATGAGACAGCCTACTTGGTTACCGCATGGGTGGGTTCGGCCTTCGGCACACGATCCAGGCGTGCGATCCGGTGTGCCCGAATACGGTGTGCCAGTATCTGGTCGGGGGCTTCATCCCGCGGGCGGCAATGGACTCGGATTTCTGAATCTCGTCGGCGATCTGGACATGCAGTCTTCGGTCACCTCGCCGCCTATTCGGCTGGCCAGCTAACAAAGCATGCAGCGAGGGCAGGCTCCGCGACTTACGTTCTCCCGTCTCGCGGTTCTTTCAATCCAATTGGCCGCGAGAAAAGAGCCGCCAAGGCCTTTATTCGAGTGGCACCGGATTCACCATCGGGAGCACAGATATTCCCCGATCATGAGCAGTTCCGGGTCAGACAGGCTATCGTATTTTCATGCCTATGCGAAAAGGACGCGCGCTAACGGTGTTGGGTGTGCTGGTTTTCCCATGGGTTGTGACGGCGCAGACTCACTCGGTTGCGATGACAGTGGATGATCTTCCGTTTGTATCTGGATTTCCATCTCCCCTGAGCTCTGTCGAGGCAAAGAAAGCTATGCAGGTGAACGAGACAATTCTGCAGGCTTCTCAAACCACCACATACCAGCCACAGGATTCGTCATCGAGCAACACGCCGAACAACTCGGTCTGCCGGTGAGCAGGGAAATCCTGAGGAGGTGGGTTCGACCAGGTTTTTGATCTCGGAAACCATCTGTACTCCCATGCCGACGTGAACGATCTCTCCGTCGAACAGGCCGAGCAAGAAATCACGCGTGGCGAGGCAACCTTCGCGCCCTTACTGAAGAGCGTTTCTCGGAATCCGCAGTTCCTTCGGTTTCCCTATAACCACACCGGAGATACCCGGGAGAAGCACGACGCGATCGCGGCATTCATGTCCGCCCGCGGTTATCGTTTGGCTCCATGCACTATTGATGGTAGCGATTATGAATTCAACAGGACGTATGTGCTCGCCCTCGCGCGCCATGATGAGCAAACGGCAGCGAAAGTCCGCGCTGACTACATCGCCTATACCGAAGCCGAGATTGATTGGTACGCCGCGCTGAACAAACAGGTATTCGGGTATGAACCCCCGCAGATCATGTTGCTGCACGACAATCCGCTTAATGCGGATACGATTGAAAAGGTACTTTCTCTTTTCGCGCAGCGTGGATACCGCTTCATCACCCTGGAGGAAGCCGTGAAAGACCCCGCATACGCTGTCCCAGAGACCTATGTCACCAAGTTTGGTCCGATGTGGGGATATCGCTGGGCGCAGGAACTTCACGTAAAGGTAGATGGACGCAGGGAACCTGATCCCCCGGCATGGATCGATGAATACGCGAAGAGCCATCGTCCTACTCAATAGTCAGCTGACGTAACTCATTAACTTTTGCGACCAGCGGGTGAGGCCATTCCCGTTCTTCGTCCGATTTTCAATGCCGGATCGTTCGAGAAACTGTGGTGGGCCGCGCTATGCGGCGGCCCTTTTGTAATCGCGATTCCGTAGCGCCTCGCGGAGTTTGGAAAGCGCAGCGCACTTGATCTGTGAGACGCGGCTCTCATTGACGCAGAGTTCGCGTGCAACTTCGCGATTGCTCCGGTCCAGATCGAACAGCAGCGCGATAACCTTTTGCTCTCTCGCCGAAAGGCATTGGCGTGCGCGCTCAAGGTCCACCCGATCTGCGAAGGTCTGCAAAGTGCAGCGCGTGCTCCGAAGCTGATACGCCGGAAGCTCTTCCAGGCTGATGGTCGCCGGTGATGGTCTGTCGGCCGCAGCACACCGGAAACCGGACGAATTCACAGAGTGGTTCAACCGGAAGTTCCCAAAGAAGGGCGGGGAGGAGGACGTTCGGGTGGAGGACCTCCGTCCTTCGACATGATCGGACAAACCGCAGAAGACAACGTAAACGGCGGACTCGCGAATCTCAGCAGCACCCCACGTGTCTTTGCGACACGCTTTGATACCAAAACTCAGGCGACGCAGAGCCGATACGTGGCACGGACAACTCGTCCAGTCTCTGCGGACGCTAAATTGTCTCGCTCATGATGCCGGCGCTGCCGTCGTCTCTATCTCCCAGCCGTCCGTTTGTCTGTAACACCAGTCGCTATTGCCATCAATCACGCCGAGGTGCGTTGCAGCCAAGCCCTGAGTTCATGCGGACTGCTAATAATCCGTTGTTGTCTGGACTCGATCTGGCGAAGGCAGTCCGGATGAATTTGGCTCAGAGAATAGCCGGTTGGCCGCCCACCGTTCGCCGCAACTATCCACGAGAACACCCATGATCTTGACTGCCCAACCATTAGGCTTCGAGGTACTAATCCCAGAAGGCCCGCGACAGCTCCGTACGTTGCCCTTTGCTTTCTGCGGTTCAGACACTCCGATATTGAGGTGAGACTCCACACAGAGGGCGCTTGCCGCGCAACCTGCGGAATTCGACTGGTTATTGGAACACTTTTGGCTATCGGCTCGATACGATTGGCGATAGCGGGAGGAGCAGCTATAAGTTCTTCCTTCATCCCCACGGCTTTATCTGCTACGGATGCCCCGGCACCGAACCGGAAGCTCCGAACGAAGTATTCCGGGTCGCGCCTGATTATGTTGCATCGCGCCGCGAGTTCCTTGACTAAGGAAGGTGAATGCGGAACGACAATGTAGCCGGTTGGTATCTCTCCGGCCATAAGGCATTCCCGACCCTCGCTCAGGTGAATTGCTCCGAGCAGGCACAGGCAAGCATCCAGGCGGTCCTGATCGTTCTTCTTTGGCACCTGAGTTCCGGCGGCTGCATCGAGCCACTCTGCCGTGTCCTTCATGCCCCGAATCGAGAAAGCAGATGAAGCCCTCGTGCAGACATACTTCCAGTCGTCAATAGAAAACGACTTTGAAATCGCCGGGTTATATTTTGGCAGCCGCTCCGAGCCTCGCTGTGTGGTTAAGGTCCAGCCCAACGCGATCAGGATCAGCACGGGATAGGTCTCGATTACCAGGCAATCGCCGCGAGGCACTAGTGGATTCGCGGCGCCTCCGAACCCCTTCAGGAATACCCAGATTGGCGCCTGTGGACCAAACATGTCAGTTCGCGCGGTGTTGGCAGGCTGCATTCCTCCACCTCGTGCGCTGACGCACGACGAAACGATATTCTCGACTGGCCGCTGCCCTTGCGAGTTTGGGACTACGGTGGGCTGGTCAAGAAAAATGAGAGTCGAATCCGGCTGGCACTTCGTCCGCCAGTCGCGAATTATAGTTTCGGCTTCGCTGTAGCTGGCAACGCGCGGAAGACCCAACTCCACGAAAGAACCGTCAGGTTGAAGCAACACCGCAACGATGGCGCCCGAGTTCGACGCGGTCCAAGCTGAATCGAACCCAATCAATAGCTTCATGGTTTCAAATCAGTCTACCGGTCCGGCGATCCGCATGCCCTCGACTTGTATACGGCCAACCCGCTCCGAGGTCGCACTGGTCGGTTCAAGGGGTAAGGTGGGGCCGGGGAAGATTTTCAACCATGCCGAACATGACGCGAATCGGCATCGGCTGCGATATTGGGCCTCGCGCGGCGAACCGACACGGCTCGGCCCTTACCCTGTCCGCGACCCCCGTGAGAATGCGGTTAACCACCAGACCGTGCCAGCGTTTGCCGGTGCGCCTCTGAAATTCCTCAGCATTCAGAGCCGCGGCGATTCTGTCGAATCCCATTCCTGAAGCCCTGAGCGACTTCATACGCTCGATAACAGCGCCCTCGCCCTCGTAGTACCCAAATGGCTTGCGGACTTCGCAGCGGCCCTCTTTCTCAGCTTCCGGATGCGCGCTCCGCGCAGCTTGGCAACGATCTGAGATTTGTCATACTGCGCAACGGCACCCATTAGTTCCCGCATCAGAACCCGCGTGGGATCGGATTCCATCAGGTCCGGCTCGGCGACAGAAATAAGCGTAAAACCGTTCTTCCGGAGATCGGCAATGCAGGCTTCCTGAACCATCAGGTCGCGCGCAAGACGGTCAAGCCTTTCGACCGATGATTGTCCGCACACCATCTGAGTGGAGAGCGGCCATCATTTCCGACCAAGCCGGTCGGTCCATCGTCTCGATCGCTCCGCTCACGCCTTCCTCCCGGAACTCGCGCACGATCCGATAGCCGTGGGCGGCCGCGAATGCCTTTATTGCGCTTCGCTGTCGCGGGAAACCGTCTCCGCGAACCTGATCTTTGCCGCTCACACGAAGATAGCTGAAGGCCCGCCTGCATCATTTCAATGCGTGGAGGAATTAAATCTTTATGTCAAATACCAAATCTGTTACGTTGATTCTAAATAATTTATGGACGAATCTGGACCAAGCCACCATATAAAAAAAGAGAATCTGTCGATAATTCGTCGCTATCTGAAGTCCAAACCTCGGACGAGCAGTGAGCGAGGTTTCCGGTGCAAAAGTCGCCTGTGCGGCTGTTTGGAGTTTGCGATGACTGTGAACAGCGTGCCAATGAACCTGTAAGCAAGGGGCCTTGTGAAGCTTTGGAGACCGGAAGCACTCTCTCGTAAGGCAGTCGGCCCTTGGCCGCTCCTGCTCGTTCTGATTCATCTACTTGGCACGGGAGCGACGCTCTACGCCCAAGTGTTGGGGAACATCTCGACTGTCGCCGGACAGTGTAGCGCAACGGGCTACCTCCCCGAACCGTCACAAGCGACCGCAAATAAGCTCGGCGGCACCCTCGCGGGCCTCGCAGTCGACGCAACTGGCAACCTCTATATTGCCGACCCAGCAAACAACCGAGTCCGCAAGGTTGACACCACCGGCGTCATCACCACGATTGCGGGAACGGGTGTCGCCGGGTTCGGTGGAGACAACGGACCGGCCACAAGCGCACAGCTGAACCAGCCCAAGGGCGTGGCCGTGGACCCCGCGACCGGGAATATTTATGTCGCTGATAATGCCAATAACCGGGTTCGCCGCTTCACTCCGGGCGGGAACATTGTCACGGTGGTCGGCACTGGCACGCCTTCTTCCACCGGCGACAACGGACCGGGGACCAGCGCGACCATCAACGGCCCTGTTGGGCTGGCCATCGATAAGTCCAACAATCTCTACATCGCCGAAACTGCCGGATATTATGTACGAGTTCTAAATCTTACCAGCAGCACCATCACCACAATCGCTGGTAATGGAAAAACGGGCGGTCAAGCGGCCGGTCCAGCCCTATCCACATCTACTGTGCCCTACGGACTGACGGTTAGCTCCGCGGGGGTGCTCTACATAGCCGAGCCGGGTGCGAAGTATGTCACCAGCGTTCAGTCCGGAACGAAGAGTCTCGTTGCGGGCAACGGTTCAAGCGGTCTCGTGAACGAGAATGTTCCTCCCACCACCACCAGCGTTATCCCTTCCAATGTCGCCTTCGATAGCAAAGGTTTTCTCTATTTAACCGACGCTACCAACTCTCGCCTCCGCAGGGTCGACCTTGTCAACAACGTCATTACAACGGTGGCGGGGAACGGCAACCTCGGGTGCACAGGCGACGGAGGACCGGCTTTATCTGCAGCGCTCCAGGCCGCTGACGGCCTCGCCATCGATTCGGGGAATCGTATCTACGTTGCCCAAGATGCGATGGGCGTTGTTCGGGCGATGTCACAGACTAGCCCGCCTGCCTCGGTTTCCGCGGTGAGCGGCGCGCCGCAGTCCGCGGCGGTTGCCACCAACTTCGCCTCCCCGTTTGTGGTTGTAGTCAAAGATTCCTCCGGCAATGGCCTCGGCGGCATTACAGTGAATTTCGCTTATAGCGGCGGGACGGTCTCCCCTGGCACGGCGACAACAGGTTCCAATGGCCAGGCGCAGACAACCGTCACGGCCTCGACCACGGCCGGATCCTATACCGTTACAGGCTCGGTCACCGGAGTGTCAACTCCAGCCAGCGGGGCTCTTACCAATCTCCCAGGGCCGCCCACTCTCACTTTTGCGACGCAGCCCTCGAATACAACCGCCGGGGCAATCATCAATTCTTCCACTGGCGGCGTCGTGGTTAAAGCGGCCGATAGCTACGGCAACGCCGTGAGCGGGATCACAATCAACCTGTCGCCGCAAGGAGGATCCGGAACTCTTTCCGGAGCCACCCCCCAGGTCACCAACTCGTCGGGTTTGGCCACGTTCTCTAATCTGAGCATCAACAAAACGGGAACGTACACGTTGCAAGCGACCGACGGAACGCACTTCGGCACGAGCGCTTCGTTCGTCATCAGCCCAGCAGCAACAGCCACCATCACCGCGGTTGCAGGCAGCGGCCAGTCAGCAGCCCTCCAGACAGTCTATGCCAGCCAATTGCAAGCGAGCGTGCAGGATGGACTCGGCAACGCGATTCCGAACGTCTCCGTCACGTTTAGTGCTCCCTCGAGCGGCGCGAGTGTCACGTTCTCGGGGCCGTCCGTGGTCAACACAAATAGTTCGGGCGTCGCGGCTGTCACGGTAACAGCCAACAACCAGATCGGCTCGTTCCAGGTCACCGCGACTACCTCCGGAGTATCCACTCCGGCTGTCTTCAATTTGAGCAACATTGCGGGCGCGAGCAGCCGGCTCACTTTTGTTCAGCAGCCGACAAACACACAGGCCGGAGCGACCATTGGGCCTGTCAGCGTCCAGCTCGTCGACTCATTCGGAAACAATGTCCCCCAAGCCGGCGTTGCCGTGACGCTGACGACGAGCCCAGTTACCACAATTTCCGGGACGACCACCATCAACACGAACACTGCGGGTCTCGCGACTTTCGCCAACCTAAGCATCAACGCCGCAGGAAGTTATCAGTTGACCGCTACGGCAACATCCCTCGGCTCCGCGCAAAGCAATTCATTCCTGATTTTGGCCGGTGTAGCGAACGCAATCCAGGCCACCGGCGGAACGCCGCAGAGCGCCACTATTTACGGTCCATTTGCAATCCCGCTGAGCGCAAAAGTAACGGATTCCTTCGGCAATCCGATAAGCGGAGTTGCTGTGAGCTTCTCGCCGCCGGGTTCCGGCGCCTCTGCGACGCTGTCCGCGCTATCCGCTAACACAGATTCCACCGGCCAGGCGAGCGTGTCGGCTACTGCGAACGCGGTGGTGGGTTCCTACACCGTAACTGCCTCCGCAAATGGCGTTACTTCATCCGCGAGTTTTGCTTTGACCAACGTCGCAGGAGTCGGCGCGAATGTGGTTTTCACGCAGCAGCCCGCGTCGACAACGGCGGGCGCGGTCATGGCCCCCGTTACCGTTAAGGTCACCGACAACGGTGGCAATCCGGCGCCGGGCGTGACGATTACCCTATCCGCGCAGGGCGGCTCCGGAGTTCTTTCCGGAGCTACTCCGGTCGTGACCAACGCATCCGGTCTGGCAACATTTCCGAACCTAAGCATCGACAAAACGGGGACGTACTCGCTTCAAGCGACCGACGGAACCCACTTCGCCACGAGTACCTCGTTTGTGATCGGCGCGGGAACAGCCTCCAGCATCACGGTTGTCGCAGGCAGCGGCCAATCCGCTCCGATCGGCTCCTTTTATGCCAGTCCGCTAAAAGCCAGCGTCCAGGACGCTCTCGGCAATGGTGTGCCCGGTGTTTCCGTCACGTTCAGCGCCCCGTCCAGCGGCCCAGGCGTCAGTTTTTCAGGTTCGCCGACAGCCCCCACTGACAACACCGGCGTTGCCGCGGTCTCCGTAACGGCCAACTCTCAGGTCGGCTCCTTTCAAGTCGCCGCGACGGCGCCCGGTATCTCTACACCGGCCATATTCGACTTGACCAACATCTCTGGCACGGCCAGCCGTCTTGTATTTGTTCAGCAGCCCGCGGACACCCCGGCTGGGGTGATCATGGCGCCTGTAACTGTCCAGATTACAGACAATGCAGGAAATAACATCGCTCTGCCTGGCGTGGCCGTAACATTGTCGTTGAACCCGGTTCTTGGGCGTCTGCGCGCGATCTCCGGGACCACCGTTGCAAACACCGATGCCAGCGGGCTGGCAACCTTCTCCGGCCTCAGCGTTTCCGCCGCTGGCAACTATCAGCTCACTGCCTCCGCCACATCCCTCGCTTCGGCGCAGAGTAACCCCTTCATGATTTCAGCTGGCGCGCCGGCCGCGATACAGACGGTCGCCGGTACGCCCCAGAGCACGACGGTTCTCGCCCCGTTCGCCGTTCCCCTTCAGGCGATCGTGACGGATTCCCTGGGTAACCCGCTGAGCGGCGTTACGGTTACGTTCGCCGCGCCTGCAACGGGCGCGTCCGCGAGCCTTTCGGGATCGACAGTGACCACCGACCTCAACGGCAACGCCAGCGTGACCGCAGTGGCGAATTCAACCGTTGGTTCGTACACCGTGACTGCCTCAGTGAGTGGCGTTACCCCGTCCGCGAGCTTTACTTTAACCAATCTGGGAGGCGCGGGCGCGAATCTCGTCTTCACGGCGCAGCCGACCAACACGGCGGCGGGCGCAGTCATGGCTGCCGTCACGGTTCGCCTCACCGACAACGGCGGCAACCCGGTGAGCGGCGTCGCCGTCAACGTGACTGCGCAAGGCGGGCCCGGAGTTCTCTCCGGCGCCGCGCCCGTCGCCACTGATGTATCCGGCCTGGCGACGTTCTCCAATCTGAGCATCGACAAGACCGGAACGTACTCGCTTCAGGCAACCGACGGAACCCACTTCGCCGCCAGCAACTCGTTCGTGATCAGCGCCGGAACGTCGGCCAGCATCACGGTGGTGGCCGGCAACGGACAGTCGGCTCCCGTCACGTCGAATTACGCCAGCCTGCTTAAGGTCAGCGTGCAGGATGCGCTGGGCAACGGCATTCCCAACGCTTCCGTTACGTTCTCCGCTCCTGGCAGCGGCGCGAGCGTCACATTTTCAGGACCTCCGGCCGTCACTACCAACAACGCCGGTGTGGCCTCCATCCCGGTGGCGGCCAACACGCAGGTGGGCTCCTTCCAGGTGACGGCGACGGCCCCCGGTACGCCTTCCCCGGCGGTCTTCAGCCTGACTAACGTCGCCGGTACGGCGAGCCAGCTCAGATTTGTCCAGCAGCCGTCCAACGCTCAGGCCGGGACGGCGATTACGCCGCCCATTACGGTTCAGCTCACGGACAATCTCGGAAACCCTGTGGCGCAGGGCAATGTATCCGTGACTCTGTCGCTGAATCCCGTAGTCGGACGTTTGCCGGTCGTCTCTGGCAACACGACAGTGCTCACGAGCGCCAGTGGCCTGGCGACCTTCACCGCGCTGAGCATTGACACCACGGGAGGCTATCAGTTCACCGCCCTCGGCACGAATCTGGTGTCGGCGCTGAGCAATGCCTTCACGATTTCCGGCGGCGCCGCATCTCAAATGACGGCCGTCAGCGGGACGCCGCAGAGCGCCACCGTGTTCGCCCCCTTCGCCCTGCCGTTGCAGGTGCAGGTGACCGATTCTTTAAATAACCCGCTCCCCGGCATTTCGGTAGGATTCACCTCTCCCACATCGGCGGCGTCGGCAACCCTGTCGGCTTCGACTGCGACTACAGACCTGAACGGGCTGGCCAGCATTACGGCAGTGGCCAATGGGGTAGTGGGCTCTTATACCGTAACGGCGTCCGCAGGAGCCGTCAAAGGGAACTTTGCTTTAGCCAATCTGGGCGGCGCCAGCGCTGGCCTGGTTTTCACCCAGCAGCCTGTCAACACTCCCGCGGGCGCCGCCATGCCACCGGTCGTGGCGCGCGTCACGGATAGCGGCGGCAATCCCGTCAGTGGCGTCACCATCGCCATCTCAGCGCAGGGAGGGCCAGGCGTTCTCTCCGGCGCCGTGCCCGTCGTTACCGACTCTTCCGGCCTGGCAACTTTTTCCAACCTGAGCATCGACAAGACGGGAACCTACTCGCTCCAGGTGACCGACGGCACGCGTTTCGCCACCAGCGTTTCGTTTGTAATCAGCCCCGCGACATCGTCGAGTATCACCGTAGTCGCGGGTAACGGCCAGTCCACCGCTGTCACGACGAATTATCTCGTTCCCCTCAAAGTCAGCGTGCAGGACAGCCTCGGGAACGTCATCCCCGGCGTTGCAGTTACCTTCACGGCCCCCACCAGCGGCGCGAGTGTCACGTTCCTGGGCTCCCCGACTGTTACGACGGATGGCGCCGGTATAGCCGGGATTTTTGTTACGGCCAATTCGCAGGTGGGCGCCGTTGCGGTCACGGCGACGGCCTCGGCGGGTCAGGCTGTTTTCAGTCTGACGAATCTCACCGGAGCGGCGAGCAATCTCAAGTTCGTTCAGCAGCCTTCTAACGCCGCCGCGGGAGTAGTGATCTCGCCACCGATCACGGTTCAGCTCACGGACAATCTCGGAAACTCTGTCACGCAGGCGGGCGTGGCCGTGACCCTGTCGCTGAATCCCGCTGCAGGACGTGTACCGGCTGTCTCCGGGCCCGCGACGGTTCTGACGGGCGCCAGTGGCCTGGCTACCTTCGCCGGGCTGAGTCTTGACGCTGCCGGAAGTTATCAGTTCATTGCCATCGCCCCGTCCCTCGTCTCGGCGCAAAGCAACGCCTTCACGATCTCGGCGGGCTCGCCGGCGGAAATCCAGACCATCTCCGGGACGCCCCAGAGCACGACGGTGCTCGCCCCGTTTGCGGTACCGCTTCAGGTTTTGGTCTCTGATTCCCTGAACAACCCGCTCAGCGGCGTCTCGGTCGCGTTCGGCGCGCCTGCAACGGGCGCGTCGGCGAGCCTCTCGGCTTCGACTGCTACAACCGATGCAAACGGCCATGCCAGCGTGACCGCAGTGGCGAATTCCACTGTCGGTTCGTACACCGTAACTGCCTCGGTGAGTGGCGTTACCCCATCCGCGAGCTTTGCTTTGACCAACGTGGGCGGCGGCGGGGCCAATCTGGTGTTCACTGCGCAGCCAGCCAACACGGCGGCGGGCGCAGTCATGGCTCCCATCACGGTTCGCCTCACCGACAACGGGGGCAACCCGGTGAGCGGCGTTACCGTCAACGTGACTGCGCAAGGCGGGCCCGGAGCTCTCTCCGGCGCCGCGCCCGTCGCCACTGATGTATCCGGCCTGGCGACGTTCTCCAATCTGAGCATCGACAAGACGGGAACGTACTCACTGCAGGCAACCGACGGCACCCACTTCGCCACCAGCAACTCGTTCGTGATCAGCGCCGGAACGTCGGCCAGCATCACCGTGGTGGCCGGTAACGGACAGTCGGCTCCCGTTACGGCGAATTACGCCAGCCGGCTTAAGGTCAGCGTGCAGGACGCCCTGGGCAACGTCATTCCCAACGTTTCGGTTACATTCTCCGCTCCCGCCGGCGGCGCGAGCGCCACGTTTTCGGGATCTCCGACCGTCACTACCAACAACGCCGGTGTGGCCTCCATCCCGGTGGCGGCCAACACGCAGGTGGGTTCCTTCCAGGTGACCGCGACGGCTTCAGGGACGCCTTCCCCGGCGGTCTTCAGCCTGACTAATGTCGCTGGTACGGCGAGCCAGCTCAAATTTGTCCAGCAGCCTTCCAGTGCCTTGGCCGGGGCGCCGATCGCGCCGGCTACGGTTCAGCTCACGGATAATCTTGGAAACCCCGTCGCGCAGGCCAATGTATCCGTGACGCTGTCGCTGAATCCGGTAGTCGGACGTCTGCCCGTCGTCTCTGGCAACACGACAGTGCTCACCAGCGCCAGTGGCCTGGCGACCTTCACTGGCCTGAGCATTGACACCACGGGAAGCGATCAGTTCACCGCCCTCGGCACCAGTCTGGTGTCGGCGCTGAGCAATGCCTTCACGATTTCGGGCGGCGCCCCATCTCAATTGACGGCCGTCAGCGGGACGCCGCAGAACGCCACTGTGTTCGCTCCCTTTGCCCTGCCGCTGCAAGTGCTGGTGACGGACTCCAACAACAACCCGCTCACCGGCGTCTCGGTTGCGTTTTCCGCGCCTGCAACAGGCGCGGGGGCGAGTTTTTCGGCTACGACCGCGACTACTGGCCCGAACGGCGTCGCAAGCGTGAGCGCAGTGGCCAATGGCGTGGTGGGCTCTTATACCGTAACTGCGTCTGCAGGCGGCCTCACAGCGAACTTTGCCTTGACCAATCTCGGCGGAGCCGGCGCCAGTCTGGTTTTCACCCAGCAGCCTGTGAGCACTGCGGCGGGCGCCACCATGCCACCGGTCGTAGCGCGGGTTGCGGACAATGGCGGCAATCCAGTCAGCGGCGTCACGGTCACAATAACCGCGCAGGGAGGCCCCGGAGTTCTCTCCGGCGCCGTTCCCGTCCTCACCGACGCCTCGGGTCTGGCGACGTTCTCTACTCTAAGCATCGACACTGCGGGAACGTACGTTCTGCAGGCGACGGACGGCACGCGCTTCACCACCAGCGTTTCGTTTGCAATCAGCCCCGCGACATCGTCGAGCATCACTGTAGTGGCAGGTAACGGCCAGTCGGCGGCGGTGACGGCGAATTACGCCACCCGCCTCAAGGCCAGCGTCCAGGATGCGCTCGGCAACGGCGTTCCCGGGGTTCCGGTCACGTTCGCCGCTCCCGCCAGCGGCGCCAGCATCATTTTTTCAGGACCTGCGACCGTCACCACAGACACTGCCGGCGTTGCGTCAGTCGCTGTGACGGCCAACACCCAAGTGGGATCGTTCCAGGTCACCGCGACTGCTTCCGGTATCGCAACACCCGCTGTCTTTAGCCTGACCAACGTGGCGGGCACGGCGAGTCGGCTCAGGTTCGTTCAACAGCCATTCAACGCGCTCGCCGGAGCAATTATTACACCGCCTGTTACCGTGCAGCTTACAGACAACATCGGAAACGATGTCGCGCAGTCTGGCGTTGCCCTGACCTTATCGCTCAATCCTTTTGCCGGGCGCTTGCCTGCGATCTCGGGTACGACTACCGTCGTCACGAACTCCAATGGTCTTGCGACCTTCGCAGGCCTCAGCATCGCAACCGCTGGAAATTATCAGCTCACTGCCGTTGGCCCCTCTCTTGTTTCGGCGCAAAGCGTCGCCTTCACGATTTCCGTGGACACGCCGGCAGCGATCCAGACCGTGGGCGGGACGCCCCAGAGCACCACGGCGCTAGCCCCGTTCGCTGTCCCGCTCCAGGTGCTGGTTACGGACTCCTTTGACAACCCACTCAGCGGTATCTCTGTCACGTTTGGCGCGCCTGGCGCTGGAGCGTCGGCCACTCTCTCGGCCACGACTGTCACCACAGACGGGAACGGCTACGCGAGCGTCACGGCAACAGCGAATGCGGCCGCAGGCTCCTACGCAGTGACTGCCTCGGTTTCCGGGGTGACACCTTCCGCGAGCTTTGCTTTGACCAACACCGGAGGCACGAGCGCGGGTCTCGTGTTCACACAGCAGCCGACGAATACCGCGGCAGGCGCAATCATTGCGCCGGTGGTGGTGCGGGTCAGCGATAACGGCGGCAATCCTGTAGGCGGCGTCACGATTTCCCTGACCGCACAAGGCGGCCCCGGCGTTCTTTCGGGCGCCACTCCCATCGCCACTGACTCCTCTGGACTGGCCACGTTCTCCAACCTGAGCATCGACAAGACGGGAACCTACGCACTACAGGCCACAGATGGCACTCGCTTCGCCACCAGCACGTCGTTCCTAATCAACCCCGGGACCGCCAGCAGCATCACCGCGGTAGCCGGCAGCGGCCAATCGGCTGCAATCGGCGCACCGTATCCCAGTCCGTTGAAGGCCAGCGTACAGGACGCGCTCGGCAACGGCGTTCCCGGCATCCAGGTCACGTTTGCCGCTCCAGCCAGTGGAGCAAGCGTCTCTTTCCCGGGAGGATCGTATGCAGTTACAGACAGCACCGGCGTCGCCGCAGTCTCCGTTGTGGCCAACCCTCAGGTTGGCTCTTTCCAAGTCACCGCGACTGCTCCCGCCGTGGGCGGCCAGGCTGTCTTCAGCCTGACCAACATCACTGGGTCGGCGAACCACCTCAGCTTCGTTCAGCAGCCGTCGAACGCTCAGGCGGGAGCCACGATCACTCCACCAGTGACGGTTCAACTCCAGGATAGTTCCGGAAACAACGTCGCACAGGCGGGCATTTCCGTAGCGCTGTCGCTCAATCCGGTTTTGGGACGGCTGCGCGCGATCTCCGGGACGACCGTTGCCCTCTCGGACTCAACGGGGCTGGCGACCTTCTCCAATCTGAGCATCTCCAGCGCCGGGAACTATCAACTCACCGCTACCGGCCCTTCACTTTCCTCGGCGCAAAGCAATGCATTCCGGATTTCGCCGGGTCCGGCCTCCACGATTCAGACGATCGGTGGTACGCCACAGTTGACGATCGTACTCGCTCCGTTTCCAACGCCCCTGCAGGTTTTGGTTGCCGATTCCCTCGGTAACCCACTCAGCGGGATCTCTGTGGGCTTCACCGCGCCTGCGACGGGCGCGTCGGCGACCCTCTCGGCATCTGCTGTCGCCACGGATATCAATGGCCATGCAAGCGTGACAGCTACGGCTAATTCTCTGGTCGGATCTTACACAGTAGCGGCTTCCGTATCGGGCGTCGCGACATCCGCGAACTTTGCCTTGACCAACGTGGCAGGCGGCGGCTCGCTGCTGAGCTTTACGCAGCAGCCCGTCAACACACCTGCCGGTTCCACGATGTCGCCTGTAGTAGTTCGCCTCACGGATAGCGGAGGCAACCCGATTACCAATGTTGCCGTCGCGGTGGCGCTTGTAGGAGGTGGCGCCGGTTCGTTATCCGGAACTCTCTCGGTCAACACGGACACGAGCGGCAGCGCAACCTTCAGCGATTTGCGCATTGACTCCAGCGGCACTTATCAACTGGTGGCAAGCAGCGGAGGAGTCTCCGCTCCCAGCAACTCGTTCCAGATCGGTCCCGCGGTCGGCCGCACGATTACCGTGATCGAAGGCAACAATCAGAGCGCAGCAGCCGGTGACCCTTACGCAACTACTTTAAAGGCTGTCGTGCGCGATGGGCTTGGGAATGCCGTTCCAGGAGCGCAGGTCACATTCACGGCGCCCGTTGGCGGCGCGAGCGTCACATTCGCCGCAAGTTCCACGGTTACCTCGGCCGCGGACGGGCTGGCGACATCGCCATTGGCAACTGCGAATTCACAGCCTGGCCTATTCAACGTGGTCGCAAGCAGTGCCGGAGCGTCCGCTCCGGTTACATTTACGCTTCAAAATTTGTCCGCTACCGCAAGCCGGATGCGGTATATCCAGCAGCCAACCGATACTGTTGCCGGTAACCCGGTCACCCCAGGCGTGGCGGTTCAGATTGTGGATCGCTTCGGAAATCCGGTACCCCAGGCCGGCGTCAGCATCAACCTGCTGCTCAGCGCAAGCACAGCTGTTATTCGAAACATCACGGGCGCAACAGCCCAAACCGACTCCAGCGGCCTCGCAACATTCCCGAATCTGACCGTTACCCAGGCTGGGACCTACCAGTTGCTGGCGCTCGCAACAGGATTTGAGTCGTCGATCAGCGCTTCGTTCCAGGTGATGGGTGGATCGCCAGGTTCTGTCTCCTCCGCCGCAGGCACGCCGCAGAGCACGATTGTTCGAACGATTTTCGCTCAGCCATTTGTGGCTCTGGTTGCGGACGCCGCGGGTAATCCGTTATCGGGAAAGGTTGTGACGTTCAGCGCTCCGGCCAGCGGCGCGAGCGGAACTTTTTCGGGCGGCTTAGCGACGGCCACGGCAACTACCGATGCCACCGGACGAGCAACATCGGCGGCGTTTACCGCGAATCAAACCGCCGGCACGTTCAGCGTGACGGCTGCAGTAGCCGGGGTCAGCAATACAACAGCCTTCGCCCTGGCGAACCTCACGCCGGCCGCTCAAACGCTGGCGTTCATTACGCAACCATCGAATTCGGTCTCGGGAGCGGTTATCGGTCCTCCCGTGCGCGTGCAGATACAGGACGGCAGCGGCCAGCCCGTGAACATATCCGGTGTTGCGATCCTGATGACCTTGAGCCAGGGCACGGGATCTCTCTCGGGCACTCATGTTGAGATGACCGACACGAATGGGATCGCGGTGTTCAACGACCTGAGCGTCGACCTGGCGGGAGCCAAGCGTCTTCGAGCGCTGGGCAGCGCGCAGGCGGCAGTCGACAGCAACCAATTCCAGATCTCTGCCGGCAGCGCCGCCACCATTGCGCCGGTCAGCGGCGGCGGGCAAATCGCAAATCAGTCGGCTCAATTCGCTGGCCCGTTGCAGGCCCTCGTCGAAGACGCTTTGGGTAATCCGGTGTCCGGCGTTGCCGTCACTTTTGCCCTTCCGGCATCCGGGGCATCCGGCACGTTCGCGGGACCGGCGACAACGCAGACCGACGCCAATGGAATCGCGACTTCACCTCTCATCACCGCGAATAACATCCAGGGTGTTATATCTGCAACGGCGACGGCGGCGAATCTGGGGGCCGCTCAGTTTGTCTTAGCGGTTATTCAGCCGAGCGGCGGCTCGCTGCGAGTCAATCCGACAGTCACGCAGTTTGTACAGGCATTCGGCGGCGTGCCACCCTCGACCCAAACCGCGACGATCGTCAGTATCTCCGGTTCCGAAATTCCGTGGACGGCAGCCTCTTCTGCTCCCTGGCTTACCCTAAGTCCGATCTCAGGCACTACGCCGTCGCAAATCACTCTAAGCGCAAACGGCGCTGGACTGGCTCCGGGCCAGTACGGCGCTTTGGCGACTGTGTCCGATGCCGGCGGCAACCAGCAAACCATTTTCGTGATTTTCACAATCACCGGAGCTACCGCTCTGGTAGCTCAGCCGTCGCAACTCACGTTCCTCTCCGTTGTCGGGTCTGACCAGAGGGCCAGGGCTGCTTCCTCTCAGACAATCGAACTCACTTCCGCTAACTCGCTGGTTCCGATTGGCTACCAGACAACGGCGCAGGTTCAGACGCCAACGGGCGCGAAATGGCTCGCGGTCTCCCCGAGTGCCGGCGTTACTCCAGGCGCCGCGACCGTCGCAGTTGATCCCACCGGGTTGCTGACCGGGGTTTTCAGTGGCTTCGTCACATTTACTCCGAACGACCCTGCCATCAGTCCGGTATCCGTTCCAGTCACGCTGGTCGTCGGTTGCGGCACGAGCGGCTGCTCCGTGCCTCCACCGGTCGGCAGCGCGGTGACCAACTCCGCCAGTTTTTCCCCAGGCGGTTCTCCCAGCGGGGTACAAACGATCTTCGGCTCTTATTTAGCCGCGTCGACCCAAACGGCTACGACGTTCCCGTTGCCAACCAGCCTCGCCGGAACAACTGTGTTGGTTGATGGCGTTCTCGCGCCGCTCTATTATGTCAGCCCGAGTCAGATTAATTTCCAGATGCCTTCGGCGACGTCGCCAGGCTCAGCGCACGTGACTGTGATGACCCTCGCAGGATTAAGCTCTCCGGTGACGCCTGTGATCACGGCCGTGCAGCCGGGTTTGTACGTTTATCAAAACCTAAGGGCCAAAGCTTTGAATCAGGATCTGACGCTCCATACGCCACAGACACCGATCCCTGCGGGCGGATATGTCGTGCTGTACACGAGTGGCATGGGCCCGACCACGCCTTCTGTAGCTGATGGACAGCCTGCTCCTTCAAGTCCGCTGGCCGTCTTGAATGGATCGGTTCGGGCGACTGTCGGAGGGGTCGACGCCTATGTGCAGTTCGCCGGCCTCACGCCAGGTCTTGCGGGATTGATTCAGATGAACATTCAAATTCCCGCAGGACTCGCCCCCGGCGATCAGCCTGTTTTTGTCACCGTAAATGGAGTGCCGACGAATGCAGGTTTGATTACGGTGAAGTAATCACTGAACGATTGGTACGAATATGAATGACCGCATATCGCTCATGTTGTGACTCGGGCCGATAAATGGCCGGATGGCGGCATATTGTTAACCCGCAGCCTTGATCTTGTTGCGGAAACGCATCGCGCGCTGAACGCAGCGCTCTCGAAAAGTGAAATTGGTGGGCCGGGTATTCGCTGGCGTACGGTACGACAAAGTACGAACTTTTGTACGAACTTTCATTGACGGCTGGGTCTCAACTTACGGGCTGTCTTATTTTCCGGGGCGGTAGAACGGCAGGTGTGCCAATTGCAGTTTGTCTCAACCGACGGGTTCACCCCAGAAAACTGTGTCAGATTTGTGCCAGCGAAATGCCGAAACTGCGATTCTGGACGGACTAGGGCGGCGATAAACGGCCAAGATACGCCGAATCAGGCGCAGTGTAGTGACCGATTCCGTCTCTGGCCACCACAATCTAAAGCACTTACCGGCGGGCCAAAACATTTGAAAATAGTCTGACGTAGAATACGCGTACATCGGTTAAGCAGCGTCCGTTCCCTCGCACGCGGCTCCATTAGTTTCCAGATTTCCCGCGCGGTGGTGCCGGTTCTAGCAATGTGGTTGCGCGCCAGCTTGGCATACCGTTCGGTCATTTTGAAAGACGGCTCGAGATCGAGAATCAGCAGAACCTATCGCGGGCGGTTGGAGAAGCGATTGGATCAATCGCTTTAGAAATCGGCGCAATCAACTCCCTTTCCTTCCCTTCCTGTCGAACTGACGCGCACGCCGAGGCAGGGCATTCACGGCTGGTTTGATCCGCGCGTCTTTCCTTTGCCGCCGAACTCCACTGGCGCCTGTTCGAGCGCATCGGCGAGGGCGGTTTTGAGGGTGGCGTTCTCGGGATCCCGATGCACGGCGTCGCGCAGCAGCTCCAGCCCCGTTTTCCAATCGCCCGTTCGGAGCAGAGCCACGGCAAGATTCACGCGGATGCCGTTGTGCGCCGGATCGAGTTCCAGCGCCTGCCGGTATTTTTCGGCAGCCGCCTTGAAATCGCCGTTCTTTTCGAGCGCCGCGCCTTCGTTATTGAGGCGAATAGCCGTCATCGAGTTCTGATCGCTCAGATCCCTTTCATGAAGCGAATCGGCGAGCCGCCTCTTTACCTCATCGGCTTTCTCCGGCTGGCCGTCCTTGCGAAGGGCTCGCTGCAGACCGCTCAATGCAGATTGATCCGAAGGACTGAGACGCAGCGCTGTCTCAAAATGATCTACGGCTTCGTGAGCGCGATTCTGGCTTAACAATTCGGTTGCAAGCCGCGTCTGGGCGACAGGATCATCCGGACTGATCCGGACAGCCCGCTCGAATGCGGCCAGCGCGTCGGAATCGTCTCCGGCTTTTCGATATGCGTCGCCCAAATCAGACCACGCCTCGGCGAAGTCCGGCTGCAACGAAGTGGCTTTCTTCAAAGCAGCGGTCGCTTTGTCTACTTCCCCGCGTTCGGTGTAAATTTTGGCGCGCAGATAAAAAGGGTAAGCGGCATCCTGCTTCTCGCCAATAAGCGCGATCGCCTGGTCGAGTTGCGCGGCGGCGGCGGTGAGTTCGCCTGTCTGAATTAAAACCGCCCCTAGATTCACACGTGCGGTCGCGAAGCGCGGATTGATGCCAATTGCCCGCTCAAACGGAGCGCGCGCGGACTTCGGATCATCGAATGCGTTGTACGCCTCGCCCAATGCGTTCTGCGCTTCCGCCGAACGCGGCCGCAGGCGAACCGCCTCAGTCAATTGAGCGATCGATTCGTCGCGCTGCCCATCTTCCATCAGCACGCTTCCGAGCAATAGACGCGCATCTGCATTGGCGGCATTTTCGCCTATCAACTGCCGGAGCAGAATCACTGCTTCCGCCCTGCGGCCCTCACGCAGAAGAGTCCACGCCTGCTCGACGGACGCGGTCTGAGCGATCAGAACCCCCGTGAACAGCAGCGCTGCGCCCCACAACTTCATGATTTCCGCTCGTACTTTTGGCGGCGTGTAATGCCCTTGCCTTCCGTGACGTGAAGCCGCTGATCCGCAGGCACGCCCTTCAGCAGTTCCGTACGACCCGCAGGCCACCGGATCTCCACATCAACCAGCGTGGCGGTGCCGAGCCCGAAGTGCAACCGTCTATCGTTGCAGGAGAGATAAGACGCCTGGCTGAGAACCTCCTGCATCTGCTTTTTGCCCCCATAGGACGCAGTGACGCGCGCTCCAATCGCGCTTCGATTCGATTCCACGCCGGTCAATCTGATCTGTATCGAATGGTTGTTTCCGGAAAGATCATTGCGCAGCAGCGAGGGCGGCGCATTGTGATTGACGATCAGGATGTCCACGTCCCCGTCGTTATCGAAATCCCCGAACGCGCAGCCCCGGCTCGAATACGCCTCTTGCATCGCAGGACCGCCCATTCCCGTAAGTTCCTCGAATCGCCCGTCTCCCAGGTTCCGAAAAATCAGTCGTGGACTCGCGTAATGATCCTGTTCTTCGGGATAGATACCGCCGGTGACCCAGAAGATATCCGGGCTGCCATCGTTATCGAGGTCCGTGCAGCCGACTCCCCAGCCGACATATCTCGTCTCCACGCCTAGCCCGGAGCGAATCGTCGCATCGGTGAACTCGCCCTTGCCGTCGTTCAGATACAGCGCAGGCGTATCCGCTGCAAAATGCGTTTTTATGATGTCGAGATTTCCGTCGAGCCGAAAATCTCCGATTCCGACGCCCATTCCCGCCTGTTCCATTCCGTCGTCGCTGAGAGCGACTCCGCGGTCGAGACCCTGTTCGGAAAAAGTTCCGTCATGATTGTTGCGAAAGAGCAGGCTCGGCGTCGAATCGCAGGCCAGATAAATATCCGGCCAGCCGTCGTTGTCCAAATCCGCTGCAACAGCGGTCAGGCCGTAGCCGCCCGGAACCTTGTCGATGCCGGCTTTCGAGGTCACATCCGTAAATGTGCCATCGCCATTGTTGTGATAAAGCGCATGCGCGCCATAGGGCAAGCCGCGAGGCCCGCAGAATACGCCCTGCGAGTTGCATTCGTTTGATTTACCGGCCCGCGGCGTGGTGTCGAAATCGAAGGTCACATAATTTGAGACAAACAGGTCGAGGCGCCCGTCGCGGTCATAGTCGACAAAGCAGCAGCCCGAGCCAAAGCGCGATTTCGCGTTCAGCAGGCCGGCCTCCTTTGTGATTTCGGTGAACGTGCCGTCGCCGTTGTTGCGATACAGGGCATTCTGCGGCCAGCCGGTCAGAAAAATATCATCGAAGCCGTCGTTGTCATAGTCGCCAATCGTCACACCGTAAAAAAAGCCGTTACGGAACAAGCCGGCCTCTCGGGTCACGTCAGTGAAGGAGCCGTTGCGATTGTTCTTGTACAGACGGTTCGAGGCGTCAGCCGGCGGGTCTCCGAAACGCGATCCCGTGAGTACCAGGATGTCGAGCCAGCCATCGTTGTCGAAGTCCAGAAACGCCGCGCCGCAGCTCATCGCTTCCAGCACGTAGTCCGCGCGCCGGGGATGCCCCGAAATCACGGGACGCGTGAGCCCGGCCTCGCGCGCGACCTCCGTAAACCGCGCGTGAAACGGCAAACCGGAAAACTTCGGGCGCGGAGCGGCCTTTGCGTTTCGCGTGGCCATTCCGTGCGCATCATCGCCGTCCCCACGGGCGCCGAGTGCGACCAGGAGACCGAGCAGACTGCGCCGGGAGAAGGAACCCATTGCTATCGGGCCTAGACGAATCCGAGTATACCCGGAGTCGCTCCGAAGCCCGGGCGCGCTCCACTCTACCAGAGAATTTTGAACATCAACTCCACTTGCCGACCGCTGACGTAGGCGGACGTCCCGCCCTGAGCCCCGAACGTGCCGCCCGGGGAGCCCTGATACAGCGCCTGCCCGAATGTCGAGTCGTAGATATTGGTATCGGGGTCGCCGCGGTTCAGGTTATTCAAAGCGTTGTAGGCCGTCATCCGAAACTCTGCGCGGAACTTTTCAGTGATATGAAAGTCCTTGGCCAGACTGGCGTCAATATCGAAGAACGATGGCCCCGTGAGACAGCTATACTGCAGTGGGTTCGTGCGGAGCACATAGGTATTCGCGGGGGGCGCCTGAAACGCCGCAGTGTTAAACCAACGCCCCGGCGTTGGGTTCGATAAGCAGGGGTTGCCTGTAACGATCAGATTTCCGAACTGCGGATAATCGCCCGAGATGTACTGGATCACGGGCGTGAATTTCCACCCTCCCACCGCGGCATCCACTATCTTTGAAGGGTGCGACAGATACTTGTGTCCGCTTCCGAATGGCAGTTCATAAGTAAAAACCGCGTTTAACCTGTGCCTGGGCTGATTACTGGCCTGCCATTGGAACGTATTGGTGTAATAGGTTAGATCGTTGAAATTGTTGATCTGCGACTCTGCGTTGATATAGACGTACGTGAACAGGAGGTTAAACCCGTTCGCGAAGGCTCGCTGTACTTTGGCCTGTATTTGGTGATAGCGCTCATGCGCGCAACACGTGCCGATCTGGAACAATGGACCGTACATCGGGTAAGGCACCAGCAGCGAAGAAAGAGGTAATGTCGGCTGGTAATAGTAGGGACCATTGTTCACCGTCGTATCGAGATAGTGATAGAACGGATTCGGGACGCTTTGATTCAGGTAGCTTGGATTGTTCGCGTACTGAATCAGTAAGTTCGGGTTGATCGCATTCAACTGTTTCGTATAGTGCTGCTGGCCCAGGTTCAGGAAGTAAGTAAACGAACCCACAAATCCGTACGGCAGTTGTCTCTGAATATTGATATTGATGCGATCGTTAAAGGCCTTTGAGAAATTCTGCGGATACCAGAGGAGATTTGTTCCGCCTCGCCCTACGTTCGTGCCGAGCGCTTTACCGTTGATAGGGCCGAAATTCGGAATCAGGGGATTGATCGAGGCCGGATAGGGATCCGCGAATGTTTGCTGCGGCACGCCCTGGAGGAGCGGCGCGGTGAACTGATATCCGAACATCCCGAAGTTCGGTGGCTCAAGGAAGTTGATGTCTTCAAAGCCCGCTACCGGCGCCGAGGTGAAGTTGTATTCGGTTGGGATGACGTAGCGGGCGTAGCCGACTCGCAGCGCTGTTTTATCGTTGATCGCGTAGGCGAGCCCCGCGCGTGGCGCGAGCGCGAGAGCGGGCGGGTCCCACATACCGGGATGGGAAGGCGTGGTGAATTGCCAGGCGCCAGTAAAATGCCAGAAATTGTTGCCGACCAGGTCGCTTGCGATGGACGGCATGGATGGCGGGTTCGCCTGAATGGCCGGGACAGGCGCCGCAAGATCCATGGCTTGCGAAAGATTGTGCGACGAATCGTGCCACGCCTTCTCATATTCGTTACGCAGACCTAAATTCAGCGTCAATTTACGGGTGATCTTCCAGTCGTCCTGAAAGTACATTCCGAAGAAATTGGTAATCGGCTTCGGAACGGGTCCGCCTACCATCTCCGTCTGGTTGTCCAAAGCTCCCAGTAAAAACGTGGCCCAGGGATCTCCATTCAAAAGCGTGTTCGGATTGATGTAGCTCTCCGCGGTAACCGCGGTATTAAAAAAGAACTGCGATGTATTGGAAACGAATACGGGCCCGTAGGACTCGCGATACTCGAAACCGGCCTTCAGAAAATGGGAGCCTTTCTGGTGCGATAGCTTTGTGTTGAGCGCCTCTCCTTTCGGTCTTTGATCCCAGTAGAAGCCGCGGCCACCAAAGCCGTTTCCTCCGATGTTCAGGTTTGGATAATAAACTGGAACGCCGGGTGAGTTCACCAAATACGGTTCGTACCATTTATTGCTTCCCCAAATGGCGGCCCAGCCGTCCGAGCCAAGCGGCGTCGAGACATAGGCGTCAACGACGCTGTGGTAGTCGCCATGAACGTCGAAAATCGTAGTAGGGTTGATCGTCCAGACGGCATCGCCCGCGACCTGAGTCGCGTTCCGCAGCGAGCCGGTCGGCACGTAAAGAGGCGAGTTATTCGGCGTAGGATTTGAGTAAATGTCCGTCGTGTGGTAATGGCCCACTCTTCCAAAAATCTTCCACTTCTCGTTGATGTTCCAGTCGACGCGGTCGGCGAAATTGTAGTAATTCCACGAGTCTGAATATCCGTGCTTGTAATTGTTCACTCCTGTGATGTTGTCGCCCGGATTATTCGCGGGCCAGAAGAGTTTCATAATAGGTGACGATACGGGGTCGAATCGGCTGGCGGGCACAATATTGCCCGGAAAAGCCGTTCTCGTAACCACGCCAGAAGCGCTCGTCACGGTGGACCATGGGTCGTAAACGGTACGGAGTCCTCCATTGATGTTGTAAGACTGCGAGAAATTCCCTTGTTGTTCCAGATTGGTCGGTACCGTGGTCACGATACTGCCGGGAGCGGCGACCTGCCAGTATTCAAATGAGGCAAAGTTGAAAAGTTTGTTCTTGAGGATTGGATTCCCCAAAGTTGCGCCGATCGTGTGCTGGCGTTGCGAATTCTGGCTGAATGTAGTGCGGTCGGCTTCCGCGTTCAGCCAGGGATAGCGCCCCAGGTAAAACACGTCTCCGTGCCATTCATTCGTGCCGGACTTGGTGGTCATCGAAACCACGCCGCCTGCGCTGTGACCCTGCTCAGCGTCCACGCTGTTCTGCGAGACTGTCACCTCCTGCACCGCATCCATATTGGGCGGCAGGCTGAATTTGTGTCCGAGGCCCACGGGGCTGCCGTCCACTTGAAGGTCGTTTTTCAGGTTGGTATCGCCGCCCAGATCGACGCTGTTCGCCGACCAGGACAGAAATGGCAGCACCTCGCCGCGCGTGTTGATCGCCTCCGGCGCAAGCAGGGAAAGCTTGAACGGGTTGCGGTCAAACCGCGGCGTTTCCTGCGCCATAGTCGAATCGATCGTCTGGTCCTGATTGCTTGAATTGAATTCGAGCGCCGCGGGCGTCGCGGAAACGGTCACGCTCTCCTGGACCGTGCCGGCTTTGAGTTGCGCGTTTACGGTGATATCGGCGCGCATCTCCGCTGCGATATTCTCCTGAACGTACTTGCTGAATCCCGGCGCTTCCACCGTGAGCGTATAAGTACCGGGGTCCACAAGGTCGAAGACGTACAGACCGGTGCCGCTGGTCCTTCGGACCGTCTGCACTCCGGTTTTCGTATTCAGCAGACTCACTGTCGCATCCGGAACTGCGGACTGGGACGGGTCAGTAACGAGGCCTTCGATGCGCGCCCGGTATTCCTGCGCGAAGCAAGAACACGCGAGCAGGCAAAACAAACAGAAAAATGGATTAAATTTGAGGATAGAACGAAAACCAAGCGTCATAGTCTCCCCGATTCAGACTTCGAGCGGAGAGCTAATTCCCTTGCAGGCAGTTTTGGCCGCGCTATTACCGCTCACGCACATCGGAAGAGCGGCTACCCTGCGCGTCAATTCGCGGGTTAGTTTCTCACCCCCAAAGCCCGGATGAAGTATATACCAAATTATTTCCATCCGATTTTTGCCGTTTGTGACGTTTTCGACAGTGCCGGACGCAAACAAACAGCAGTGTGAATCGGAAATGGAATCTTCAGACCGCTTTTCAAAGTAAAGGCAACAAAAACCCTTCTGAGGCAGGAATTACTAAATTTGTTGTAAAGACAAACGGTTGGCCCTGTAAAGCCCTGATGGCAGCGGCTTACGCCCTCTTACGCCCAAAAATTCCGGAGAAACCCGAGCAATGGCTGTGCGTTTGCAGAAATCGAGCTCGAGCTTCCAGGTCAAGTTCAGACCGCGAGCCGCAGCGCAATCCCGCTAACAACGGGACCAGTCTGCTTCAGAAGTTCTTTTCTAGTTGGAAACGCTTGAGGTCAGAGCACCCAGGTAAGCAGATCAAGCTGCATTTGGTCAGTCACTGGTCGTGGACTCGGGAGGGCGACGAGTTTGGGCAATGCCTCAATAGCCAGGAAGGAAGCTCTATCTATTCGCGGATGGCGAAGGTAGGTTCCTCAACCAGCCGGCGTTCCAGCGGAAGTGGCTCCGCTCCAGCGCGGACGAAGAGCCATCGTTTTACTTTGCATGAAGCCAGGGACCAATTAACCCCGTCCGCGCTCGCTCCTCACAAGGATGTATGGCTGGTTGGACAGGTCCGGGCTGAAGCCGGGGAATATCGTGCTCCCGCCCGGCGTGTGAACCTCGAAGTAATACTGCAGCGGATACGGCGATTGTGTGTAATCCGCCGGTATCGTGGCGCGGAACTCGTTGTCGTGCGCCTGCATTGCGACGGAATGCCAGCGCTGCGACTGATCTGCCTGCCGGTACATGAGATTGACCTTTCTCGCCGGTCCGTTGGAATTGAACGCTACCGATACTTCAAGGGGCTTACCGGGTTCGAAATGCGCCGCGGGTGTGTGGTGCGTATTCAGTGAAATCCGGTTGGGCGGAGCCAGAACGGTAGCGACGGCTTTCTTAACGATAGCCGGATCCACCGCCTTCGCCGGCGTCACGGCATTCGAGCCGTTCAGGCGCGCTTCCATGTCGGCGAGATCGCCATCGATTCCGGTAATCCGGTCAGCCCAGTGACCTCGCATGTTTGCGTTCTTGCCGTAGGTGATGTCCGTCGCGTAGGCCTTCTTCGCCGTTTCCGACAGACTTGCCCACGCCCGCCTCGCAGTGCGATACGCTTTGAACGCTTCGTTTAGGGCAGTTTTATCACCAGTCTGCTGATACAGTTCCCACAGCACAGCGCTCCGGAACTTATAAGCAAAAAACTTTCCGATGCCCGCCTGAATATCGATATCGGTAATCACTCGGCGCAGCTCGGGCGCGTCTTTCCTGGGCGATGCCGCGATTGCCTGCGCCTGATTTTTGGAAGCTGCGGCGGACATATCATCCAGCCACTGCGCCACGTCGAGCGGGTTGTATTTCGCAGCCTCCTGTCCTTCGAGAAGAGCGGCCGCGCACTCGTTCGCGGTAGAGAACAACTGCGGGTCGAACGCGCTCACGTTGCCGAATACCTTGGGGTCCGGCGTATCGCTATATGGTTGCGCGCGGGCGGCATCGACGATCGGCATGTTCATGTACATCTCAGGCCAATAGGAATTATTCGAACCGGAGGCCCCATGCGTTGTCGTGATGACCGGCAGCACGCGGCTTGCGCTGCTCAGGGCGGCTTCAAGGGGCTGGCTGGCCGCTTTGAATTGTTCGCGCAAATAGCGGCGATGCCCGTCGGCGTCGGTATCGGGGTTGTATGTGTAACGACCCCAGACGCGATATTGATAATCGTATTTCTGCCAGTCCCATTTCGGTTCCAGCGACTTGTCGGCGTATGCTAACCTTCCGCCCGCGATTCCACTGCCCATCCGGCCCTTGAAGGACAATGGCTCGAACAGTTCCACGCCCAGGCTCCCCGAGAAACTGAAAGCCCGCCCGTAGCCGGCAGCCATCGCGGGATCTCCCCATAGCAGGTGGCGCTGAGTCCCGGGCCAGACGCGATGAATGATCCCGTATTGTCTGGTGTCTTTGAGATAGTCGCCGTAGCCGTATCTCAGGAAGTTCCGGGCGGCGGTGATGCTGTTACCCGATGGAACGGCGCCGCGCCGGCCGCCTGTGCGCGGCTGGAACTCCTGCTCGCGAATAGATGCCTGGTGATAGGGCATCCCCAGGTGTTCGGCCCAGAATTTCGGAGCCATGCTAACCGGCATTCCGGTTGCTCTCGCGATGGCGATGTGATGTTCGTCAGTGCCCTTGGCGTGGATGTCGAGATCGATTTTTCTGCCGGAATTTTTGATCGCCTCGAAGAGCGTTTCCCAGAAATCGTATCGACCGTCGGGAATTCCACTCTCCGTGTGAACGCGGAAACTCAGGCCGGTTATTCCGGGACATGCTTTGAGAACAGCCGCCAGACCGTCCCGGCAGTATGCGGGGTGAGTTGCGGGAGTGAGTCCTGAGATTTTGTAATTCGTGTCCGAGTTGGGCCATTCATAGGCGTGTGACCACAGAGCCAGATTGAACTGAAGGCCGCGCAGGACAGTTTGTTCGCTGATGAATTTCAGCATTTCGAAGTTGCGGTCACGTTCCGCATCGGGGAGTCCCACGGCAGTCACGTTGTAGCCGGGGACCGGCAGTAGAAATGGATAGGCGAAATAGAAATAGGAATCCGGGATATCGCGGGCCGAGTTGTAGCCGATCCCAAGGGTCAGGTTGAATCGATTGAACCGATGGGTCGCCAGCATCGTGAGATACTCCGTCCACATCGAGCGATCGTAGAACCAGGCCTTGTCTTCGATATCGCTCACGAAACAGCGCGCGCAACTTCGCACGGTGTTGGCGGGTTCTTCGACGATCGGCGATTTGATATCGAGCGAGCTTCCGAATCTGACGCGGTCCGCCAGTTCCAGGACGGCGTAGGTTAACCCGCGTTCGTCCGTTCCGGCAGCCAATAGAGCGGAGTTGCCACCTGCGTTCCCCGTTGCCAGCGAGAGTTTTTCGGGGCCCGGCTGCATCGATACGCGCGCCGACCTCAGGATCTGGCGCGCGACATCACTGTCTGCGCCGGAGACGATTATGCGCCAATCGCCGCTTTTCACTGCCTGAATTCCCGGAACAACGTTGGAGGATACGCCTGCCGCGCTGAATGCGGATTGAAGCGACTGAACCGCCCACGACGCGGCGGTCGATGAAGCGATCCGGTCCCGCGGGTCAACGACAATCGCGACGGACTGCGTAGCTCCCATCAGGTTCTGAGCCGCACTGGCGCCAACCGCCAGACCAGCGTGTTCCAAAAATCGACGTCGGTTCATGTCGTTACTCCTTCGATCGCTTGTCTATACGCAGATCTTATGAAGTCCGTGAGCCGTGTACAAGCCTTCCGGAAGCGATCGTCCAGAATGCTGGACATTGCTTGTCCTGCCGCCTCAGGGCAATTTGCAGGAGAAGTTCGCAGCGTCGTCGATGCTGCCCGAGCCTTTGTACCTTGCGATTTGGGGATAAGGGCAAAGAGGTCGCGTACGATCCGCGACGCCGTTTCGCACCCGGGATGCGGCGATGTGCGCAGGAGCTTTGTCGTGCTCCACCCACTGCTCCAGCGCGTCGACCATGTCAAAGGTGGATGCGCCCTCGCCGCCCCGGCAGTGCGCCATACCGGACACCATGAACAATCGGTAGAAGTCGTTTACTTTGGCGGCGCCGCCCATCTTTTCGAGAACGCTCTTGTAATATTCGACGCTGGTGGACGGAGCGATTTGCGGATCGTTCCAGCCGTGATACTGAATAAGTTTTCCGCCGCGAGCTTTGAACGCGCTTAAGTCCGGATTCATCGCGTTCAATAATCCGTTCTCGGCCTTGTACATGCGCGCGAGATCGGTGTCCAGGTTGAAGGCTCTGAAATCCCAGGACGGATCCTGAAAGACCACATATTTGAAGAGATCCACGCCGATTGTGAACGGCTTCGGGCCAGCCATTGTGGCCCACCCGAGTTCGCTCCCGCGCTCGAAGCCGGGCACAACGGATTTCTTCGTCTGTGGATTGATCACGGCGGAGTAAATCGCGCGGGCTGTCTCAACCTGCGGCGCCGTGAGGCAGGTGGCGTCCGCCGCGCTCCTACAAAGGAGTTCTTTCGGATCGAAATCGCAGCGCGTCGGATCTTCGAGGACGCCGTCCTTCACCCCATCGCGCGCGTCACATGCATTCAGCACCGCGGCGTGAATCGCCGGATATTTATCGGGCGGGATGTAGCTTTCCTCGTTCCTGTGGGCAGCCTGTGCGATTCGGATCGCCAGAAGCGCCCGCCCGGTCCAATTGAGTCCGGGAGCGCCCGCGACGATACCGTCGAAATCGGCCGGATAACGCTGCGCCTCCATCAAAGCGGAACGGCCGCCGGCGGAACAGCCGGTCCAATAAGAGAGCCTGGGCGCATTGCCGTAGTAGGCAGCGACGATGGCTTTCGCCGCCACTGCCGATTCATGCGCGGCTCGATGACCGAAGTCGACCAGTTTCTCCGGATGTCCCAAGGCAAAGCTGGCACTTGACCCTTCGTGCCCGAGGTCGCTCATCGCGGAGGCGTATCCTCGCGCTGCTCCCGCCGCTAATGTCTGGGCGCTGATTGAGCCCGTCCAGCCGCCATTTCCGTTCGCCTCGAGCTTGCCGTTCCAGCCTTGCAGCGGGAGCCAGACTTCCATCAGGATTTCGGAGTCGCTCGTGGGCCGGATCGTTGCCGCGGCGCGGCAGACGCCATTCTCGGTTTGGGCAGAAGTGACGGTGGCGTGAGGCAGAGTGAGCGATGTCAGACTCTCACACGTTGCAGCGGCCAGCGGGAGGGCCGATGCGAGCGCAAGTGTAATTCCACAGAACGCAACATTTCTGCAATTCATGGCTGAGTGACCGATCGAATTTTCAATACGTGCTAATTGGTTGCGCCGCTGATGACTTCTTCGGGGTCCACGACAGTCGAAACTCCAGCGGCGCTCATGGCCTTGCGAATCACCGCCGCGGTTTCGGGGGACGCGCGTAAATTCATGCCGCGGTGAACGCCCTCGGCAATTCTCAGCGCTGTCCATCCGTGGCTGTTCTTCTGATTGAAGACTTCAATCTTCGCGCCGTGATCCAGGAGATACTGCGCCGCCTCGGGCACCTGCTTATAAGCCGCTCCATGCATGGCGGTTTCGCCGTGCTTATCGACCGCATTCACGTCGTTACCGAGTTCGATCGCAACTTTGACGGCCTCCAGCACCTCCGCGTTCGTGCCGGCGTCCTCCCCGGGCGATCGCGTACCTACTCCCGCCGCGACCATCAGGGGCGTCGTATTGTCTGCATTCGGCATCAATGGGTCCGCGCCCAGTTTGGCCAGGAGCCGCATCAATTCTGCGTCGCCGGTTCGCGCGGCCAGCAGGAACGGCGTAGCGCCCGTGGTGTTGAGGCTGCTGAGCCCCACATTGGTCCGCTTGGTCATCTTCGCGTTGACGTTGGCGCCCTTCGCCACGATCTTCTTCACAAATTCGATGCTGCTCATGTTGCCGGAACCTTCCGGAGCCGGATCGTTGCTCGCATACCCCGGATGGCGGATCCAGGTGATCGTATGGAGCGCTGTCCATCCCTGTCCGGCGGCGTTGGGATCGGCACCCGCCTCGAGAAGCATGGCCGCCAGTTCGAAGTGAGCGTTCGCGACAGCCAACGCCATTGCGCTAGTGCCTGCTTGCTTGGCGGGTTTCTGCAGGGTCTCATTGACATCCGCGCCGGCTTTCATCAGCACGCGAACAACATCGGGTTTGCCTTCGCGTACCGCGAACAGCAGCGCCGTGAAGCCACCCTTCGACACCGCATGGATATCCGCGCCAAACTCGATCAACAATTCAACGACGGCGGTGTTGCCCTCCGCCGCGGCCCACATGAGAGCGGTCTGACCTCGTTCCTCATCCTTCGCCTTCACATCGGCCCCGTTGACGAGCAACATTTTGACCGCGTCGATCTTGCCGGTCCGCGCTGCGGTCATCAGCGGGCTTTCTCCACCCGGAAGGGAAAGATTGACATCCGCCTTCGCTTTCAAAAGGAGATCGATCATCGCCGCGTTCCCGTCGGTACACGCGAGCGATAACGGCGTCACTCCGTAACGGTTGGCCGCGTTCGCATTAGCGCCCGATTGAAGCAGCAGCTTCGCAGTTTCGATATCGTCCCAGTAGGCTGCCCAGTGCAATGCAGTGTCGCCATCCGCCGCGGGCGTATTGGCGTCCACGTGCTGCTGAAGCAAGGCTCGCACGCCGGCCTTATCGGGCTTCCTCTCCGCCTCGACGAGGCGAGAGTCAACCTTCGCGGCGGACAGCATTCCAACGGCCAGAAGACCTGCAGATAGAACGACACCGCCGCGCCTCATAAAGCCGTGGAATCGAGCAATTCGCCGATTGTTCCCTTGCTGTCGGCGAACGAATCGAGGTGCACGCCAACGCGATCCAGCAACGTCAGGTGAAGGTTCGCCAGCGGCACCGCCTCTTTGTACCGGATGTGGCGCCCGCCTTTCACCCGTCCTGCCGCGCCGCCCGCGACCAGAATCGGCAGATTCGCGTGATCGTGAACGTCGGGATTCCCCATTCCGCTTCCATATAGATAAAGCGAATGGTCGAGCAGCGTCCCGTTTCCGTCCGGAGTGGACTTGAGCTTATCGAGGAAGTACGCGAACAGCGATGCGTGGTACCCGTTAATCTTCGCCAGTTTGGCCAGCTTTTCGGGATCATTGGCGTGATGCGACGTCGGGTGATGAGGATCGGGCACGCCGACCTCGGGATAGGTGCGGGTACTCGTCTCGCGGGCCAACTGGAACGTGATCACGCGAGTGATGTCGCCCTGAAGCGCCAGCACCTGCAAATCGAACATCAGCTTTGCGTGTTCCCCATAAGCCGCCGGAACCCCCATCGGCCGCTCGAGATCGCGCATGTGGGAATCGGCCGTCTGTCCTTCGGCCTTCTGGATTCGGCGCTCGACCTCGCGAATTGTGTCCAGATAATTGCCGACCCGGGAACGGTCGTTCGGGCCGAGTTTGTTCTGCAGCCGCGCGATGTCCTCTCGGACCCAGTCGAGAAGGCTGGCATCCCTCTTCAGATCCGCCAGCCGTTCCGCCGAACTGCCTCCCTCACCGAACAGGCGCTCGAAGACCACGCGGGGATGAGCTTCGGCGGGTAAGGGCGTCGTCGGAGACGACCACGACAAATTGTTCTGGTAGACGCAAGCGAAGCCGTTGTCGCAGTTGCCTACTGTGGTGAGCAAGTCCATGGCAAGCTCGAGCGAGGGCAGGCGTCCGTCCTTGCCGATCTGTTGCGCCGCAATCTGATCGACGGTTGTGCCCGACTGATAATCCGACCCCTCCGTCAGTTTCGCCTTCGCCGCGCTGAGAAACGCGGAGTTCGCAGTCGCGTGGTTCCCGGGCGAGTAGGCATTCTTGTTCTCGAGATTGCTGACGACCGTCACGCGATCGATAAACGGCGTCAGCGATTCCAGAATCGGCGAAAGCTCGGTAATCGAGCCTTCCGCCTTGGGAGTCCACTGCGCCTGATTGGCTCCCATCGGAATATAGACGAATCCCAGGCGCCGCACCGGGCTTGCCGGAGTGGATGCCAGAGCCGTCATCGCGGGCACCATGGCATCGAGCAGCGGCAACGCCAGGGTGGCGCCCACGCCGCGCAGAACCGCACGTCGGGAGAGAGCTTTCTTCGTAATGATCATTGCGAACTCCTCATCTGGAACGGAACACTTCTGACAATTCCCAGCACTAACTCAGAGAAACGGTAGTCGTCTTTCTGCGCATCCCGCACGATTCGACGAACTGCGGGAGCATCGAAATCCTCCACGCCACGGCCGAGGCCATAGGTCATGAGTTTCTCGGTCGTTGTCGTAACAAAGATTTCGGGACGGCTTAACAGCGCCTTGCGCAGGCCTGCGGCGCCCTGAAAACTGCTTCCATCCGGCAAGCCACCTGCGGAATCCACCGGCGCCCCGTTTTCCGTAGTGCGCCAGCGGCCCACCGCGTCGTAATTTTCAAGCGCAAAGCCGACCGGGTCCATCAGCTTATGGCAACCCGCGCACGCGGGGTTGGCGCGATGTTCGGCCATGCGTTCGCGCATCGTGAGCGGCTTATCGGTTTCAGCGCGTTCCTTCAGCACCGGCACGTTCGGAGGCGGCGGGGGTGGCGGCGCGCCAAGAATGTTGGCCAACACCCACTTGCCTCGAAGGACAGGCGAGGTTCGTGTGGCATAGGACGTGACGGTCAGCACGCTGCCCTGGCTGAGCAAGCCGCCGCGAACGTCGTTGTCGTCGAAGGTCACGCGGCGAAAGCGGCTTCCGTAAACGTTCGGAATGCCGTAATGCTTCGCGAGGCGCTCATTTACAAAGGTGTACTTCGCCCGGAGCAGATCCAGCACGCTGCGATCTTCGCGCATAATGCTTTCGAAGAACAGTTCGGTCTCACGGCGAAAAGCCTGCCGAAGATTGTCATCGAAATCCGGGAACATGCGGGCATCGGGACTTACCGAAGCCAGGTTGCGCAGGTATAACCATTGGTCGGCGAAGTTATTTACCAGGGCTTCGGAACGCTGGTCGGCGAGCATGCGCCGCACTTCTTTCTCCAGCACTTCGGGCTGCTTCAGACGGCCGTGAATGGCGGTATCCAGCAACTCGTCGTCCGGGATGCTGCTCCAGAGGAAGAAGGACAGGCGCGATGCGAGGTCATTGTCGCTCAGCGCATACGGCGTCTGCGGAGCAATTTTGGGCGGGTCTTGCTCGATCCGGAAAAGGAACTTCGGACTCATGAGCACCGCGCGAAGTCCCATTTCAACGCCGTTTTCAAAGCCTGCCTCTTCGCGTCCTTCACGGTAAAACCGCAGGGGAACCTGAAGTTCAGAGTCCGCAACCTGTTTTCTCCAGGCGCGCTTGGCCACCGTAGCCAGGATTCGTTTCGCGCAATCATCCTGTTCCGATGTTTTTACGGGATGGCAAACAAAGATGCGGCGCCGACTGGGCGTATCCCCGGGACCCGTGGGATTGAAAGGTCCGGTGACCGAAATGGAATAAAGGGCCGGCTGCACGCGCGGATGCCGGTCCATGTTGAAATGCGCCTGGTAAGGCTGGCGTTCAGTCTCCAGCAGAACCGACGGCTTTTTGATAAAGGTCGCCGCCAGTTCATGAGGGCCGGCCTTTACCGGGACCCGCAGATGAAACTCTTTATCGACAACCTCATGGTCGGCGCCGCGTTGAGGCGGTTTGGCGGTGAAGACCTGCACGCGCTCGCCGTCGATCGTCAGTTCCACTTGGTGAGTTCCGGTCAGGCCTTCCACGTGCTCGTTGCGGTCGCGAGTCAGTCGCAATTGGATCTCATACTCCGCATCGAGAGGGAAATCGTAGTGAACCAGTGTCCCGCCCCGGGTACCGAACGGGAGTTCGTCGAAATGCTGTTCCTGAGTGAGGTCTGGCGGCAGCATCACCGTCTCGCCACCCGGCGCCCGGACTGCCCCACCGACTGCAAGGCGGCTGATCTTCTGGGCCGCCGAAAGATACCGCTCCAGCAGGGTCGGCGATAATTCACCAACGGTCACATTGTCGAAGCCATGGCTGGCGTCGTCACTGGGCAGAAGCGCCGAAACATCGACGTCCAGGTCCAACAGATCGCGAATTGCATTGTGGTATTCCGTGCGATTGAGGCGGCGGAATGTATCAGGCCGGCCTGGATTGGGCTTCGCGGCGGCGAGCCGATCAAGGCTGCTCTCAAGGGACGAAACCGTGCTCTCGTAGGCGGCTTCCGCAGGGCGGGGAAGTCCTGCGGGCGGCATCGTGCGGGCCTGAAGCTTCCGCACCACCTTTTCCCAGGTTGCAACGTTCTGGCCGATGTTCTGGCCCAAGACGCCATTGAGGGAGACTCCCCCGGTTTTCAGGCGGTCGCTATGGCACCCGACGCAATACTGCTCGACGAATGCGCGAGGCGGCGCGTCGGACGGCGCATCCGCTCCCGCCGTTTGCTGCTGAAGGCCGCCCAAACACACCGCGCCCGCCCCGAGCAAAACAAGCTTGAACCCGCGCCATGACCGTATTCCCAAGGGAACTCTCATCGGAATATTACTACCAGGTCAATCTTCCATTCAGTTGTATCGTCCTGGCGCCGCCGGTGCTGGTCAATTGTCCGAAGCGCGCGTTGGTTATTTCCGTGACCAAGCCTGTCAGGTTGGTGTGATTCAGCGCATCAAAGGAGTCGGTCCGAATCTGCAACTGAATTCGCTCCGTGAGTTTAAAGTTCTTAGCCAGTGAAATATCGATATTCCATTGTCCGGGGCCGCGAATTGCGCCGTTGCCGATGTTTCCGGGACGCGCCGTCGCGCCGGACGCCGCGATGATAGGCACTCGGACAAAATCCGCAACGTTCAGATATTGGTGCGTCGTGCGGTAGTCCGAGAGAATCGCGTCGCCACCGATATAGTCCGGTCGGCTGGCGGGTAATGAAGAAGACTGCGTCAGAGTGTACGCGCTTCCGGTTTGGGCAGAAAAGATCGTGGATACCGTCCAGCCGCCAAGCACGGGACGCAGATATTTCTGGCCCTCAAGACGCGGCAACTCGTACCGCCATTGGGAGGCGACGTAGTGAGTTACGTCTCCCGCGGAAGGTCCCCGGTCGGCCCGGTAATTGAAGAAGTTCTGGTTCGCGGTTGCGGCGTCACCCTGGTAATATGCGCCATTGTCGCCGCCCTGTGGCGCAAGAGACTTCCCCCACGTGTAGCTGACGCCGCCGCTGAGGTTGCGCGAATACCGTTTGGTCAGGGTGGTCTGCCATGAGCTATAGACAGACTGCTGAGAGTTGTCCACGTAGTAGGTCGCGGAGAGCAGCGGGTTGGGCTTGAGGCCGGTTGCCCGGTCCGGAAGATCCATCGGCCGCTGCGCGAGGAACTTCACGCCCCGCGTACCGATAAATCCGCTTTCGAGCACGATATTCGGGGTGATCTCTCGCTGGAAGCCCAACGAGTATTGCATCGTGTACGGATTCTGCAGTTGAGGATTGAAGACCGAGAATACGCTCAGAACGCCCGTTGCGGCCTGCTTGGTCTGAACTATTTTACGCAGGTCGTCGGTATACATGGGGTAGGTGAGGCCGAAATTCAGCACGTCCTGCTGGGTGAACGCGGTACGGAACGGAACGTCCTGACCGCTCTGCACCGACTGCCACATCGCCCCCGGCAGTTGACTGCTGAACAGGATTCCGAATCCGCCTCTGATTACGGTCTTGCTCTTTGCGCCCGGGGAGTAACTGAATCCAAACCGCGGTCCGAGATTCATATAGTCCGGCTCGTAGGGGCTGCTCTGCGGCCGAAGGGCTCCGACATGGAACTGATCGTCCAACAGACCGTTGGGATTGTAAAAGCCCGTCCCCGCGCCCTGAGTTCCGAGCGCATGTATCTGAATGTTCGAGTAAGAGTCATTGCGAATACCAAAGTCGAGCACCAGATCCGGACGGATCCGGTATTCATCCTGCGCGAAGAATCCGTAGTGCCAAAGCGCGGTGGTGTAGAGACCGTTCCCGAAGTTCGCGGTCACTGTGGTGGGGGTATCGCTCAGGATCTGGGCGAGCGTATTGAAATGAAACTCGGGATTCTGCGGGTCCGTACGGCTGCAGCAAACACGCGTGAAATCGCCGCCGAACTTCAGAGAATGCTTGCCCATCTGCTTGGATAGCTTGCTGCTGATGCTCCAGGTGGGGCCGGTGATCGCATAGTATTCCGAGGACGCCGTGTTCCAACCGAGCGACGTGGAAACATAGGGCAGGCGCTGGCCGAAAGCGAATTCTTCGGTCGGATTGGCGGGGTTCTTCTGGTTGAAGAATGCGTCGGTACGGGCGAAATCGGAGATTGAGTAGCCGAATCGCGTTTCTGAGGTCCACGTCGCTCCGCCGGTCGTGTAACTCGCGCTGCCGCGCTCCACTTCATTGTTATAGGTGCGGTCATTCGCCCCGTTCAGGAAGATCGTAGGCGTCAGATAAAAAGGCTGTCCTCTTGTGTAAGTGAGCGAGAGCCGGCTCACGGAATTGATCATGATGTCGCCCTTGAGGTCGAGATGCTCATCGCTTTTCTTTGCAGACTTGGCGGACAAAAACGTGCCGGTCGTCGCGTTGGCCGCCAGCGGCTGATTCGGCAGCGGCACGATGTCCAGAACAAGATGAAAAGAAGGCTGCGCGGTAAGAATCTGGTCGCGTATTGCCTGCGTGGGAACCGTCCCCTGAACTACCGGCGAACTGCGTTCCTGATAACCCTCGTAGTCTCCAAACAGGAAGATCTTGTCCTTACGTATCGCCCCGCCGGCAGAGCCTCCAAACTGGTTAAAAGTCAGGGGCGCCTTCGTCGCGAGCAGCTGGTTTCGGGCATTCAGGTTTTCCGCCTGAAAGTTCTCGAACACGCTGCCGTGCCACTGGTTGGTGCCGGATTTCGTGATCAGGTTGACCTGACCGCCGAGAGCATCGCCGTATTCCGCCGGCGCGACGCCTTTGACTGTCTGCACCTCGGCGATTCCCTCAAGACTCATGACCTGTATGTAGCCGGAGTTCCCGTAGGTGGAATAGTTCCGGCCTTCGGTGTTGCCGCCCGCGCTGGTACCATCGACCGAATAATTCGTTCCTGCCTGGCCAACGCCATTCATGCGGACTACTCCACCGCCGGCGCTGACCCCGGTGCCGATCTTGAGCAGGCCGGAAAAATCGCGGCGCGCCAACGGCAACTCGCGAGCCGTACCGCTGTCGATGGACTGTTGCTGCTCGGCCGAAACAGTGTTCAAAAGGGGCGCCGTGCCTTCCACTTTCACTGTTTCGCTCACCACGCCGATTTCGAGCTGATAGCTCTGCCGCGCCTGCTGTCCCGCTGTCAGGACAATTCCCGAAGTCTCCAGCGCTTTGAATCCGTTCCCCTCGATTCGGAGCGTGTAAGTTCCTCCGGGGAGGAAATCAAAGCCGAATTCGCCGGCGGCATCCGAGGTCTTGTGATACGCCGCCGCGGTCTCGTCATTTCTAAGGTTGACTGATGCGCCAGGTACCACCGCGCCAGTCGAATCGTAGACAATGCCGTAAAACGTGGCTGTCGTTACCTGGGCCAATGCCTGCCCTGCCAACAGCGCGGCGCACGCCCCCAGGAGCAGAGTTCTTCGTAACGAGACAACAAATACGGGAATTTCCATCGTGGTCCCCTTTAACTCGCCAGGTTTGGCGAAACTCTATGGGTGCAACATTATCGGCGGGTCCAGTGAAACGCAAGCGCGCTGGTAGAGATTGTCCAGTATTCTGGACTGATCTTGTGGGATTGTGAAAGCCAACGGGCGGCTTTGTCTCTAAATAGCGGAAATTCACACTGCTACTCCGCCGACTTCGAACGGTTCGGATGCTTTTTTCAGACATTCCACCAGAAAACAAAGGTTCTCGTCCCGGATTTGGGAAACCATCCCGGTGATCCCCAGCGCGCCGGTAATCCGGTGCAGAACGTCATAAATGGGGACGGCAAGACACCGTATACCGAGAGCCTGCTCTTCGTCATCCATGGCAAAACCCTGCTTTCGAACGCGTTCCAGTCTGGCGCGCAGTTCGTCCGCCGTCCGAACAGTCTTGCTGGTGTGGCGCATGAGGGCGTGATGGCCGAGGAATTCCTCGAGGGTCTCGCGGCGCAGGCCAGCGAGAAGGACGTTTCCCACGGCAGTGCAGTGGAGGTTGGCCCGCTTTCCGGGAAACACGTCGATCTGATGTTCGGCTTGCCTGCAGCATTCCACGTAGAGCGCCTGATCCCGGTCAAGGACCGCTACGTAGCTGGTTAAGCCGGTGATTTCGGTGAGTGACGCCAGGTGCGGGCGGGCCTTGTTGCCCAGATCCATGCACGCGACAGGGCCGGCGGCCAACATCTGCGCCTTCGCGCCCAGCGAATAAAGGTGACCGCCAGCGCTCTGCCGTACGTAGCCCAGCCTCAGCAAAGTAACGATGAGAACGTGCGCCGTGCTTCTCGGAATAGTCAACCGCTGACTGATCTGAGAAAGCGATTTTCCGTGGGCGGATGCGCTCAAGAGCTCAAGGATGGCCATCACGCGTTCGACGGAAACGGAATGCGCTGCGCTGGTCTTCACCACGAGTCATGGCCCCTGATATGAGAAGGAAGTCGATCTGAAGCGGGTCGGCTGTCGCACCAATATTACGCTTACGTTGCGCAGCCCGGTCCTCCTTCATGCAGGTTTCTGGATATCCCTGGATAAACTCCTGAATACAAGAGAATTAATGACAGTTCTCCTTTGCGGGGAATGGGCTTGGTTGATCACGTTTCCGTTTGGTTAACGGACGGAAATTGCGGCTTAAAGCAGGAAGACCGCGGGCATCCGCGCTTTGACCTTACGCTCTTCTGACAACAAAGTACGGCTGATTCGCCAGATCCGGCGCAAAGCCTGGATACAACCACGCCGAATCACCGCGCTTCAATTCGAAGTAGTACTCGAGCGGGTACGGAGAGTTCGTGTAATCGCCGGCAATTGTGGCGCGATATCGGCCGTCCTTTAACTCCATTTCCGCCGATTGATAGCGCTCCGCCTGGTTGACACGGCGATAGTAGAGACGCGCCGCTACCGGCGTTGCGCTCTTCGCAATTGACAGATCGATATTGAGCGGCTGTCCCGCTCGGAACGAATTGGCCGCCGTGTGACTGCACGCGGTTGGATTTCGCGCAGGGCGGGTGAGGGCCGCCGCAATCGCCCTGGAAGCATCGCCCTCCGCCTTATGTGGCGACTCAGCCTGTTTTGAGAGCAACGCGATGTCGGCGTCGATTGCCGGGAGACGATCCGACCAGTGGCCGCGCAACTGCGGATTCTCGCCGATCGTGATGTCCGGCTTGTAAACAGCCTTCGAAATGTTGACGATCCCAGTCCAGGCGGCCCTGGCCTCACGATATTTCCTGAGCGACTCCTCGAGGGCGCGCGGATCGCCGGTCTGTTCGTAAATCCGGTAGAGCACGCCGGAACGGAACCGCGAGGCGAAAAACATGCCACTTCCTGACTGGATCGTCACGTCAATCGCCATACGGCGATACTCGGGCCGAGTTTTTCCGGAACTCAGCTTCTCCGCCTGCGCCAACTGGTCCGCAGCTTTCGTCGCGAAGTCCTCCAGCCATTGCGCGACTTCAATCGGCGAATACTTTCCACTCGATTCGCCCTGCAGCAATTCATCGGCGAAATCGTTGATTCGGGAGAAGAGCTGCGGGTCAAGCGGGCTGACATTGCCGAACACGCGCGGCACCGGCGTATCGCGGTATGGTCCCGGATGCGCGGCGTCAATCAAAGACTGATTCAGGTACAGCTCGGGCCAATACGTGTTATTTCCGGCAGATGTCGCGTGCCCGGTTGTAATGATCGGGAGAATTCGGCTGGCGTTCGCAAGCGCTCCTTCGACCGCCTGAGCGCCGGGTCCGAACTGCTTGTTCAAGTAGGGTCGTATCGCCGACGGCGGCGTGTCGGGGTTGTAGAGCATGCGCCCCCAAACGCGCGTTCCGTACTCGTATTTCTGCCAGTCCCATCGTGGCTTCAGGCTGGCGTCCAGGTAGGCGCAACGATCGCCCGCGATACCCGAACCACGACGACCTTTGAATGACAGCGGCTCCATTACTTCGACGCCATCACTGCCGCAGAAAGTAAACGCCCGCGAGTAGCCGGCGGCGCTCACCGGGTCGGCCCACACCAGAAGACGCTGCGTTCCCGGCCAGATGCGGTGAATGATGCCCCAGGGCCGGTCCTCGCGCATCAGGTCTCCATACCCGTAGCGCAGGAAACTGCGGGACCCCGCGCTCAGTTTCATCAATCCGGTTCCGCCGCGTCCGGCTTTGGGCTGTTCCTCCTCGCGGATATCCGCTTGATGATAGGGCATACCGAGATGTTCCGCCCAATACTTGGGTGAAATCTTCACTGGCATCTTTGTCGCGACGGCGATCTTCTCCATCTCATCGTCCATGCCTTTGGCGTGCATGTCGATTTCGACCGGCCGGCCGCAGGTGGCGACGCCATCGAAAACGGTTTTCCAGAAGTCGTAGCTGCCTTCCTCAACGCCGCTTTCCCCATGAACCCGGAAGGTGATTCCGCTGATTGCCGGACAGGCGCGCAACAACTGGCGGACCGCATCCCGGCAGTACAGCCCGTGGTTCTCTTTTGTGACGCCCTCGATTGTGTAGTTCGCGTTCTTCGTATCGATCCATTCGTAGCCATGCATCCATAGCCCGAGTTGGAATTCGATTCCGCGCGCCACCGTCTGCTCCGAGATGTACTTCAGCATCTCGAGATTCGCGTCGCGCTCCCTGTCCGGAAGGGGCGCCGCTCGTACCTTGTATCCGGGGACGTCGATGAGGAAAGGATAGGAAAAAAGAAAATAAGCGTCCGTGACCTGGCGAATAAAGTCGTATCCGATTCCGAGCGCGAGATTGAAGCGATTGAAGCGGTTGGTCGTCAACATGGTCAGGTACTCGGGCCACATCTCGCGCTCGTTGTACCAAGGCTTATCTTCGACGTCGCTCGTGAAGAGCCGCGTCCAACTGCGGATCTTGTTGTTGGGTTTCTCCACTTCG
>Ga0126381_100000521_pt1 | contig 42333 bp, 43 predicted proteins | sample PanSoiMetPlot_28_FD_96465 | JGI IMG/M metagenome (GOLD analysis project Ga0126381, IMG submission 96465) | Tropical forest soil microbial communities from Panama - MetaG Plot_28 | ecosystem: Environmental > Terrestrial > Soil > Tropical forest > Bulk soil | place: Panama | collected 2016-02-17 | reverse complement strand
GGCGGCCGAAATTGAGGATCTCCTGCCCGTCGACCGAGAGGATCGCCTCGCGCTGCATGAAGTTCTTGATCTCCTCGCACAGCCGCAGCGGATGGATGTCGCCATCGGTCGGATAGTTGCCGCCGGCGCGGGTGCGCTTCTTCGCCTCGCCATCGGCCAATTTCTGGCGCCAAGGCTGGAGTCGGTCGGCGGCGCGCGCATCGACCGCCTCGCACAATTGCTGCAACACCGATTTACAATCGCCGACTATGGGCAAGTCGATGTTGCGCGCCGAGTTGCCCATCTCCTCGGGGTCGATGTCGATGCGCGCCACTTTCGCATCGGGGCCGAAGCGCGGCGGTAGGGCGTGGCCGATGACGTAGTTCGTGCGCGTGCCGAGGATGATGATCAGATCGGCCTCGCGGAACGCGTCGTTGCGCATCGTCAGGTACGCATAGGGGTGGTCGTCGGGGAGGACGCCGCGCCCCTGCGGGGTCGTATAGAACGGGATGCCGGCCTTCTCGACAAAGGCCCGCATCTCGTCCCAGGCGTGTGACCACAATACACCACTGCCCGAGACGATGATCGGCTGTTTCGCACTTTTGATTGCGTCGACGAGCGCATTGAGCGCCTTCGGCTCGGCATAGGGGCGCGCCGTGATGATCGGCCGGCCCATATAGCTCCAATCGACCTCACTCTCGTCTACAGTCGTGTAGAGCACGTCCCCAGGGAAATCGAGATAGACGGGCCCGGGCTTGCCGTTCAGCGCCGTCTGAAACGCGAAGTTGACCTGCTGCGGCAGGCGCTTCAGATTATGGACGCGGTCGGCGTATTTGACCCATCCATCGAACGCATTGACCTGGTCGATCTCCTGGAAGACTTGGCGGCCGAACTGGCTGATCGGGCTCGAGCCGCCGAGGGCCACGACCGGGCAGCAATCGATCAGCGCATTGGCGAGCCCGGTGCCGAGATTGAGTGCCCCGGGGCCGCTCGCCGCCATGCACACGCCCGGGCCTTGCGTGACGCGCGAATAGGCCTGCGCCATATAGGCGGCACCTTGCTCGTGGCGCGTATCGATCAGGCGGATGCCTTCGTTGATGCACGCCGTCTCAGCGTCGAGCATCGGCCCGCCCATGATGAAGAAGATGTCCTTGACGCCCTGCGCCTTCAGACACTTCGCCAGGATCTCGTTACCCGTCAGCTCCGCCATCTCGGTATCTCCTCTTGTGTTTCTCCTCGTTCCCGCGAAAGCGGGAACCCAGGGCGGCAAGGCAGCAACGATCGCGCCTGGGCCCCCGCTTCCGCGGGGGCGACGGTCCGTTCAGATCACCCCTTCTTTCTTCAGAGCATCGACATCGCCGGCGCTCATGCCGAGCCAATCGCCCAAGATTTGCGCATTGTGCTGCCCCAGCAACGGGGCGGGCGCGAGCTTTGGCGGCTTCCCGTCGAAACGCACCGGCCAGGACGGCATCTTGAACGGGCCGGTCGGGTGCTGTGCCGTCTGCATGATGCCGCGCTCGGTAAAGCTCGGCTCGTTCATCAATTCCATCGTGTCGAGCACCGCACCCGCCGGCACCCCGGCGGCGCCGATCAGCCGCATCGCCTCGTGCTTGTCGCGCCGCTTTGTCCAATCGGCGACCATCGCCTTGACCTCTTCGATCCGCTCGCCGCGAGCCTGCGCAGTCTCGTAGCGCGCGTCGCCGATCAGCTCCTCACGGCCGAGGAGCTTGAGAAGTCGGTGCCAGTGGTCCTTCTGGCGGGCGAAGACATAGATCCAGTCATTGGCGCCGCCCGGAGCACACGGAAAGATCCCGGACGGCGCGGTGTTGCTCCGGTTGCTGTTGCGCGGCGCCGCCCGGCCCAGCACGGCCTGGGTCTGAAACCCGAAGCGGATGTAGTGCAGCATCGCGTCCTGCATCGCCACCTGCAGCCGCCTGCCTTGGCCGGTGGCGCGGCGCTCGTAGAGTGCGCCCAAGATACTGATCGCCATCAGCATGCCGGTGCCGGTGTCGCCGAGCGACGGGCCCGGCCGGATCGGCGGGCCATCGGGCTCGCCGGTGATGCTCATCGTGCCGCCGGCGGCCTGGGCGATCATGTCGAAGGCGAGGTTCTTCTCATAAGGACTGCCCTCGCCGAAACCTTTGACCTGGGCGTAGATGATGCCGGGATTCAGCGCGCGGATCGCGTCATAGCCGAGGCCCAGCCGCTCAACCGTCCCGGGAGCCATGTTCTCGATCATCACATCGGCTTTCTTCGCCATGTCCTTGACCAGCGCCAAGCCGCGCTCGGATTTGAGGTTGACGGTGACCGACTTTTTGTTGGCGTTGAATTCAAAGAAATAGAACGAGTCGGGGCTGCCGGGAGGACCAGCGAAGGACGTCCGCCCGGGCTCGCCGCCTTGTGGGTTCTCGATCTTGACGACTTCGGCGCCGAGCCAGGCGAGCGCCTCGGTGCAGGAGGGTCCCGCCTCGAATCGCGTGAGGTCGAGCACTCGGATGCCGGCAAGACAATTGAGGGGCGCGCTGTGTTGATCCATCGCTGCTCAGTCCCATGAAAGCCCTACTAAGCGCACGATAGCGCACGAGATCCGGCGACGGAAATCGAAACCATTTTGCGCCGGACGGCCACTAAGTTAGTAACCTCCATTCTGTCATGGCTGGGCTTGACCCGGCCATCCATGTGCCGGCGGCATCGGCGTGGATGCCCGGAATAAGTCCAGGCATGACGAACACAGAGCGAGGGTCGGGTGATGTCAGCGCATGACAGGTTTCGGATCGCAATACTCGGGGCCAGCGGCTACACCGGGGCCGAGCTGTTGCGACTGCTGCGCTATCATCCGCACGCCGAGATCCGCGCGCTGACCGCTGATCGTCACGCCAGGAAGCCACTCGGCGCCGTGTTCCCGCATCTCGCCGGAGAGGGCCTGCCCGATCTCGTCACGATCGGCGAGGTCGACTGGGCGGAGGTCGATGTCGTCTTCTGCGGGTTGCCGCATGGCACGACTCAAGAGGTTATTGCGGGTCTTCCCGAGCATTTGAAGATCGTCGATCTGTCGGCCGATTTCCGGCTCGACAGCGCAACCTACGCCGACTGGTATGGACGCGAGCACCGTGCGCCTCACCTGCAGCGTGAAGCCGCTTACGGCTTGACCGAGATTGAACGGGAGGCCATCCGGCGCGCACGCCTCGTCGCTAATCCCGGCTGTTACCCGAGTTCGGCGCTGCCGCCGCTGATCCCGTTATTGCGGGCACAGCTGATCGATCCCGATGAGATCATCATCGACGCCAAATCCGGGGTCAGCGGCGCGGGGCGAGCGGCGAAGGAGTCGAGCCTCTTTGCCGAGGTCTCCGAAGGCATTCATGCCTATGGCGTCGCCCATCACTTTCACATGCCGGAGACTGACCAAGCCCTCTCTGCAGCCGCCGGCCGCAAGGTGGTCGTCAGCTTCACCCCGCATCTGATGCCGATGAACCGCGGCCTCTTGTCGACGATCTATATCCGCCTCACCGGTGGGGCGACGCTCGGCGATCTGCAGGCGGTCCTCGAACGCGCGTATCACGGCGAGCCTTTTGTGCGCGTACTGCCGGACGGGAGCCTGCCGGCGACCCGTCACGTACGGGGAACCAATCTGTGCCTGATCGGCCTGTCGCGTGACCGCATCGCGAACCGCGCAATCCTGGTCTGCGCAATCGACAATCTCGTCAAGGGCGCCTCGGGCCAAGCGATCCAGAACATGAATGCAATGCTCGGCCTTCCCGAGACGACCGCCCTCGAACACCGCGCCCTGTTTCCTTGATACGCTCGCCCCGTCCCGTCAACGCAAACGACGCCCGCTCGCCGGCAATGCGTTAGCGTGCTCGCCCGCTTCCGAGCCCGCGACCCTGTCGGCAGAGCTCCCGGAGCGATGCCAGATCGATTTCTGGCTGGCCCGTGTCGAGCATCGGACCGATACGCGTCACCTCTATCCCCTCGTCCAACATCGCGCAGGCTATGCCGATTGCCTCGCTGCGATCTTTAACGATCCGCATCCTCGTCGTGCGACCCTCGAAAAACGAGATGTACCAGGGATGGCCGGTGCCTTTGGACCGAGCCGCCGTGCAGGAACGAGGCCCAGCCATGCCCGGCCCTCCGTGCTGCGCGGCATGCATTAAGCAACCACCAGATCCGGCACGAGGGCCTTGCCCTTGGTTTCCGGGCCGAGCGCGATGGCAATGACAAAACTGAACGCCGCGGCGAGCGTCCCGACCAGCATCGGGATGGCGTAACCGAGATGGTAGGCAGTGGCGACATAAGCCAGGATCGGCGCCACCAGCCCGCCCCAGATCGCGCCCTGGTGGTAACAAACACCGGCCGCCGTGGCGCGCACTTCGGTTGGAAAGCGCTCGGCGAGATAGCTCGGCGCCTGGCTGGCAAAGCCGCCGCTGCCAAACGCGCCTTGAATCACGAAGGCCCACCAGATCAGCGTGAAATTGCTCGTCAGCAGATAAAAGGGAGCGATGGGGATCGCAATCAGCGCAGGCAGAATCTGCGCCGCCTTGCGGCCGTACCGGTCGGCCACCCAGCCCCAGCCCACACTGGAAAGGAAAACGATCAGATTGGCAGCGACGCCAATCTCGCCGATCGCGCCCGGCGGCAATTTCAGGTCGACCTGCAGGTGCGTTGGGAACAATACGTTGATCGAATAATAGAGAACGAAGCCGCTGGCCATGAACCAGCAGGCGTTCAGCGTGTTGAGGATCATGCCGCGTTTGAAGATGCTGACGAGCGGCGCCCTGACCTCGCGCTGCTGGGTGCGCTGGAGACAGCGGTTCTCGACCCAGACCTGCGGCTCCTTGACAAAGATGCGGACATAAAACACCGCCAAGGCCGGCAACACGCCGATCCATAGGAGGCCGCGCCAACCGATCGCATTGAAGAACAGGCCGTAACAGGCAAACGACAACAGAAAGCCGAGGCCCCAGGACCCCTGCAGGACGCCGGCCAACAGGCCGCGCGAGCGCTGCGGCCAAGTCTCCATCGCGAGCGACGCCCCCGCCGGCCATTCCGCTCCCATGAACAGGCCGAGAATGGCGCGGAACAGGAATAGGAACCAGAAGGTCGGCGAGAACCCGGCAATAAAATTGCACGCCGAATAGCCGAGGATCGCAATCATCAACGGCTTCTCGCGCCCGAGCCGATCGCCCACCCAACCGGATGTAGTCGCCCCGATCAGACGCATCCACAATGTGATCGTGAAGACAAACGTCACCGATGTCATTGAGACGTGGAACGTCTCGGCGATCGGATGCATGATCAATAAGAATACGGTGAAATCGAAGGCGTCTAGCGTCCAGCCGAGCCACGCCGCGATATAGGCGTACCACTGGTCCCTGGTCGGCTCCTTCCACCAGGGTATGGGTTTGGCAGTGGTAGCTGCAGTCGTGCTCGTCATTGCGCGCTCCTCCGTATGAGAGTTATTTCACTGCGCCGCCTGTGATGCCCGCGATGAAGCGGTCGAGAAACAGATTGTAGGCAATGGCAACCGGCACGCTGGCGATCAATGCCCCAGCCATCAGCTCGCCCCAGTAATAGATGTCGCCGCGCACCAGATCGGTTGCCACCCCGAGGGTGATCGGCTTCTGCGCCGAGGCAGAAATGAAGGTCAGCGCGTAAACAAATTCCTGCAATGTCAGCGTGAAGGTGAAAATCACGATGGTTAGGATCGCCGGCAGCGACAGCGGCAACACCATTTTGACGAAGCTGCCGAACAGGCTGCAGCCGTCGACGATCGCCGCCTCCTCGACCTCGCGCGGCACCGTCTTGAAGAAGCCCATCAACAGCCAGGTGCAGAACGGGATCGTAAAGGTCGGGTAGACAAGGACCAGCGACCACATCGAATTCTCGAGGCCGAGCCAGGTGATGATCCGCGACAGCGGCAGAAAGAGCAGAGTCGGCGGCACCAAATAGGTCAGGAAGATCCCGATACCGAGGGCTTCGCCATTTCGCCCAGTCAGGCGAGTCAGCGCATACCCGGCGGGAATCGCGGTCGCGAGGGTGATGCCGACAACGCATACGCCGACGATCAGCGAATTCAGCAGCCAGCGCGCGAACAGGGTCTGCCCGAACAGATAGCGGAAATGTTCGAGGGTCGGCGGCGCGTTGAACCAGAACGGGATATTGGTGACGTCGTAGAGATCGGCGTTGGTCTTGAACGCTGTGATCAGCATCCAATAGAACGGAAAGGCGGCGAGGACGACAAAAAAGGCGACTGTGGCGTAGAACGAACCTTCTTTGATCGCGGTGTTGACAATCCGCGGCATCTCAGATCTCCCGCCGCCGGATGAAGCGCAGCATCACAATCACGAGGAGGAACAGAACCGGGAACATGAACAGCGAGACGGCGGCGCCATGCGCGACATCGCCGGAGAGGATGCCGATCTGGAAGCCGAGATTGCCCAAGACCGGGGTCGCGTTGACCGGGCCGCCATTGGTCAGCAGGTAGACAATACTCAGATCGGTAAAGGTGAACACCGTGCCGAAGATCAAGCCGACGACAACGATCGGCGCGATAATCGGCACGATGATCTGGTAGTTGCGCCGCCAGAACCCGGCGCCGTCGACCGTCGCCGCGTCGAGCACGTCCTGTGGCACTGCAGTGATGCCGGCGAGAAAAATCACGATCGCAAACGGGAAGAAGCGCCAGGCGTTGACGATGATCACGCATAGCATCGCGAGACCCGGCTCGCCGAGCCAATTCGGCGCGTCCGCGCGCGACATGAGCCCGAGCGCGATCAATGTCCAATTGATCACGCTGTAGAGCGAGTCGAACATCCACTCCCAGGCGACCGTGGCGAGCGCGATCGGCACCGCCCAGGGAAGAATGATCAGCGCCCGCACGATCTTGCGCCCGGGAAACGGTCGCAACACCAACAGCGCTCCGAATTTCCCGAGAATCAGCCCGAGGATCTGCGAGCCAATCGTGAAAATGAAGGTGTTGAGCAGGGTGCGGCGAAAGATGTCGCTCTCCACCACTTCCACGAAGTTCCGCAGCCCGACGAAGTGGTAGCTAGGATTGTAAATCGTGTAGGCGCTGAGCGCGTAATAGACGGCAAGCAGAAACGGTAAGCCGACGAGCAGCAGGATATAGAGGATTGCTGGGGTAAGAAAAGCTGCGCCGAGTACACGCGGCCGGTCGAATACAAACTGGAAGCGCGACCTGCTCCCATGGATTTTCTCGGCAATAGCAACCATCGGTTGTCCCTTGCATCAGTGCCGGCGCGCCCGCTTGCCGTCCTCGTCGAAATAGCAGAGCTGGCCGTTGCGGACGGCGAAGGCATGCCATTCGCCCGGCCGGATGCTCTCCAGCGGGACATGCGCAGGCGGCAGCTTTGCTGTTACCTCCTGTGGCGATAGCAGGCCGTCGAGCTCCCCATACACGATCCTCTCGGAGCCCAGGTATTCGGTGCGATTGACGCGGTAGGAGAACTCGGTTACCGCTCCGTCCTGAATCATTTCTTTGGGTAGGAAATGCTCGGGGCGGAAGCCCAGGTGGCCGCTATTCCAGGTGACCAAATTCATCGGCGGCGTGCCGACAAAGGTGGCGACGAAGCGGTCGGCGGGGTCCTCATAGATCGTTGTTGGAGTTCCGACCTGCCGCACCTTGCCCTGATTGATCACCGCAATACGGTCGCCCATGCCCATCGCTTCGACCTGGTCGTGCGTCACGTAGATCGTTGTCGTCCCGACCCGTTGCTGGAACTGCTTGATCTCGTTGCGCGCCGAGGCGCGCAATTTCGCGTCGAGGTTGGAGAGTGGCTCGTCGAGCAGAAACACCGTCGGGTCGCGCACCAGGGCGCGTGCGAGAGCGACGCGCTGGCGCTCGCCGCCGGAGAGCTGCCGCGGCCGGCGATCGAGCAAATGTTCGATTCCGAGCAACTGCGCCGCCCACGCGACTTTGGGCCTGATCTGGGGTTTCGGGACACGCTGCGTCTTCAGCGGGAAGGCGATGTTGTCCCTGATCGTGAAATGCGGGTAGAGACCGTAGCTCTGAAATACCATTGCAATGCCACGGGCACGCGGCGGCACGCCGTTCACCACGGCGCCGCCGATCAGGATGTCGCCTGCTGATTGCTGCTCAAGGCCGGCAATGATACGCAAAAACGTGGTCTTGCCGCAGCCCGATGGTCCGAGAAGGACCATGAATTCACCGTCCCGTACTGCCAGGCTGATCCGGTCGACGGCGGTAACCTCACCAAAATTCTTGGATATCTCGTTTGCCGAGATTGCGGACATGGCAATGACCTTGATCTTACGATTTTTAGCCGGCCGGCCGGTGCCCGGATTGCTTCGGGCCCCGGCGCAGACCACTGCTCAGACTTCCCACTTCTTGAAGATTAGCTTGGTCTCGTTGGTCGCCCATTTTACCGCTTCTTCCGGCGTCATTGCGCCGGTCGCGGCTTTCGTCATCATGTCGCAAATGACGAAATCGTTGTACACCTCGTCAGTCGCTGCCCAAGCAGGGCCGGGCCAGCCGGTGACGGCGCTCCACTCGTCGGAGGTCTGCAGAATCGCCAGCTTTGTCGGCGGGTGAGAGGTCGGGTCATCGGACAGGATCGGCATCGGTTTCGGCACGATATTGGCGTATATCGGCATGTTGTAACCGGTGCTGGCTTTGAACGCCTCGACCCAGTGATCAGCATAATACTTGAGGAAATCGAGCCCCGCCTCTTTGTTCTTGGCGAATTTCCAAATGCCATAGGAATTGGACGCAGCGCCTACCAGTTGGCGCGCCGGACCCTTGGGTGGCTTCATCACGAAGATATCGTCGGCCACTTTCGGGTTGATCTTCTGCGCCGAGCGGTAGGCCGAGATCGGGTTGACGATGAACGAGGCGACCCCCGAGTCGATGTATTTGTTGTTGCTGGCGTCGTCTCAGGATAGGACCTGGTCGTTCATCGCCTCCTTGTAGAGCGCGGCGGCGAATTTGACCGCCTCGATCGCCGCCTTGCTGTCGAGTGTCACGTGCTTGCCGCTCTCGTCTTGGACGCTGGCGCCGTAGCTCTACAGCACGCCGCGCCACGCCAGGTTCGGATCGTTGCTGCGGGCGAGCGACATGCCGACCGGATGGCCCTTGGCCTTCAGCTTGGCGCCGCCGATCCGCACATCGTCCCAGGTCTCGGGGGTCATCCCGATCTCGCCCCACAGATCCTTCCGGTACATGCCCGGGTTGTTAATGTAATAATCGGGGTAGGCGGACCAGGTCTTGTCATCTTCGTTATACGCGATCTGGCGGCCGATGACGCTTATCTTGCCGTATTTCTTTTCGACATAGTCGACGAGATTGGTCATGTCGATCAGATATCTACGGTATAGATGGGGCCCGCCAGCGCCGTTCCACATGAACAGGTCGTGCCCGGATTACGCCGCCACCTCGGCTGCCGCACGCGCGGCTATGTCTTGTTCAGGGATGTGGTCGACGGTAACGCTGAGGCCGTTCTTCGTCCCCCATTCATGGGCGAATTTGTCGAACCAAGTGTCGAACTCCGGGACGAAATGGCTCCATTGGACGATCGTCAGCGTCTTCGTCTGGGCGTAGGCGCGCGAAATAAGCGGCGCAGATATCGTTGGGGCCAGCCCCGCCGCTGCCAACCCGACACCCGCCCTCGTCAGGAACCCCCTGCGCGTCATCGGTCGAAAATGTCTTCCTGCTCCCGTTCCCATCAGAGTGCCTCCTCCTATGATCGATCAGATTGCACCGGCGCGGCCATCCCATCGTCTGCGCCGCGCCAGGTGTCTTTCTTGGGTGTCAGGCGGTCGCGAACAGGTGCAGCGCCGTGCCGGCGAAGCTAGCGCTGACGACGAGCAGCGTGGCCCCGACCACGAGGAACCCCACTGGCACCAAAGCTCCAAACGGTGTTATGATTACGGACAGAACTCCCAACACGATCGCCGCAAGCCCAGCCAGGATCTCCATCCCGCCGACGGCCGGCGAAGCCTGATAGGAGACAATTTGCGTCTCGGTTCCCGGGCCGGAGGCCGAAAGCGCTCTCGGCCGCATGCCCACCGCGCCGCTCAGCAGTAGCGAACCGCCAAAGACGATCAGAGCGGGCGGCAGCAAGTGCGCCGTATTGATACCGATGAGTGCCAGAATGCCCAGCACGATCCCGGTAAGGCCGCACACGCAGTCCACCATGACTTCGCCGCTGAGCGTTGTGTCTTGGGCGGGCACGCTTCTGCCGGGCACCACCGCTCTCGCCTCTTCCGCGGCACTGTTGAATGCCTGAATCATCAACCCGACGCCGATGACGATTGCCGCAATCGACGCCAGGACCCCGGCCAAAATGCCGGCGAGAGCAACAACCATGAGAGCAATAACTGCGATTCCTGCGGCACCTTCGGTCATAAGACCGATTGGTTCCGCCTCGCTCGCCCGACTCCTGCCTTCAACGTAGCTAGCCATCTCATTTCTCCTTTGGTCGCTGCCACAGCGTGGGAGCGCCTCCAAACGGGTGCGATGCAGGACGGCAAGCAGCCTTGATAACCAAAAGCAACCGAGCTGCTGCCCTGGCAGACCCGCCTATCGCGTTTGCTGAGTTGGAGATATGCAGTGGAAATTAAGCCTTTCCGTTCGCCTCATTAATTTTTGGTTAGATGCCGCCTCATGGTGAAATTCCCGCGGTGGCCGCTCAATTTCGCGGCGCCGCGGCAACAGCCCCAACCGAGCAGATCGTCAGTCCCTTATTCTGTCAGCTGCATTTCGGCCGCGCGTTCTGGGCCGTTGCATTGGTGATCGCCGTCGCCGGCGCGATATCCTTGAGAGAAGCCTGAACGAGCCTCACCTCCGCCAATTGTGTCTTTACAAGAATTAATCTCGCGGCCATGACCGGGTGAGGTCGCGACCTCAGCTGTCACCGCGGTAATCCGAGCTTACTCCGGAGGTGGCTGTCCGTCATGAACACGCAGGCTGGTTCTGAACAACTCGCCCTCGAGGGCGAAGGGCGGCGTGACTTCTTGCTTCTAGTCGCCGGCGCTACGGGTGGCGTCGCCTTGGTGTCGGCGCTCTGGCCGCTGATCGGTTCGCTCAGCCCCTCGGCGGATATCGTGGCAGCAGGCGCATCGGTCGATTTCGACGTGTCGCAGCTTCAACCCGCGCATCAGAAAATTGTCGCTTGGCGAGGCAGGCCGGTCTTTGTCCTACGGCGCACCGCGGATGAGTTGCGGATGCTGCAGGAAAAGCGCGACACCAGCCTCCTGCGGGATCCGGGCTCCGCTAGCCATCAGCAACCCGGCTATGCGAAAAATTGGCACCGCTCGATCGAGCCGGAATACCTTGTGGTCGTTGGCATCTGCACGCATCTGGGCTGCATTCCCCGGCTCGAAGCACAGGTCGGCGGCAGCTTTGGAGCCAACTGGCCGGGCGGCTATTTCTACCCCTGTCACGGCTCGAAATACGATCTCGCCGGGCGGGTCTTTGCTGGTGTGCCGGCGCCCTACAACCTGCCTGTGCCGCCTTATCACTTCTTCAACAAGACCATGATTCGCATTGGTGAAAACCCGCCGACCGAAAAATTCGACTTCTCCTCTATAGAGCAGGTTTAGCTTGAGGAGGCATCCAGCGGTGGTCTGGGTGCAAGAGCCTAGCCAGACACTCCGTGGGTTCGGCCAGCGCTAGGTTGAGATCGCGAGGTCGCGGAGCCTGTCAGCTCGATTACGCGGCCATGGTGGTCTCGCCAGACACCGAGCCTCACGGTTGGGCTGCCGCAGTGATCGGCGATCGCCAGAGCGAGGGCGCGCACAGTGCATGGGCATTCCATCCAATGCGCTGACAACATCTCCTGGCTTCAAACCCGCTTGGCCAGTTGGGGAGCCGGGTTCGACCTCCTTGACGACCATCCCCTCGTGACCCCGCGAGATGGTCGCCGCGCCGGCTGGCGGGATCATAGGCCGCATATCGGCGCCGCGCCAAAAATAGAACGGTCCGGCATTGTTCAACGGCTGTGAGTATGCCGAGGTTGCGGGCACGGCTGCGGCCAGTGGTTGCGCAATCCTCCCTATGACAGCGCCGATCAGCGCGCCGATAAACCACAGCCCAAAGACCGCTGCGCGTGTGCAACGCGCTTGTAGTACCTCACAGCGCTCGATCTGCCGGATGGTAGCCATCCAACCGCCCCAAGCCGATAGATGTGTCCCCGGCCTCAAGGGTTCGTGTCCCAAACATTAACTTTTGATCAGAGAAAACTTCGATCTGCCGCAAGGCCCGGCGCTTTACCTCGTCATAGGGCGGCGGTGGGGATGAGATCCTTTATCAGAATTAATGATGCGGACAGGCATTCTTAACCCTGATAACCCACGTCGCGTTCGGCCTTGCTTCGGTGCCTTCCGTTGGCGCGTAAGAGGCCGGGGTCCAGACCTGGAACACAATAGAATTCGTAAAATAGCACAAATGAGGGAGGAGGCGCTGTGACTGTAAATATCTCCAACCTAGGTGTTGGGACCTCCGCAAGCCTAATTCTCGGCCGAAAGCTTGACAGTATTCCTTTCAGTCCTTACCACGTGATACTGATTCTGGTGCTCGGACTCGTCGGCTTTGTCGAAGGATACGATTTCGCGCTTGCGGGCTCTCTCCTCGTGCTTGCGAAGGAACCGCTGCACCTGACCTCGAGTGATATTCGCTGGCTCGTGGCTGCGCCCACTTTGTTCGTCTGTGCCGGGGGGGTTTATCGCCTCGGCGATTTCCGATCACCTCAGCCGCAAGCTCGTCTTGCAGATCGGAGTTATCATCACGACGCTGTTTACATTGCTTATTCCGCTGGTGCAGAGCGCCGAGCAACTAATCGTCCTGCGCCTGCTCACCGGCATCGGTCTCGGCTTTGCCGTTACGGCACCATTCCCGATTGCCGCCGAGCTGATGCCGGCGCAGCACCGACGCACCTACAGCGCGATCAACGAGATCATGCTGGCGAGTGCCTTTACGCTGTTGCCATTGATTGGCCTCTTGCTGGCGCATGACCCGAACGGGTTCCGCTTGATCGCGCTGCCGGGTGGCCTCGCATTATTTGTCGTCCCGGTGGTGCTGCAACTCGTGCTCCCCGACAGTCCGCGCTGGAATTTGCGGAAGGGGCGGCCGCAAGCGGCAGTAGATCTGGTCAACCAGATTATCCGACGGGCCGGCGGCCGGGTGCCGCCGGTCACTGTAACGGCGCTCGGGGCAAACCCGCTAACCACGCGCGAGGAGCCTCCACCCTATTGGGCGCTTTTTGCTCGGGGTCAGCTGCGCTGGACTGTGGTTGGCATCGTCAGCGGGACCTGCGCCGGTACCGCTTACTTTCTGATCGCGGTACTCTTGCCAAAGGCGTTGATCGATCAAGGCTCCGCCGTGACGTTGAGCTTTGGGGTAAGCACAATCGTGTTCCTGGCGACCATCCCCGGCAAGGGATTTAACGCCTATCTGATGGAGATTATCGGCCGGCGTTGGACGATCGCCTTCGCGCTGACCGGAGCGATCCCGGGCCTCTTTCTGATGGCGATCGCACACCTGGCTGGGCCCTATGCGACCGTCGTGATGAGCGCAGGAGCGATGGTCACCGGGTTCACCGTGCTGTCGGCCTTTCCCGCTACCCGGATGTATCTGTCCGAGCAGTTCCCAACCGCGCTACGCGGACGCGGCAACATCTTTGGCGAGTCCTTCGGGCGTCTTTTCGCCGGCGTTCTGGCGCCATTTCTGATGGAACCTCACACCGGGTCGCCGAAGATCTTCTTTGGGACGATCCTGGTGATCGTAGCGATCGGCGCCTTTATCCCGCTGATCTTCGGTCGAGAGACAATAGGCCAACTGGAAACGTTTACCGAGGCGGTTCCCGAGCCGGTCTGACGGGCGAAGGCGGGCTTCCCCTTGCCGATAATCCGACAGCGCGCCACCTATCATCCGGACTTGTCGCGGATGACGGAGCGGGCGGTGACGCGGCGGTCCGGGGCTATGGCCGCGACGATGCCGATATCGCGGCAGGCATGAAGATCCTGCTCGTCGAGGACAACGAAAGAGTCGCGCAGTTCATCAGGAAAGGACTGACCGAGGAAGGGCATGTCGTCGACCATGCCGATAATGGCCGCGACGGTCTCTTCCTCGCCGCCACCGGCCATTACGACGCGCACGTTCTGGACCGCATGCTCCCGGGCGGCATCGACGGTCTGGGCATCGTAGAATCTCTGAGAAGAACCGCCGACCGAACACCCATCCTTATCCTCAGTGCGCTCGCCGAAGTCGACGATCGGATCCGTGGGCTGCGGGCAGGGAGTGATGATTACCTGACGAAGCCCTTCGCCTTTGGTGAGCTTCTCGCGCGGCTCGAGGCTCTCGCGCGCCGGTCGCAGGGCGTCGAAATCCAGACGGTGCTCACCGTCGCCGACTTGCGCATCGACCTTCTTTCTCACAGAGTGACGCGCGACGGAAAGCCGATCCAGCTGCAGAGGAGAGAATTCAAGCTTCTGGAATATCTCGCTCGCCACGTCAACCAAGTGGTCACGCGGACGATGCTCCTCGAAAACGTCTGGGAACATCACTTCGACCCACAAACCAACGTGATCGACGTGCATATCAGCAAGCTCCGGCAAAAGATCGATGCCGGGGCTGCCTGCCCTTTGTTGCACACTGTGCGGGGCGTCGGTTACCGGCTGGGGACCGTTGCTTAGGCTGCTGCGTTCGACATCGGTCCGCCTGGCGCTCGGCTACGCCGCGCTGTTCGTCGTGTCTTCCCTGCTGCTGGTAGGATTGTTGTGGTGGGCCACGGCCGGCTATCTCGAGCGCGAAACGGCGGCCGTGATCCACGCCGATCTCGAAGCGATCCAGGATGATCTGCCTTCCCGCGGGCTGACCGGGGCCATCGAGACGGTCAGGGATCGCGTCGCTGCGGCGACGGATGGCCACGCTGTCTATCTGCTCGCGGATCCTTCGTTGAAGCCGGTCATCGGGCAATCTTCGTGCGTGGCCGTCTGAGCTGAAACCCGAACCGGGCCGCTATCAGATCCCGCTTGTTCTGGACGGCCGGCTACGCCGGATGCAGATCGAGGAAGCCACGCTGCCGGAGGGATATCGGCTGCTCGTGGGGCGCGATATCCAGGACCGAGCCGAAATCCGCGCCCTGATCGTCGAGGGGCTGGGTTGGGCCACGTTGGGGGCCATCATCATTGCTGTTGTCGGCGGTCTCCTGGTCCGGCGCGCCGTGTTGCGTCGGGTCGAAATCATCAACCGCGCCGCCACCGCTATCGTACATGGGGACTTGTCACAGCGACTGCCGACACGAGACACGAGCGACGAATTCGACCAACTCGCTCAAATGATCAATCTGATGCTCCAGCAGATCGAAAATCTGATCGAGAGCATTCGCAACACCTCCAATGCGGTCGCCCACGATTTGCGGACGCCTCTCGCCGAGCTGCGTGCCCGGCTTGAAGAGCTGACCCGGATCCGACCCACCCGCGACGGCTTGATCGAGGGTATTCAGGAGGCAGTGGCGGACATCGACCGCGTGATCGGCATCTTCAATGCACTGTTGCGCCTGGTCGAGATCGATTCCGGCGTGCGCTGATCGGGGTTTCGGCGGGTCGATCTCGCGGAGATCGCAACAGAGGTGGCCGAGCTTTATGGGCCGCTCGCGGAAGAGAAGCGAGCCGCGTTCGTCGTCGACGTCGATGACGAGTTGTCGGTCAACGGCGACCCTCACCTCATCGCACAGGCGGTAGGAAATTTGGTCGACAACGCAGTGAAGTTTGCGCCTTGCAACAGTGCCGTCTCGTTGCGTATCGGTCGCCGCGATGACACGGCGATCGACATCGCTGTCGCCGATGAGGGACCAGGGATATCCGATGCCGAGAAGCCCCGCATCACGCAACGATTTTACCGATGCGAGGCGAGCTGCAGGACTGCAGGGCTCGGGCTCGGGCTCGTCGAAGCCGTGGCACGCCTGCACGACGGAAGTTTCACCCTCAGCGACAACAATCCGGGCCTGACTGCCTCGTTGAAACTGCCGGCTGGCCCGCAAATGCAAAAGGACGATACTGCGACGGAGTGACCAGACATTCGAACCGCGTGTGAATCGGTTCACCTTTCGGAGAAGAAGAGGATTGCGCCGTTGGCCTCCGTCGCCGGAATCACAAGGCTTCCGTCTGGCATCTCGTCGAACGGGACCTGCTGCTGGGTCAGATAATCGGCTGTATTTTCCCGCCGTTCGACGGCGATCTCGAGCGAGACAATCCCGGGCAGCGCAAGATCGGGATCAAGATCGAGGGCGGGATGCATCGTCGAAAAATCGTCCGGGGTGCTGAGGACGATACGGTGCGGCCCGACATGGACGCATACGACCGCATCCGTCGTCGTCACCTGCTGGATGCCGAACAGCCGGTCATAAGGCTCCAGTAGCGCCGCCGTACTCTCGACCAGCCCATGAATGCCCCGCAAACCGACCGCCCCGTTCGGATGGTGCAGCCATTGGGGACGCCGCATCAGCTCTGGCGTCAGATGGCTGCAGATGAAACTGTCGAGCCCCGGAGTCTCGTCCGCGGGCAGGGATATCAAGCCGAAGCGCGGGACGACGGCGCCCTCCGGCAGCTCCAGCTGACGGCCGAGCAGCCGCGGCTCGGAAGGATGAAGCTGCCGGCCCAGCAGCGCCGTGCGCACCTCCTCGGGCGCGGCAGCGGCCGCAAACGCCACCGCAGTCAAACCCTCGCGTCGGGCCAGAAAAACGTCGAGCCCATGAACAAAATCGCTGGGGTCGACGACGCCGAGGAGTTCGACATAGTCGGACGGAAACATGATGCAATAATTTGCTGTTCCTTGTCCGATATGCCGGCCGCGAGATGAGACGGCGAAGCCGAGCCGGCTCCATCCCAACCGCGCCTGTTCGAGATCGCGAACCCCGACGATGACGTGGTCGATGCCCGCAATGCCGTTATCCATGTTCGCCTCTGGGATGCGGTCGTAAGCTTAATTGCCTCTGGCCTCAGGCGCCAGGGGACCAACAGGGGAGAGATTGATGCGCTTCGGTACATTGCGACGGCTGTTCCGGAGCGAGGCGGCGAGCGGGATTGTCCTGATGCTGGTCTCGGCCCTCGCCCTAGTCCTCGCCAATTCACCGATGGCCGGCATTTACGACTTGCTGCTGAGCCTGCGCGGCTCGGTGCGTATCGGCAGCTTCGGTATCGAGAAGCCGCTTCTGTTGTGGATCAATGACGGCTTGATGGCGATTTTTTTTCTGCTGGTCGGGCTCGAAATCAAGCGCGAGCTGTTGGCGGGCCAACTTTCCGATCGACGCCGGGCGATCCTGCCTGCCGCCGCTGCGATCGGCGGCATGGTCGTGCCGGCGCTGATCTATCTCGCCTTGACCTGGCGCGTCCCGGGCGCAGCTGCCGGCTGGGCGATCCCGTCGGCCACCGACATCGCGTTCTCGCTCGGCGTAATGGCGCTGCTCGGCAACCGGGTACCGAGCGAGCTCAAGGTTTTCCTGACCGCGCTCGCGATCATCGACGATCTGGGCGCGATCGTCATCATCGCGATCTTTTACACCGACGAGCTTTCCTGGTTGTCCCTGGAACTCGCCGGCGCCGCGGTGGCGGTGCTCGTCGTCATGAACCTCGCCGGGATCCGAAAGCTCGTCTGGTATGCGCTCGTCGGCCTCCTGCTTTGGGTGTTCGTGCTGAAGTCCGGCGTCCATGCCACCCTGGCCGGTGTCGCTCTGGCCCTCGCGATCCCGTTCGAGACGAAATCGGGCGAAGGCTCGCCGCTGACCCGTGTCGAACACGACCTGGCACCCTGGGTGGCGTTCGGCATCCTGCCTGTGTTCGGTTTCGCGAATGCAGGGTTGTCCTTCGCCGGCCTGTCCTTGTCGTCGGTTCTGGAGCCGGTGCCGTTGGCGATCGCTGCTGGCCTCTTTTTCGGAAAGCAGATCGGTGTCTTTGCCACGGTGACGCTGGTCGTGCGGGTCGGCTGGGCCGAATTGCCCGCGAATACCGGCTGGGCTGCGCTCTACGGCACGAGCATTCTCACCGGTATTGGGTTCACGATGAGCCTCTTCATCGGCACACTCGCCTTCGGATATTCCGATGCGGAATCCGCGATGCGCCTGGGCGTCCTCGTCGGCTCCACGCTTTCCGCGATCGTCGGTGCGGCAGTGCTGGGTTTGCTGCCGCAGGCCAGGCAGAGGCGGTAGTGCACAGCGGCTCGGTCGACACGGCGCCTATGCCCGACCTGACCGGCGATTGGGTCGGATTGGCGGCGCTCGCAGTCTTCGCCGCTCCCTATGCCCTGGTCATCGGCGAGGAAGCCACCAACCTGCGCAAGTCCAAGCCGATGGTGGTCGCCGCCGGCATCTTATGGTTGATGCAGCTTGGAGCGACCGGCGCCAACATCCTGGTCAGCGTCGGGTCGCGATCCTCGACAACATTCCGTTGATGTTCGCGGTGTTGACGATGCAACCCGACATGTCGCTGGGGCAATGGCTGCTGATAACATTGACGACCGGAGTCGGCGGGAGCCTGTTTGCGCACAGCTTCAAATTGCCGGTACCGTAGAGTTGTCCTCTGCGGGACCAATTCACACAAACCCCTCGCCGGGGGGGCCCAGGTCCTGGATCTCATGGGTTTACCGGATGTGGCATCATTGCCGATCCCGCGCATGATGGCGGCCGGGCAAGATCGGCGCCGCGTTCGGCATCTGTGTGCCGCAGGATCTTGCGATAACCGTTCGGTATCGTCGCTCCAAATAGCAGTCCCATCGACGCGCTGAGGAGGATGGGAAGCAATACGCGTGAGGGGATCGGGATGTCGACACCTTCGTAGATCCACCGGACGGTGACAAAGCCCACAAATCCCATAATGACGGCCAGCGCGGCACCTTCTACACACCGCAACCAAGCTGGCTCCTCCTTCCGGCCGATGTAGTTGTCGCATTCGAAGGCCAGTACGGCGGCCATGACAATGGGGAGCAGCAGCCATTTGCCCTGTGCCGAGAACGGAATGGGCGGCAGCGACAACTGCGGGCGAAGCAGCCAGAAACCGAGCATGATCGGCAGACAAACTGTAAACGTGCACAATGCAGAGACTACGTAACCGAGAATCGGTCGTTCGACCGAACTGCGGATATCGGCGAAGTCCCACAGCTGTTTGGGTACTACGGCGGCAACTGCCGCGATGGAGTGGTTGACGGCGACTATGCATCCGATGATAAGCGCTGGACCGGTAGTCATGCCGCTCCCTGCGGCCAGAAGGGTCGCCAGGGCAAACAGCACCACAATACCGATTGCGTTCAATACCAATAAGTTCGCGGAAATCCTGACTTCCTGCGGGCGTGGTATCGTAAAACCAAGCGCGGCGATCCGTCGCCAGACTTCGTGCTGCCCGTTGCTGCTGTACAGAACAACCCGGGCCAGCATTAGCCGGATCTCCTCGTACACATCATGGCAAAGGGATTTGTAGGCCTCCCGGGCGTTTCTGATCGGCTCCGGCAGGGGGTCGAGCTGTTGGAACGCCAGTTGCTTCGTGAGCGCAAAGAAGCCCGTGGACTGAGCGAAGTAACTGGCCATTGTCTTTTCGAATGCCGTCGCCTCGTCAGGATAGTCTTCGACAAAGCGAGTATGGCTATCGAGGTTGCTCAGCGAGACGTAGAGCGCAAGATTGCGGGTGAAGCGGTAGCGCGCGCTGTCAATCGATGGGTCAGTTCGCAGCTCTGCCGCGATGTCGTCCGCAAGAACGGAGCTGTCGCTGACGTAGTTCCGTACGATAGCGAGGAGGTCGGGCGAGATGACGAACTGCGCATCCTTCATTCGCTTCGACCACTGAGCTGCGGCGATCGGTATCGAGCCCATTCGGTGGAAGATTCGCAACAACCTGGCGTCCACCTCGCGCAACATCGGGAAGGATGGAAGCAGGGTGGTCATCGCCAGAGCGACAATGAGCGGCGCAGCGAGCTGCGTCACCTCGCTCGGCAAGGGCGCAGACGCGCCGACATGCAGGAAGCCCATTGCCTGTGGATTTTGTACAAGTAACCAGGTCAGGAGAATGAACAGGCCCGCCGACGAAAGCACGTAGACCACACAGCTGCCAATATATTGCAGGCGACTGGTCTGCGAGCGCACCGCCTGCGGTGTATTGAAACGGCTCGTGGCGTAAAAGCAGACGAGCAGGAATGCCACAACGGAACTGGCGTCGATCGATAGCTGGTTCATCGTTCGATCTCTTCCCACGACTCGTGCGTTGTCCTACATGCCCCTGGGCTGCTGAACATGGCTCAGCCATCCGCCTGCTCTTTAATAAAGTCCATTAGCAAGGGTCGGCATGTGAAGCAGTTCACACGAGCCGAGCGAAATACCCCACGGTCATTGGGCACACATTCCCGTTGTGTTCGGGAATCGACGGGTTGCCACCGAAGGCTAGTGCTTAGACACTATTATCCCGAACGCGGCCGCGGCTCGGCCGACGCAAGAGCGGGGATCGGCAAGATCACCACCAGCCTGGGGTTGAGTCTCCTGATTCTCCTGTAATATCAGGAGAAGAACAGGTGGCTCCCCGCCGTGGACGCCGAAATCCCGCGTTTTTGGCCCGCAGAAGGATAAATGAACACGCTGCCTGGGTCGTCCGGCAAAACCCAACACGAAAATGCACAACAAAAACATCACTGGTCCAAAACCTATGCTCAACGATGCCGTTCATAACATGTCTTTGCGGCAATTTTCGGGGCGCCGTTGCCACCCTGAAGCGCCGCGCAGACGCCACAAGGCTCCGCGCCCGGTTCCTTGCCAGCCGTGACGCAGAAAACTCAAATCGATCCCGAGATGTAGGCGTGGACCGGTTTGGCGATAAGGGAAGGGCGACGACACGATCAGGACGCGATAGCTATTTCTCGGCCGCCGCCACCGGCCGCAAATGCCCCAATCCCGACCTAGGGAATCACCGCCGGAGTCAGCTCGGCCGCCCGGGTAGCGGTCATTCGATGATCTCACCTGTGCTACCAGCGCGGCCGGTAACCAAAGCGGGTTTATTTCGGGCACGCGCGACACCTGGACCCCATCCGTTCGCCCTGGCGAACAGTCTAATTTTAGTCGGCGATCTCTTGTAGATCTCGATGAAGACAGCATTGAAGCGGCGAAGACTTCGGAAGCCGGCTCGTAGCGCCACTTCGGTCATCGGTAGCTCGGTCAGATCGAGCAGCCGTTTAGCGCGTTGCACGCGGGCCGTCTTTGCCACCTGAATCGGGGTCGCATTCAGGTGCCGGGCGAACAGTCGCGACAATTGGCGAGCACCAATTCCTAATCTCTCCGCCAAGTCTTCAACACGCGCATTCTCCGCATCGAGGGCACCTTCCTCGACAATTAACCGCATTGCCCGATCGACGGTTGTGCGGCTGCCTTTCCAGGCGGGACAGAAGGGCGCGGTTTCGGGCCGACAGCGAAGACAAGGCCGAAAGCCCGCCAGTTCAGCGGCGGCCGCCGATGGAAAGAAACAGACGTTGCGAGACAGGGGTTTCCTGACCGGACAAACAGGCCGGCAATAGACACCCGTTGTGCGGACTCCGGTGAAGAAAAGCCCGTCGTAGCTGGGGTCTCGCGTCAACCGCGCCCGATCGCATGCGGCAAAATCAAGCATCATCGCCGGTCAGACCCTAGCAGGAAAACCCGTATCGGACGAAGACATCGGGGAGATGAAGTCCGAATCTGGCGAGCGACGGCGCGGCGGGAGCGATAGGTTAGGCCAGCATCGATCTCCCTGCCATCGATGGTCATTACAATCGAGGTCCAGATGACTACCGCAGTTCCAGTTGTTGACATGAGCGGGTTCACAAAAGGCGATGAGTTTTCGCGGACGAGAGTTGCAAAGGAGGTTTCGTCAGCGCTCGAAGAAATTGGTTTCCTGGTCCTCCAAGGACACGATGTCAAAACCGAGACAATTGCAGCGGTAAGAGAACTGGCGTGGGGCTTTTTCGATCTTCCGCTGACCAAAAAAATGCAGGCACGCAAACGCATCAAGGGCGCGTGGCGCGGCTATGTGACGGCAGATGATGAAAATCTCTCCTACATGCAGAATGAAGAGTCGCCGCCGGACCTCAAAGAGTTTTTCGGATTTGGCCGCTTCGATTATGGAGAGGACCCGTACTACACACGGACATTCGCCGAGGTGGCCTTCCCGCCCAACATCTGGCCGGAACAACCGGTCGACTTCGCTGCGATGGCGAAGCTGTTCTATTGGGAAATGGCGGCGCTAACGGAGCAAATCCTCAGGGTGTTCGAAAAAGCTCTCGAACTCGAACAGGGGTATTTTCGGGACAAATTCGACCATCACGCTTCAACGGTCCGCTTCCTGAACTATCCGAACCAAATCGACGATCCCATCCCCGGCCAACTGCGTTGCGCCGCTCATTACGATTTCAGCGCCTTTACTCTCTTAGCGGTGGATGACGCCCCCGGTGGCTTGCAAGTCCAATCGCGGGCTGGAAGTTGGATTGATGTCCCGTCGGTATCGAACGGGATCGTTCTCAACATCGGCGATCTGATGGCGGGCTGGACCAACGACCGTTGGCGCTCCGGACTTCACAGGGTGGTAAATCCACCTCGTGATATACACGGGAGCACACGGCGTCTGTCGCTGGCGTATTTTGTTAATCCGAATTACGACGCCATGGTCGAGTGTCTACCGACCTGCCAGGATGCCGACCATCCGCCGCTTTATACCCCGATCAAAGCGGGCGAACATCGTCTCCAAAAAATACTCACCGCGACAAGCAATCTATCGACGAGCGACGCCGCCAAGTAAGCGCTGGTGTCAGCGGAAAAGAACGCGGGCTCAAGAGAGAAACCGATGCTGAATCCTGCCAAGACATTTGGAACCGTTGCCGCCGACCGGCAGAAGGAAATGACGGGTCTGGAATTCGTCAAGGGACTCGCGGATGGTACGCTGCCTCTCAACACAATCGCTCAGACATTGGGTTATGACATCACGGAGGCTGAGGGCGGGCGTGTCGTAATAACTGCGGAGCCAGATGACACCTTGCTCAATCCGGCTGGCACGATACACGGTGGGTTTTCCGCCACGCTGCTCGATAGCTGCATGGGACTGGCGATCCTCTCGACGCTCGACAAGGGCATCGGCCAGACGACTCTCGAGTTCAAGATTTCACTCGCCCGCCCCATCACCACTGAAACGGGGCTGATTAGGGCCGAGGGCGTCGTGCTGAGCCGAGGTCGCCGCGTTGGCACCGCCGAGGGACGGATCACAGACACCCAAGGGCGATTGCTCGCTCACGGTACCACTACATGCCTGATTTTCGAAAGATGATGTAACCCAGAGATCAGCCTGTCGGTCCCGCCTAGCGCTCTTCCTTGACGAAATCAGGAACTTGTCGCGCGAGCGAGGATGGCTGTTCCTTCGGTTCGAAATCTATCAAGTCAATCGATACGATTTCATCCGGCTCCCCGCTGCAACAATGAATGTAAAGGGTCAAATCGCAGGAGATGCCGCCATGTCGTGCACCCGGAGCGTTGAACATGAATGTTCCCGGTCCAGCAAGAATTCGGCCTCGCGTGTCGTAATAAGCCCCTTCCAGAATGTACACCTCCTCTCCAAGCTCTGATGCTATGCCGACGATTTTCCAAGCCTTACCGGGTGGAGCTTTGTAATGGGAGATTACCGTGAGACCGTGGGGGTGTTGCCGCAGCACTCTGCGCCACCGGCCATACTCGCGGCCATCGGCTGTCCGGATGTTGTAGCTGGCAGCTTCCCAACCCCCCTGGCCGCGGTCCATCCGGTAGGTTTTCCAGGTCATGCTCATCCCACACTCCAGTTCGTGGCCGGCATCATAGGGACGTTGCGAACATTGATGCTGCGGCGGCGATCGAACGTTCGTAATTGGACTGATTTAATTCAGCGACGAGCCCTGGATCGTGATGCGATGCAAGAGGCGGCGCTCGCCGTGATAGTCGTTGACCGCGAAGTGCCAGGTCGAGCGGTTGTCCCACAGCGCCAGCGAGCCCTCGCGCCAGTGAAACCGGCAGGTGAACTCGGGGCGTACCGCATGCTGGAAGAGATACTGCAGAAGCGGGCGCGACTCGTCGTCGGTCCAGCCGTCAAAGCGCAGCGTAAAGCCGGGGTTGACGTAGAGCGCCTTGCGGCCGGTTTCGGGGTGGCGGATGACGACGGGATGGACCGCATCCTGTGTCGCCAGCTCGGGGTGGCCGATGCGGTCGGCGAGGTCTCCCTGGCGGGCGCGTCCGTCGTAGCCAAAGACATGGCGGCTCGAATGGCAGGCCCGCAATCCGCCGAGCATCGCCTTGAGCCCCTCCGACAGCGCGTCATAAGCCGCGTACATGCTGGCGAACAGCGTGTCGCCACCGGTCTGTGGAACCTCGCGAGCATAGAGCATCGAGCCCAGGGCCGGCGCCTGGTCGTAGCTGTGGTCGGTGTGCCAGCTGCCGCCGATGTTACGTGTCTGCTCGGGTTCCTTTCTCACTTCGGCGATCATTGGATAGCCGGGGACGGCGGCGAAGAAGCGGTTGATGTCGATCGGTGCAAAATGCTCGGCAAAGGCGACGTGCTGCTCAGGGGTAAGATGCTGGTCTCGGAAGAAGACGACGCCGTATTGCCCGAAGGCGCCGCGGATCTCAGCAAACACGTCGGCGGCAATGGGTCGCGCGAGATCGACGCCGCTTATCTCGACGCCGACATGCCGTGATACCGGTTCGACCCGGATGAGTCGATAGGTCATGTCAAGCTCCCTACCATCGTCCATTCAGCGGTGATCTCGTGCAGCGTTCCATATTGCTCAGGATCACCTCGACGTCAGATAGCGTGAAGCGCCTCGACGCGCTCGCCAGAATCGGACTCGGTCCTCCGAGCTATTCCCAGGGAGGCTATCGATCGGACTCGATAAATCGGTTTCAGGACGGACCGCGGTCGTTCCTCCTGCCCGCTTCCAGCGGCTGACCTACCGCCCATATGGACGAACTCACGAATGTCGGCTTCGCCGAACCCGCCCGATTTTCGCATCTCGATCGAGGAACGGCCGGAATCGGCGCAGAGGAGACAACGGCTGCGGAGATCGCAGGTGGTGCGCTCCCTTTTATCGAGAAACCGGGCGCATAAGCGGCGTGGTCGGCAGCGACGCGTCCGGGCAGCTCGACCTCGCCGGGTTGGAACGCGCGATCGGTCCGCGCACCAAGCTGATCGCGATCACGCACGTGCCGGCGCAGGGCGGGCTCCTAAATCCGGCGGGCGAAATCGGCCGCATCGCGCGCGCCACGGTATCCTTTATCTGCTCGATGCCCGCCAGTCAGCTCGCGGTCGATGTGCAAGAGATTGGCTGCCGCATGCTCGCGGCCCCGCGACCGCACATATTTGCGCGGCCCCGCGGCACAGCTTACTTACGTGCGGCGATCGGGTACGCGGAACTTGGCAAAGTTGCAGGTCTCTCAGCACGGCAATTCTTTGAACCGCTCGTACCGGGCTTTGTCCCGACCACTACAGCGGCTTGGACCTGCCGGCTTCGAGAGCGCTTTGAGCTCGGAACGCGCGCTCGGGCACGCCCAGCTTTTTGAGCGCGTATCCAGGCGCACCACACCCGGACGGCGGACCGTTCCGTTCCGCCGTCAGCCGCGAGCCACCCCGCCGAGATTGGCAGGCCGCCTATGCCTTCACACATATTGGCCATGCCGGCCTGATGATCCATGCTGCTCATTCGGCAACCCATGTACTCACCACAGTCGCTGTGAGCGAACATCCTCCACCGCAAGAAGCGCATTTTCCCCAAGACGCTATCTTCACCCTCGGGCACTCGACGTTGCCGATCGCGTCGTTTCTGGCGCTGCTGCAAGCCTATGGCATCGAACGCCTCGTCGATATCCGGACGATCCCACGGTCGCGCCATAATCCGCAATTCAACGACACCGCCTTGGCCAACAGCCTGAAAGCCCAGCATCTCGAATATGTGCATCTGAAGGCATTGGGCGGGCTGCGGCGCCCGCGTAAGGATTCCCCCAATATCGGCTGGCGAAACGAAGGTTTTCGCGGTTTTGCCGATTATATGCAGACCGAGGACTTTCGGGACGCGCTTGCTGCACTCATTCGCATGAGCCGCGAGAAACGCGTGGCGATCATGTGCGCCGAAGCGGTGCCGTGGCGATGCCACCGGTCGCTGGTGGCCGATGCGCTCAGCGTGCGCGGCGTGCCGGTCGTCGAGATTTTGTCGGCGAGCAGCTACCGCATGCACGAGCTGACACCATTCGCGCGAGTGGAGGGCCTGCAAATCACCTATCCACCCAGGCAAGCTACATTGCTGTAAAGGAAGCCTTTAGCCGCGCTAGACCCGGTTCCGACCATCTCGAATTGTCATTTCCGCGAAAGTGGGGATCCAGGCGACACTCCTCACTCGCCCTGGACCCCCGCCTTCGAGGCTGTAATCAAATCAATGCTGGTGCGTCAGGCCAATTCGTCCGTCGTTCCCGCGCAAGCGGGAACCCAGGGATTTCAGTCACTTGCCCTGGGCCCCCGCTTTCGCGGGGGCGACGAAGCTTGGGTGGGCATGTAATTGGATTACACCCTCCTTCGCGGGGGTGACGAAATAGGGGTGTCCTTAGCGGGAGTCTGCTCTGGGCCAACGCTCGTCGCCGGCCAGACTCGGCCTCGGCGCTCTCAACCGCTACTCTGCAGCAGTCCGCCGCACCCGCTCAGGGAACAGCGCGAGCAGTCCTTCGCGCGAGGCGGAGCAGATGCCGCGCTCGGTGACGAGGGCGGTGACGAGCCGGGCGGGGGTCACGTCGAATGCGTAATTGGCGGCGGGGGTGTCCGCCGGCGTCAGGCGGACGGCGACGCGCCGGCCCTCCTCGGTCCAGCCTTCGATGTGCGTGACCTCGCGCGCGTCGCGACGCTCGATCGGGATCTCGGCGCCGCTCTCGATATTCCAGTCGATGCTCGGCGAGGGCGCAGCGACATAGAACGGGACGTCATTGTCGCGCGCCGCCAGCGCCTTCAGGTAAGTGCCGATCTTGTTCGCCACGTCGCCGCCGGCGGTCGTGCGGTCGGTGCCGACGATGCAGAGGTCGACGAGGCCCTCGTGCATCAGATGGCCGCCGGCATTGTCGACGATTACGGTGTGCGGGACGCCATGCTCGCCGAGCTCCCAGGCGGTGAGGCCGGCGCCCTGGTTGCGCGGCCGGGTCTCGTCGACCCAGACATGGATCGGCACCCCGTCATTGTGGGCGCGGTAAACCGGGGCGAGCGCGGTGCCCCAGTCGACGGTGGCGAGCCACCCGGCATTGCAATGCGTCAGCACCTCGACGCGGCCGGCTCCGCATTTGCGCCGCCAGGCCTCGGCGATCAGCCCGGCGCCATGCTCACCGATCGCGCGATTGATCGCCACATCGGCATCGACGATTTCGCCGGCGCGTGCCATTGCCGCGACAAACCGTCTGCTCTCCGGGACCTCGGACAGCGCCCGTTTCATTTCGGCGAGCGCCCAGCGCAGATTGACCGCGGTCGGGCGGGTCGCGGCCAGCTTCCCGGCCGCCGCCTCGAGCCCGCGATCGGACGGATCCTCGGCGGCCGCGAGCGCGATGCCGTAGGCCGCGGCGGCGCCGATCAGCGGCGCGCCGCGAACCTGCATCGTGGCTACCGCCTGCGCCGCGTCGTCGAGTGTCTCCAACGCGACGACGACCAGTTCGTGGGGCAGCCGGGTCTGATCGATGATCTCGACCGTACGCCCGTCACCGGCGGGCCAGATCGTGCGCATTGCCCGCCCACCGACCTTCACGTCGCCGGCCCCCGCAACACACGGCCCGCCACCGCGTCGAGGCGGGCGAGGACTTCCGGATCGCGGCGCTCGAGGGAGGTGATCAGCGCGCCGTCGAGAGCGTGCCGGCATCCTTGCGGGCAAGGCCCGGAATGCCGCGAGAGCAGCGGCACGACGTGCCGCACAAGCGCCTTCGCCCGTTCCGCATTAGCGAGCAGAACCCGGACTATCATGTCGACCGTCACGGCGTCGTGGCCGGGGTGCCAGCAATCGTAATCGGTGACCATTGCCACGGTCGCGTAGCAGATCTCGGCTTCACGGGCTAGCTTCGCCTCGGGCATGTTGGTCATGCCGATCACGTCGCATTTCCACGACCGATAGAGCTCGCTTTCGGCAAGGCTCGAAAATTGCGGCCCCTCGATGACGATATAGGTGCCGCCGCGCTTCAGTGCCATGCGGGCTTCCGCGCTGGCTTCGACGAGCGCATCGCCGATCCGGGCGCAGACTGGATGTGCCATCGACACGTGTGCGACGAGCCCCGCGCCGAAGAAACTCTCGGGCCGGCCAAACGTGCGGTCGATGAACTGGTCGATCACGACAAAATCGCCCGGCACCAGATCCTCGCGCAGGCTGCCGACCGCGGAGAGCGAAACGATGTCGGTGACGCCACAGCGCTTCAGCGCGTCGATATTGGAGCGAAAATTGATCTCCGAAGGCGGCAGTACATGGCCGCGGCCGTGACGGGGGACGAACACGACGGGCTGGCCGTCGAGCATGCCGAAACAGAATTCGTCCGAAGTCGAGCCGAACGGGCTGTCGACCCGCCGCCATTCAACATCATCAAGGCCATCGACCTCGTAGAGCCCGCTCCCCCCGATGATGCCGATGACGGGCCCGGTCATCCGCGGATCTAAGACGCCACTTCGTCATTCCCGCTGAAGCGGGAATCCAAGTCTGCAAGGCCACGGCGGTTGGGACTGGGCCCCAGCTTTCGCGGGGGCGACGGTGACTGTTGCGCCGCAGACGCCATTTGACCCAAGCTCTCAAGCTCTAATGTACGGCGGCCCAGATTTTGCGCTTGGCGGCGTAAAAGATGCCTGCCGTGATGATCAGAAACAGCATGACCTTGAACCCGGTGCGGTGCCGCGGCTCGAGATTGGGCTCGGACGCCCAGGTCAGGAACGTCACCACGTCATGCGCCATCTGCGGTACCGTGGCGGGGGTGCCGTCGGCAAAGGTCACGGCGTTGTCGGCGAGCGGCGGCGGCATCGCGATCTGATGACCCGGGAAATATTCGTTGTAGTTCATCCCCGGCAGCAGGTTGACGCCCGCAGGCGGCTCCTCCTTATAGCCGGTCAGAACGCCGTAGACGTAATTCGGCCCCCCGTCACGCGCCTTGACGATCATCGACAGATCCGGCGGCAGCGCGCCATTGTTCGCCGCACGCGCCGCCTGATCATTTGGAAACGGACCGGGGATCGGGTCGGAGGGGCGAGCCGGGCGCTGGAACATCTGACCCTGATCGTTCGGCTGCTCGTTGGTGACCTGGTAGGTCGAGGCGATCGCCTTCACCTCGTCCTCGCCGTAGCCGATATCGGCGAGGTCGCGGAAGTAGAGATGCTTGACCGGATGGCAGGCGGAACAGACCTCCTTGTAGACCTGAAACCCGCGCTGCTGCGCCGCCCGGTCATAGGTGCCGAAGATGCCGTCGAACGACCATTGCTGCCGCGGCGGCGAAGGGGTCTCTTCGGCACGCGTGGCGAGCGACGTCAGCGACAGCAGGACCAGCGCGGACGCCGCGAGGACAAACCTCGACATCTCAGGACTTCGCCAGCGGCGCTCCGGCGCCGCCGAGCCGGGCGCCGCCCCCGCCCTGCAAAACCGCCGTGGCGATGCTGCCCGGCAGCGGTCTGGGTCGCTCCAGCCTGCCGATGACCGGGAACAGGATTAGGAAATGGACGAAGTAATAGAACGTCGCGATCTGACCGACTGTCACGACCAGGCCTTCGGGCGGATTGGCGCCGACCCAGCCGAGCGCAATCACGTCGATGACCAGGAGCCAGAAAACCCATTTGTAGACCGGACGGAAGCGCGCGCTGCGCACCGGCGACGTATCGAGCCACGGCACCACGAACAGCAGGCCGATGGAGCCGAACGCCATGATGACACCGAGCAGCTTGTTCGGCACCGACCGCAAGATCGCATAATACGGCAGCAGGTACCATTCCGGCACGATGTGGTTCGGCGTCTGCATCGGGTTCGCGGGGATGTAATTGTCCGAGCTGCCCAAGAAATTGGGCGCGTAAAATATGAAGAAAGAATAGATGATCAGGAACACCGCCAGCCCGAACAGATCCTTGATCGTGAAATAGGGGTGGAACGGCAGCGTATCCTGCGGCCCCTTCATGTCGATCCCGAGCGGGTTGTTGGAGCCGAAGCGGTGCAGCGCAATGAGGTGGAGGAGCACGACGCCAAGGATCACAAAAGGCAGCAGGTAATGCAGCGCGTAGAACCGGTTCAACGTCGGATTGCCGACAGTAAACCCGCCCCACAGGAACGTGACGATGCTCTGGCCGATCAGCGGGATCGCCGAGAACAGGTTGGTGATCACAGTGGCCGCCCAGTAGCTCATTTGGCCCCAGGGCAGCACATAGCCCATGAAGGCGGTCATGATCATCAATACGAGAATAATGACGCCCAGTATCCACAGCAATTCGCGCGGCTGCTTATAGGAGCCGTAATAGAGCCCGCGGAACATGTGGATGTAGATGAGGGCGAAGAACATCGACGCCCCGTTCATGTGGGCGTAACGCAGCATCCAGCCCCAGTCGACGTCGCGCATGATCCGCTCGACGGAATCGAAGGCGAGGTCGGCATGCGGGGTGTACTGCATCGCCAGAAAGATGCCGGTGACGATCATCACCACCAGCATGATCCCGGAAAGGGAGCCGAAATTCCACCAATAGCTGAGGTTGCGCGGCGTCGGATAGTCGTACAGCTCGTGCTGCAGCATTCCGACAAATGGCAGGCGATAGTCGATCCAGCGGATGACACGGCTCGTTGTGCTGAGTCGGGTCTGGGCCATAGCGCGTTCCTACCCGATCTTTATCGTGGTGTCGCCGGTGAAATCGTAAGGCGGCACGACCAGGTTCAGCGGCGCAGGGCCCTGCCGAATGCGGCCGGAGGTGTCATAGACTGAGCCGTGACAGGGGCAGAACCAACCGCCGTAAGGACCGCGATCGTCGCCGGTCTTTTGGCCGAGAGGAATGCAGCCGAGATGTGTACAAACGCCGATGATCACCAACCAATCCGTCTTCTTCACGCGGGCCGAATCCGCTTGCGGATCACGCAATTCAGAGATGTTCACGTCTTGGGCAGCCTTGATCTCCTCCGGGGTGCGGTGGTCGATGAAGACCGGCTTTCCGCGCCAAGCGACGGTCAAACGCTGGCCGACCTGCACCGGAGCGAGATCGACCTCCGTCGTGGAAAGAGCCAAGGTGTCGCGCGCCGGGTTTAGGCTGCCGATAAATGGCCAAATCGTCGCGGCGACCCCGACAGCACCGACGGCCGTGGCGGTCAAGATCAGAAAATCGCGCCGTGTCTCACCTGCATGTGCTCCGCTGACATCGTGCTGCGCCAGATCGGCCATTCAACCCTCTTTATTTCACGGCCGCTGATCCGGCGCGGCCGTCATCGCAAGCTATACTGTTGAGAAGGGCGAACTATGCGACAGACTGCCGCATAAATGAGCAGGAAACCGAGTATAGTCGAAGATGAGTATCGGCGATCCGTCCGGGAATGCCGACTGTGAGGTACTGTGCGTCTCGTCTTGTTCCAACCGGACATCCCGCAGAATACCGGGGCCCTGCTGCGGCTTGCGGCGTGCTTTGGGTTGGCCGTCGACCTGATCGAGCCGTGCGGTTTCTTGCTCGATGATCGGCGTCTCAAGCGCGCGCTCCTCGATTACGCGGCGGATCTCGTTCTTTGCCGGCATACTTCGTGGGCAGCCTTTCTTGCCCGCCGGGATGGATGGTCGCGGTTGGTTCTGATGACGACGATCGGGACCATCCCGCTGCATCGCTTTCAATTCGCGGCGGGCGATGCGATCATCCTCGGTCGGGAGAGCTCGGGCGTGCCCGAGGAGGTGCATGTTGCCGCGGCCGGCCGTGTCGTGATCCCGTTGCGACTCGGCGCTCGCTCGCTGAACGTCGCGCTCGCGGGCGCAATTGCGCTCGCCGAGGCATTACGCCAAACCGGATCGTTTCCCGAACGATGACCGAACCGCCCGCTACTTTCCCATATGATCCCCTCCGGCGCGCCATGGCTGAGACTTGGTTTGCCGAGTTGCGCGACCGTATCTGCGCCGAATTCGAGGCGATCGAGGACGAGTTCGCGGGTACGCGCTCGAAGTCGGACTCGCCGGCTCGCTTCGAGCGTCGCGATTGGCAGCGGCCGGGAGGCGGCGGCGGGACGATTTCGGTCATGCGCGGCCAGGTATTCGAAAAGGTCGGGGTCAACATTTCGACGGTGTTGGGCAAATTCTCACCCGAATTCCGCGGCGAGATTCCAGGCGCATCGGAAGATCCGCGCTTCTGGGCGAGCGGCATCTCGCTAGTCGCGCATATGTGCTCGCCGCTCGTTCCGGCGGCCCATATGAACACCCGCCACATCGTCACAAGCAAAGCCTGGTTCGGCGGCGGCGCCGACCTCACTCCGATCTATCCGGATGAGGATGCAGCAAAGGAATTTCATGCCGCGCTTGGCGCCGCCTGCGCATCCTACGACAGCACTTCCTACGAACGCTTTAAGACGTGGTGCGACGAATACTTCTTCCTCAAGCATCGGAACGAGCCGCGCGGGGCCGGCGGGATCTTTTTCGATTATCTCGACAGCGGCGACCGGGAGCGCGACTTCGCCTTTGTCCGCTCCGTCGGTGAGGCCTTTCTCACCGCGTTTGCGGCCATTGTGCGGCCAAGGATGTGGCTCACCTGGACCGAGGAGCAACGCCGCCATCAGCTAGTCCGCCGTGGCCGCTACGTCGAGTTCAACCTGCTCTACGACCGCGGCACCGTGTTCGGCCTGAAGACCGGAGGCAATCCCGAGGCAATACTGATGTCGCTGCCGCCGCTCGTGGCGTGGCCCTAGACGGGAACACCCCGCCGCAGAATAAGTGCCTTCGCAACGCGAACCGACCAAATTCTCGGATCCCGGACTGGGTCACGACGCTGGTGACGGTCGTCATCGCTTCCGCCTGATCTCAAAAACGCACGCCCCGCCAGACGCATGGCGTAGGAACAGGTGCGCGAAGTCCGCAGGCAGTCGAATTCGCGCAGAAATGGCCACGACAGAGACCGCAAGTTACACCGCGAGTGATGTCAAGTTGGGGATGATCTCCGATGACGCTCTTCGCGCGGTGTCTCACGTATTTGGGTGTCGTTCTTTTGATTGAACTGATCCTTGCTCTCTCGAACGTGGCGAGCGCGGCCGACGTCAATCCGCTGCGTCCAGTGGATACTTCCAGCCCGAGAGCGACGCTGCAAAGCTTCGTCGGGGCGATGGACGAGATTTATCGCGGGATGAAGGATGTTGTGCAGGATTACGCAGCGTCGGGGAGATTGTACCTGAGCCGCGACGAACGAAAAAAACTGTTCGACGCGCTTTCCACTGCAGTAAAGGCGGCCAGAGTTCTAGACCTTTCCGACATTCCGCCAGTGCTCCGGGATACCGTCGCGCCCGAGCGGATCATCCAATAGAAAGAAATCCTCGACCGGGTCAATGTCCCTGCCTCTGAGAGCATTCCGGATCAGGACGCGATGACGCGCGCTTCATCCAAGCGCTGGCGTCTGCCGGGAACGGAGATCGACATCGCTCTCGTCGAGACGGACCACGTTCGGGAGAGTATCTCGTAACCGCCCAGAGTGTGGACCGGCTCCCCGAATTTTATGAGCGCGTCCGCAAGCTGCCTTACACGCCCGGCCCGGCGGCCGAACTGAGCGAAGCTTACCGCCGAATGAGCCCGAGCGGCGGCGCCACCATTTACGAGGCCTATTTGAGCTCGCCGGCAGGATTAGAGTGCATCATGCCGCTCCGCTGGGTGCTGAATTTTCCGGTCTGGGCCAAGGCCCGGATCGCCGGTGTTGCATCATGGCAATGGGTTGGCCTTGTCGTCGGACTCGTCGTCTGCCTCGGCTTCGTCTATGGAGCCTTTCGCCTGGGCCGGCGTCTTGCCGGCAACACGCCCGATGAGACAGGTCCCCGGTGGCACGCTGTTCTGACCCCACTTGCCATCATCCTGGTATCGGCTGTTCCGGTGGCTTTGCTCTGCGCAACCTTCCGGATCGGCGGGACGCCGCGCATCGTCATCACCTTTATCCAGACCGGCGCGCTCTACCTGAGCGCCGCCTGGGTTTCGATGATCGCGGCAAGTCTTCTCGCCGAAGCCATCGTCGCTTCGGAGCATCTGCGAACCGGCAGCCTGGACAGCCAGCTGATCCGGCTCGGCATGCGTTTCGCCGGCATTGCGATCGTGGTCGGGTTATTGATCCAAGGATCTTGGGAGCTGGGCTTCCCAACCTATTCGGTGCTTGCCGGGCTCGGAGTCGGCGGCTTGGCCGTGGCTCTGGCGGCTCGGGACAGCCTCGCCAACCTGCTCGGCTCGATGCTGATCATGATCGAGAAGCCATTTCGCGTCGGCCATTACGTCAGAGTGTCGGGCGGCGAGGGCACGGTCGAGGATGTCGGCTTTCGCAGCACGCGGATCCGGCGCAGCCCTTGGCCGGCGCTGAGCGAAGATAGCGATGACATATGTACTCGCGGCGCTGGTTCTATTGGCAACGTCCGCTGGTTTCAGTCAGATCCGGAACAAGACGCACGCCTTGACACCAGACGACAGCGCGATCGAGTGTTGCTTACGAGGCTAACACCTTTTGCCGCGGACCTCGCAGCTTTGCCGAATTTGCATAGTCAGCAATTTGCAGAGCAGGATCTCATTCCTCCGCAAAAGTCCGACGGATCGATCTCCTCAGGAGGCGGCGGGTGCAACATTTTGTCCGTGCCATCCCTTCAAGTTCGCCGCTGATTGACCCGGACTTTCTCTGACGCGACACTCCGGCTTGCAACCGAACCGGCTCGGAAGCCTTGTCGAATGGGAGACCGGCTATGACCAATCTTGCCGACCAGCGGCTCGTGCCGCAGGCAGCGACCCGGCGTTCGCGCCGAATATCGATCATTTGGATCGTGCCGATCGTCGCTGTCGCGATCGGCGCTTGGCTCGCCTGGGACACGCTCTCGAAAGAGGGGCCGACGATCAAGATCTCGTTCGATAGCGGGGAGGGGCTGCAGGCTGGGCAATCGCAGCTGAAGTACAAAGACATCGTCTTCGGCACGATAAAGAGCCTGGCGCTTGCGCCCGACCGGACGCATGTCATCGTCACTGTCGCGACCACCCGCCAGGCCGAGCCGCTGCTGACCGAAGGCACTCAGTTCTGGGTGGTCAAGCCACGACTCTTCGCGGGAAATATTTCCGGTCTCGAAACACTGCTCTCCGGGTCGTATATCGGCATGTTGCCGGCTGCCAAGGCCGGCAACAGCCGGCGAGATTTCGTCGGACGCGAGGATCCCCCGGTCATCAGCGCACACGTCCCGGGACGCACCTTTCTGTTGAAATCCAAACGGATCGGCGCAGTGTCCGTCGGCTCGCCGATCTTTTTCCGCGACCTCAACGTCGGTGAAGTGCTCGGCTGGGACATCGCCGATATGGCGGAGTATGTGACGATCCACGCCTTTGTCCGGGCCCCCTACGACAGTTATGTGCATGACCAGACCCGGTTCTGGAACGCCTCGGGGGTCTCGATAAAGCTGGGCGGGACCGGGGTCGAAGTACAGATGGAGTCGCTCAAGGCGTTGCTGCTCGGCGGCGTCGCGTTCGAGACGCCGGCAGCGGACATCAACACTGCGGAAACATCGGATAACCATGTCTTTCCCTTGTTCGCCGACCGGGAGACGGCAAACGCCGCCTCTTACACCCGAAAAATCCCGGCAATCTCCTATTTCCCGGGCTCCGTCAGCGGGCTTGCGCCGGGGGCTGCTGTCACAGTGCACGGGCTCAAGGTCGGGGAAGTGACCGATGTACGGCTCACTTACGACGCCGCCAAGGACGTTGTTCTGGCGCCGGTTCGTTACGAGATCGAGCCGGAACGCGTCATCGGGGTCGGAAAACGGGTCTTCAAGACCGATGAGGAGTCCATGGATGCGTTGCTCAAGAAAGGCCTGCGCGCGAGCCTGCAGAGCGCCAACCTGATAACGGGACAACAGAATGTTGCGCTCGAATTTGACGCCGACGCGGCAGCGGCCGAGGTTTCGATGGACGGCCCGGACTTCGTGGTGCCGGCGACCGAAGGGGCTGGGTTCGCTGGTCTCACCGCGTCTGCGACCGAGCTGCTCAACAAAGTCAACCAGATGCCGTTCGAGCAGATCGGCAAAAACTTCGATGGCATTCTCAAATCGGTCAACGATGCCGCTCAAGGGCCGCAGTTGAAAAAGGCCCTGACCGATCTCAGCGGGATGATCGCATCGGCCCAGACCATGATCCGGAACCTCGATACGAAGCAGCTGCCGGAACTCGTTTCCGGGCTGCAGAAGACATTGACCAACGCCAATAAACTCGTTCTGTCGCTGGACAGCGGTTATGGCGACAACACCAAGTTCAACCGCGATATGGACCGCTTGCTTGCGCAGGCCAATGACGCGCTTCGCTCGATCCGGGCGCTTTCCGATCTGTTGGCGCGGCACCCCGAGGCGCTGATCAAGGGCCGCCCTGCCGGGCCGATCGAATGAACGGCGCAAAGCTCGCCACATTGGCGCTGGCGGCAGTTCTTATAGCCTGCTCCTCACCGAGCCCGGTACTTTATACCATCGCGCCGGTTCCGGGGCGGGTTCACCCAGGGGGACCCAGGGTGATCGCCCTGCAGCAAATCTCGACGGCGCGTTTCCTGGAGCGCTCGGAGATCGTGCGCTCGTCGGAGAACTATCGGCTCGACGTTATGTCGAACGATTGGTGGGGCGAGCCGCTGGGCGCAATGCTGAGCCGGGTTTTGGTCGAGGAATTGGGTCAACGCCTGCCGCAGAGCACAATTTTTGCGGAAAGCGGCGCCGTCTCGGCCTCGCCCGACGCGACGATCGAATTGAATGTGCAACGGCTCGACGAGGACGCGTCAGGGAACTTGGTATTGCAGGCGCAAGCCAGCGTCAGTTTCAAGGGGCGGCGGGCCGGGCCGGCGTTGCGCAATTTCCGCTTTGTCGTGACGCCGCCGGCAGCGGATATTCAGGGCGAAGTCACGGCGATCAGCATAGCCGTCGGCCAGCTCGCCGACGGGCTTGCGTCGATGCTGGCTGCTGGCCGGTAATGGGCTCCGCGGCGAACCGGCCCATCACGGAGCCCCAGCTGCGGGAGTGCCCGGGCTGCGGGTTGCTGCAAACAGTCCCTCCGCTGGCTCCGGGCATGACGGCCCAATGCGTGAGATGCCCGACCACTCTGCGGCGCACCAGCGTCCATCGTGTCGAACACATCATCGCGCTGACCTCGGCTGCGTTCGTATTGCTTGTCGTCATGTGCTCGACGACGTTGATGAGCGTGGAGACTGCAGGCATCAAGCGCAGGGCCGATCTGTTCTCGGGACCCGAGGAGCTGATGCGGCAGAACATGGGCGAACTGGCGGCGGTGATAATATTCGTAACCGTACTGGCCCCGCTCATCAGGCTCGTTGGCATGCTGTACGTGCTGATCCGATTGCACGAAGAGATGCCCCCCCGCCACCTGCGCTCCATCTTCGCCTGGGCCGAGCGTCTGCGCCCATGGTCGATGCTGGAGGTCTTCGTCTTTGGCGTCTTCGTCGCCTATGTGAAGCTGGGCGATCTGGTGACGATCGGGCTCGCAACCGGCGTCTATGCGCTGTTGGCCCTGACCTTCGTCCTCGTTTGGATCGACTCTGCACTCGACCGGGAAGCAGTTTGGGAGAGGCTATATCGGGGTAGCCTTTGCGGCGGCTCGCCCGCTTTCTCGGGTGCGATCGGTTGCGAGATCTGCGGTTTGGTCAGCGTGCCCCGGCCGGATGACCCGCGCTGCCCGCGTTGCGAAGGCGTTCTGCGCGAGCGCAAGCCGAACAGCGTGGCGCGCACCTGGGCCTTGATCATCGCCGCCGCAGTTCTCTATATCCCGGCGAACTATTACCCGGTGCTGTCTGTGGTTCAGCTCGGCGCGGGGCAGCCAAGCACGATCCTCGGCGGCGTCGAAGAGCTGCTGAGGGCGCGCCAGTATCCGCTCGCTGCGCTGGTGTTTTTCGCCAGCATCCTCGTGCCGATGCTGAAACTCGCCGGGCTATCCCTCATGCTGATCACGATCCAGACCGGCCGCGCGGGATGGCTGCGCGACCGCACCCGGCTCTATCACATCGTGCGCTTTATCGGGCGCTGGTCAATGATCGACATTTTCATGGAGTCGCTTCTGGGCGCGCTGGTCGCGTTCGGCTCGGTAATCACAATCGAGCCCGGCGCCGGCGCGCTCGCCTTTTGTGCCGTCGTAATCTTGACCATGTTCGCGGCCGAGACTTTCGATCCCCGACTGATGTGGGACGCCGCCGCGGCCAGGGAGGGGCCAACGATAGATGCCGATCGGCGGCTCGCAGCGGGCAACTGATCGCGCCGCGTTACCTCTCGGCGACGGGTAGAACGCGGGCCAGCCCGATGAATTTTTCGGGATCCTGTGGCTCGTCGTTGACCCGCACCTCATAATGCACGTGAGGGCCCGAACTGCGGCCGGTGCTTCCGAGAAACCCGATCTGTTCATGTTCGGCGACCCGCTCTCCGACCGACACGATATAGCGGTGAAGATGGCCGTAAACGGTAGAGATGCCGTTTCCGTGATCGATTTCGACGACCTTGCCGTAATCGCTGAGGTAGCCGGCATAGGTTACGGTTCCTGCAGCGGTCGCATGAACCGGCGACATGTACGATGCCGACAGGTCGATCCCGGTATGAAAGGACGAACGGTGATTGAATGGATCGCGGCGCGGGCCAAATCGGCTTTCGAGCTGATAGTAATCGAGCGGCACCGACAACGGCAGTGACTTGATCAGGCTGCGCAGCTGTTGCAGCTTGTCCGGCGTCATTCCGCCCGGCGGCTCGCCTTTCGGCGGCACCACAAAGGGGCCGCCGAGGCCGCCACTGTCTTGAGCCAACTGCGGGAACAGGCGGTCGACATTCAGACCGGTCGAGGCGAGCAGGCGCCGAGCCTCGGCGACGGCTTGGCGAGCCAGCTGAGCGACGTTGCGCGTGCGGTCTTCCGGTTCGGGCGGAGCGTCGGAGATCAGCACTTCGGGTGGTGCCGGCGCAATTTCTGGTTGAGCCGAATCTGTCAGGATCAGCCCTGCCGGTTGGAAAAGGCTCGCCCGCGTCCGCCGATGCCCGACATCCTGTTCGAGTTCGGCGACACGCTCCCTCAATCGGTCCTTCTCTCTCAACGCCCGATCGAGCCTCTGGGTCAGCTGTTCGATCCTGCCGACGGATGTCTCATCCGAAGCCGGTACATGCGGCAACATCGATGCCGAAGAGCGCGCCTCAGCCGATTGGCGATCCCGCAAGGCGAGAGGAAGGCGGGCACTCACCTTCACCATTTCGTCTCGCAGACCGCCATCGGCCACCTCCGCCCCCGCAATCGCCGCCTTCTTTGCGGCAGGGCGTTCAAAGCCGATCCGGCTCAGGCAGAAGATGCTCAGCGCGACAGCTATTGCGACGACGCCTGATATGGTTGCGATCTGCGCAGCGGGCGGGAGTCGAATCTGCAACAACCGCTCCCGCGTCCGGAAATGAATGCTAATTTCGGGGAAGGGCATGCCTCCCCGGCACGGTGTTTCGGCAACCATGTCCCCCCATCCCCCGTAGCGCCGAACCGTGGGTGTCCGATGGGCAGAGCCCCGGACCAGGTCTCGGCCAGGTCAGGTAAAGCGCGCGGTCAGCGGCTTTCGACAGCGCCCACCCTAGGGGGTGCACCCTCGCATTGCAACATTCAATCGTTCTGCACGTCGCCGGATCGCGTGCTGGCTGAGGGTGACGATCCGCAAGTTCGCGCTGCGAACACGAGAAGGCTGCCGCGCCGTCGAGCGCTTCAGCGCCTTCCTCGACGCGTCGCCGGACGGGACGAGCGGTCATTCAGCGCTCGACCGCAAGCGGACATCCTGACCGCGACTACGAAGGCGTAGCTGCTCGCCTCGGGACTGAGCCTCTTGCAACTTCGGCGGCGGATTGCGATCCTGCCGATGATTGCCGCGCTAAGACGGCTGCATAACAGAATTCGCTGACGTCGAGACGGTCAGGGGATGGCTTAGACTGATGTCTGAACGCTTCACCGAAACTCTACGCGCGGCGAGCGAGCCTGGCTGGTCGGATGCGGTGAGGCATCGCTTCGTCAAGGAACTCTTCACCGGAGCCGTGCCCGACCGGGTGATGGCGCGCTATCTCGTCCAGGACCACCGGTTCCTCGACAGCTTTTTGATTCTGCTCGGCGCTGCGCTCGCCACCGCCGACACATTCGAGGCCAGGCTTCGTTTCGGTCGCTTTATCGGCATGGTGTCGGCCGAGGAGAATACCTATTTCCTCCGAGCGTTCGAGGCGCTCGGCGTCACCGAGGACAAGCGCGCCGCCGATCCCGATACGCAGCCGACCATAGGGTTCAAGGCGATCATGCGCGAAGCGGCGGACGCGCGCAGCTATGCCGCCGCGCTTTCGGTCCTTGTCGTGGCCGAGTGGCTCTATCTCGACTGGGCCTCCGGCGCGCCGCGACCGCTGCCAGACAACTTCGTGCATGCCGAGTGAATCGCGCTGCACGACAATTCGCATTTTCGCGACTTCGTCAATTTCCTGCGCGCCGAATTGGACCGCGTCGGCCCCGCGCAGGCAGATCGATGCGGCGACTTCTTCCGCCGGGCGGTCGCCCTCGAACTCTCCTTCTTCGAAGCCGCCTACGCATAAAGGTTTCGGCTGGAGGCATCGGCGAGTCCCAGACGGCACCGCAGCTATCGCGAGGCCGCCGCGGTGGCCAGCGCGGCCAATGTCGCGCCGGGAGGCAGAATTGGCGAGAGCAAGAGGTTGACACAGAACGGCGAGCCTTGGCGACCTCGACGCAGGACGGGCTGCAAAACCCACTATATTACGGCCGGGTACCCTCCAGCGCTCCCGGTTGAGCGAAAGGAGCTTCCTCTATGGACGAGACGGGTCTCAACGCCCTTGCCGGTTGGGTCACCGAAGCCGGATTGATCGGCCGAACCGAGGAAGAGCTGATGGCGGGGTTCTGCAGCCGGCTTACCGACGCCGGGGTTCCGTTGGCCCGCGCTATCGTCATTCTCGATACCCTTCACCCGATCTACGAAGGTCGGGCTTTCCGCTGGCGCTCCGATATATCTCAGACTGCCGAGGTGGTTGAGTACGGCCGAACCAACGAGGGCGAAGCGGCCGAGAATTGGCGCCGCAGTCCCTTTTTCCAGCTGTTGCAGTCCGGCGAGAGGGGGCTGCGCCGTCGCCTGGCCGCCGGCGACCCGGCGGATTTCCCGACGATTGCCCAGGCGCGCGATGAAGGGATGACGGACTACCTGGCGCTAGTTCATCGCTTTGCCGCCGAGGGAATAATCGGCGAGATGGATTGTGTCTATTCATCCTGGACGACCGATGCGCCCCGCGGCTTTGACGAGGACGCCGCCGTCGCGTTGAAGCGGCTGGCACCGTTTCTGGAGCTCGCCCTCAAATCGGCCGCGCTCGCGCGCATGGCCGGGACGCTCGCCGAGACCTATCTCGGCCGCGACCCCGGCCGGCGGGTGATGAGCGGCCGGATTATGCGCGGCGTCGCAGAGAGGATCGGCGCGGTGTTGTGGTACAGCGATCTGCACGGCTATACGCAGATTTCCGATAGCGTCCCACCCGAGCAGATCATTCCGCTGCTCAATGACTACGCCGATGTCGTCGTCTCTGCCGTGCACAAGCATGGCGGGGACGTGCTGAAGCTTATCGGCGACGGCACTCTCGCGATCTTCACTGGTGAAGAGTTCGAACGCACCGCGCTCTCGGCGCTAGCTGCTGCGGCAGGCATGCGCAATGCCGTTGCCAAACTCAATGGAAGCCGCGCCAGAGCCGGTCAACCGACGACCCAGGTCTATCTCGCGCTTCATATAGGAGATGTCTTTTACGGCAATGTCGGCGGTAAGGACCGCCTCGATTTCACCGTCATCGGCCCGGCGGTCAACGAGGTCAGTCGGATCCTGGCGATGAGCCGGTCGGTGGAGCGGGACGTATTGCTTTCATCGAGCTTCGCCGACGCCCTCGGACCTGAGATCCGTTCGCGTATGGTCTCGGTCGGCCGCTACGCGTTGCGCGGGGTTGCGCAACCGCAGGAGCTTTTCACCCCCGAACCGGGTTTCGAGATCTCGCAGGATAAACAGCCCAGTCGCGGCAGCGTTCGGTTGCCCTAGGTGCGGGTTTCGATCCGATCGAAACGCCCCACGAACTGTCATTGCGAGTTGGGACCGGGCGGTGCCCGATCTTGGTAGATGAAACTTCCGGCGGTGGCGTCG
>Ga0126381_100000520_pt1 | contig 42343 bp, 57 predicted proteins | sample PanSoiMetPlot_28_FD_96465 | JGI IMG/M metagenome (GOLD analysis project Ga0126381, IMG submission 96465) | Tropical forest soil microbial communities from Panama - MetaG Plot_28 | ecosystem: Environmental > Terrestrial > Soil > Tropical forest > Bulk soil | place: Panama | collected 2016-02-17 | reverse complement strand
GACATCCCGGCGATCCAGAACCACCAGAAGTACCAGAACGGCTTCAAGCGCTGGGTCGACAGGATAATCGACGGGCCGTTCAGCGTCATCTTCATTACCACTAGCATGACCGCCGACGACGCCGAGGGTGAGGAGCGCATCATCCCTCACCTCCTGGGCAAGAAAGGCGAGATCTCTGACTACGTCAGCGCCCAGTTCTCCGTCGCGCTATACTATGCCGTGGCGCGGGAATCGAGGGATATGCGCGGGCCAATCCTACGCCGTGCGCTATGCCAGCCTATGCCGCCCTGGTACGCAAAGGACCGCTACATAGCTCTCGGCAAGTTCTGGAATGTCGAGGAAGGTAGCTACTTTGAGATGTCCCGCATGATCGAGGCGATCGAGAAGGCAAGAGGTGGGGAAGATGCCGCCGAGACGTCAGCATCGCGCCGAACCCGAACCACTAGTCGTACTGGTCGATCCCGATAGCCAATCGCGTATATGGCTATTCAAACACCTCCATAAGCGTCACCCCAACCTCCGCTTCCTAACGATTGGAGAACACGCAGCAGATCACCGGCTCCACCAACACTACCTAGATCACGAACACGAAGGAAAGTAACAGATGGTCAGGCTCAAGCCCGAAGAAACCGAAGACCTCAACGTCGCTGAACTCGATGCGATCGAGTACTCAACCGAGACGTTCGACAGCTACGATGGGGAAGTCCCGCCCAAGGACATCGAGCTGCTCGGCTACGTTCGCAAGATGTGGTGGACGCGGACGCAGAACGGCGACCCGATGCTCAAGATTCTCTGGCTCGCCGCCGAGAACACGGACGACCTGGAGGAGTACAACGGCTGCCCGTTCTGGCTCAACTACGCCCTGATCGGCGGCGCCAAGTTTCGGTGGGCACCGTTCCTCGACAACTTCGGCATCACACTCAAGGACATCAAGACGAAGACCGACGTAGCCGACAAGGACGACCAGAACGGCGCGCCCATCAACAAGATCGCCAGGTTCCGGCCCGGCGAGGAATTCGATGAGGCCTGGTCCTACATCATCACCGACCGGGAGCGGTACAACGGCGAATGGAAGCCCGCCGTGAAGTCGTGGCTTACCCTCGATGAGGCAGAGGAGGATGCCGACGAGGCAGAGCCGGAGGATGAGGAGGACTACGAAGAGGAGGAGGCAGAAGAGCCGGAACCGGAGCCGGAACGCCCGACGCGCGGCAGAGGTCGTGCACCGGCCCGTAGCGCGCCTGACAAGCCCGCTCCCGCTCGCGGCGCTAGGGGTACCCGGTCGGCCCCCGCGAAGCCTGAGCAGCCCGCTCCGCGCGGTGCACGCGGTGCCCGATCGGCGAAGCCCGCTGCGGCCCCGGCCAAGGCTCCCGCTCGCGGAGCAAGGAGCGCTCCAGCCCGTGGGCGCGGGCGTGATGGCGGCTATGATGAAGAGCCGCCATTTTAACCCAATCGTTCGCAACCTAGCACTAGAGATTGAACGGCTCCGGAGGGAAACCCATGCGGAATTCCTCCGGGCCGTTTGGTCCGGAGAGTGGCCATGATAATATCAGCAGCAATAGCAGCAGCAGTGGCAGCAGCCGCATTCACCGGAACAGCACCGCGCCCAGTCCTAGGATGGGAAGGATGCGCAGCCGGGCCGACATCCGTGATGACCACCGCCTGGTGGCTATTCGGATCATCTAGCACGGGCGCTACGACAACAGCGACATCGATATGGGCAGGTCTCGGGCATCACGGCCGAGAGCGCGGCGGATTCACCGCCACGGAACGCTACGGCCATACAACGTACAAGGTCTGGACTCAAGTCTGGCCGAACCCTCCTGTCGCGGTGCCGGAAGTAGCTCACCAAGGCGACTACGTCTCGGTACACATCAGGTACCTTGGCGGCACTAGGTACGCGATCGGGATTACGGACCGCAACCAGGGATGGCACTTCGACCGTACCATAATTTCCGAGTACTCGGACCACAGTACTCAGGAAGCAATCGCCGAGGCGTTCGGGCCACCACCCGCGCCGCTCCACCAGTTCACGTTCTACCAGAGCTTCAATGGAACGGTCTGCTACCGGCAGATCCCGGGCTACACGCTAACCCGCGCAACTCCTCGAATCACAAGGATAACAGGATGAGCTATCTTGATGACTCAATCGACTGGCAGATCATCCACCGCGTAGATGAATGGCTCGACGAGAACGTCAGCCAGGAGTACAAGGACCAGCCCCTAGCTCAGGACTGGGCGCGGATCTCTAAGGGCATCGAGGAGCTAGGCGAGGCAGTAGACGCCCAGATCGGCGTTACCGGCCAGAACCCACGCAAGGGCATATACGCGACGCCAGAAGAACGCCTCAACGAGCTAGCCGATACCGCCCTGACGGCGATCCTCGCCATGCAGCATTTCAAGAAGAACACCTCCGAAGTTCGCCAGATCCTGCTCCACAAGCAGGAACTGCTGTACCAGCGAGTCTTTAATGCCGGCTGACGTTGTCATCCTCGGCTGTGGGCCGTCCGGTCTGGCGGCAGCTACGGCTGTCGTCAACTTGGACCGGACGGTCCTGATCGTTAGCAATGCCGATAGGCCGAGCAAGCTATATGGCTGTCAGTATCTCCACGCTCCCATACCGGGGTATGAGACAGTACGGCACACCCGAGTCGGCTACTACCTTCAGGGTACCGCAGAACAGTACCGGCTCAAGGTTTACGGTGAGAACTGGAAGGGCAAGGTTTCACCGGAGGACTTTGTCGGAGAGCACGACGCCTGGGACATTCGCGCGACGTACGGCTACATGTGGAGCTACCTCCATGGACTTCCATCCTCAAAAGTGAACTTCGTCATTGTGCCGTCGATCGTCGCGGGTAGACTGCCGAGGGAAGTCTATGAGGCAAGATCTGAGACGATCATCTCGACCATACCCGCGCCAGCCCTATGCCATCAGAAGGGGCACACCTTCAACTACCATACGATCTATGCGGCCGGTACCTCTAAGCCTGGAGCGGAAGCTCAGGACACGATCGTGTGCGACGGCACTAGCGAGCATACCTGGTACCGCAATGCCTGTGTATTCGGCTACCGTACAACCGAATGGTCGAAGCAGCCGACCGGAGGCGAGCGCGTCGCGGCAGTAGCAAAGCCGCTCACTACCGACTGTACCTGTAATCCGGACATCTACCGGATAGGCCGCTATGGTAAGTGGCTCAAGAGTTACCTAGTCCACCAAGCATACCCAGACGTGGTGAAGATTCTGGAATGAGTAGGTTCATGACCGATCCTGAGATCCGAGAGATGTTCAAGCATCACCCCGACTTCCGTAGCGGAGATGGCAAACCGGTCGTCGCACTCGACATCGACGGTACCCTAGGCAACTACCACCAGCACTTCCTGTGGTTCGCGGAACAATGGCTCGGACAGGAGATGCCATCCTCTACCGATATCAATCCTGGACTTCGCCTCTCAACCTTCATGGGCGTGCCTCACCACGTCTACCGGGAGTGTAAGCTTGCCTACCGACAGGGCGGCCTAAAGCGCTTCATGCCGGTGTACGACTACGCTGCCGAACTCACCCATAACATCCGGCAGGAGGGGGTCGAGATCTGGATATGTACTACACGTCCGTACCTACGCCTTGATAACATAGATCCTGATACCAGAGAGTGGCTACGCCGGAACAGCATCGAGTACGACGCCGTCATATTCGAGGGGGTGGACTTTGGCGAAGGTGACTTCGTAACAAAGTACAGGGACCTCGTACGCCAGGTAGGCGTTGACCGGATCGTCGCGGCGGCCGATGACCTTCCGGAACAGACGGCTGATGCGATCTTTAACGGTATCAGGAAGGTATATCTCCGCGAACAGCCGTATAATAGGGAGAGGGACGTACCCGGCGAGCGGGTGCGTGACCTCTACCAGCTCTGGCTCCGACTCCGAAAGGACATAGCCGAATGGATCGCTACGCATTGAGGACGTACACCGACGAAGACATAATGGACATAGTCCAGAAGGCACTCGACCTTGCGGAGGTGTGCGATCAGTTTCAGGCAACGACTACAACACCGATAGCCGAGCTAGCGATAATACCAGGGGAGCTGGACCGCCGGTATCACCAGCTCAATGCGCTCCGACGTAATCTCTCATCGCCAATTAAGTGGCCGAAGTGCGAACTGCCTGCGGGATTCACCAGACGTCGTCGCGGCACCAAGAAGCTACGTCACGTCGACCCACTAAGGACACAATAGTGAAGAGAACGTTCTGCGACCGCTGTGATGAGCGGTGTATCAACGTAACGACCGTCATGCGGCTCGCGACCGTACACCATACCAAGGACGGCTCATTCGTCGGGGAAGACGAGTACAAGGAGGTAGAACTCTGTAAGAAATGTACTGACATCCTGAAGGAATTCATGCCGGAAGCATTCACCCTCCGGCACCACGACGAACGTCCGCCGGATGAAGTAGCAATGGAAGCGCCGCTACCTATACGACGCCACTACGAGAACAGGACAGTAGAAGGATGACCAAGGAAATCCGCAAGTGGGCCGACGAGGCAATGTACACGGCCGAACCGCTATCATCAGCATTCGGCGAACCAGTACGCCCGCACGTCACCCTTGTCTCGATGACTGACCAGCCGCTCCGAGTCATGGCAGCGGCATCGGAACTATACCAGGGCGGCGTTTATAGCGATCCGCTCAACATCACCAAGGAACAAGCCATCAAGTGGCTCGATGGATTCATGGCAAGCAAGATATCCGCGCCACTCGAATTCATCACGCTACACTTCCTCATCGAAGGTGTGACGCGGGCCTTTACGCACCAGCTCGTACGGCAGCGCACCGCGGTGTTCGTCCAGGAGTCCATGCGATTCGCGGTCAAGGAAAACGCCATAGCGGAAGTCGCTTATCCACCATCCCTAGACGGGAAGCCCGACGACCACGCCTGGCGCGTAACATGGGACAACGCGGTCGCGCACGTCGCGAGAGCATACAACCAGCTAGTCGACAGCGGCATGCCTGCCGAGGATGCGCGCGGGCTTCTCCCGACGAATATCACAACTCGTATCCACTACCACACCGACCTCCGGAACATGGTCAACATGGCCGGGATGCGGCTATGCTCTCAGGCTCAGGCCGAATGGAAGCAGGTCTTTGCCGAGATCATCCATGCGATCATTAGCTACGGCCCGCAGGCCGAGCGCTGGCAACAAGTACAGATCGCAAACCTGTTCCGTCCTATCTGCTACCAGACGGGAAGCTGCGGCTTCAACGGCCCGGCCGACCGCTGGTGTGTTATCCGAGACCGCGTCAACGCTCACTCGGCGGCCGGAGATCCCCCGGGCACCTGGCGCGACATTGACCCGCGCGAACCCCTCCACCACGCAGCCGCTAGGAGGCCACAGTGACCATTCAGGACTGGGGCGATAACCCGCATGACAAGCGGCCAGATCCCGCGCCAGAGCCAGCTACCGGCCCGTTCGCTCCGATCGATGCCGACACGCCGAACGCCCACGTACATCAATGGGAAATCCTCGATACCTGGGAGCCGGTCTTCCAGAGCCATCCACAGCTCCGGACTCCTACCTTCACGGTCGTCCTCGTACGCTGCCAGGTGTGCGAGATTCCACAGACGATCGAACTCAAGGGCAAGTGGACCCTACGGCAACTACTCCAGAAAGGCAAGGAACGTGAATGACAATGCCAAGCGCGACGCGGCATTCCGTTACCTAACAGACATCGGGCTTGACCCGAACCTCGATGCCATCGAACAGCTCTCCGGCCCGTTCGCGGAATGCCTCGCGATCATCTGCCAGCGCGGCTACACGCGACCGGAGGATGACGAGGATGGGAGGTTCTTCTGGATGAAGCGCGGCTGGAAGGGACTCGTCCACGACATCATGGACAACGCATTCCGTATCCGGCTGTTCAGCTGGGAACGCAATGAGTTCTATGAGAACGGCGCACTCGACATCATCAACTTCGCGGGCTTCTACCTGCGTATGCGGAACAAGGGCCCAAGATGGGGCGACATGGGAGAACCGGGATGACCGAACAGGAAGAAGATGGTAGCGTCTGGGTGAGCAGCGAAGTCCAGACCGACGGGACGTACAGGCTCACCCTCACCTTTAATCCCGACGATAGTATCACGCTCGATGACGAACAGGCCCTCAAGTATGCGCTCGCTATCCTTGAAGCGGCTCATATCGCCGAGTACGAGGCGACCATCCTAGCGCAGTTCAAGTCCGCGGACATCAGCGAGGGAACCGCCGCCCGGTTTATCGCGGACAACTTCAGGCCGTTCCGGGCACTGCCTGAGACCGGCACGGCCCTGGAACTGATCCCCGGTATTAGCCAACGAACCAAGAAGCCGTTCCTCACCGTCCTGCTCTACGGCGTCGAGACCGGCCAGTGGGACTTCAAGGACGCTCGGGAACACGCCCAGGCAATCCTAGACGTCATCATCGTCGCGCGGCTCGACCAGGTATATCACGGCGCTCTGTCCGATCGGCTAGGTATGCCTGATGAAAAAGCTCGCGCTATGGTATCGACAATGGCGAAGTTCCGCCCGAATGGAGTTCTCTTATGACTAGACGGATGTGGCGGATAGGCGATATACTAACGGGGATGCTCATCATCATGATGCTCATCATACTGATAGTGTTCAACGTCTTCATGTTTTGGAGGCAGATAGGGTGAGGTACGTTAGCCTACATCACCATTCATTCAGAAGAGAATACCTAAACAAGCCCGTGAAGGAGGCGCGATGAGGTACGTAATGCCACCAGTCAATAGCGCAGAGTATCAGCGCTACCATAGGGCTGTTAGGCATACGTACGGTCAGCCTTGGGATTACTACTGCGTACGGGAGTGTGGACGGCTAGCTCGTGACTGGGCCTGGATCCACGGCACGAACCCGGCCAACCCCGATAACTACATGACTCTATGCCGTTGGTGTCATCAGGAATATGATCGAGCGGAATGGCTAATTGAAGAACGCAGACGTGAACGTGCGCGTATCGAAAATACGAATGCGTTCAAAGGATGGACACCTGAACGCCGAGAAGAACAACGACAGAGAATGCTAGCTAGATGGAATGAACCAGGAAGACGAGAGGCTCAAGCAATACGCTGCAAGCAAGATGAGCCATGGAGCGGCCGTAGGCCAAAGAATGGAGGTGGTGCCAGATGAGGTATGTTTCACTTCATCATTTACATCATTCGACCTTTAGTCACGGCGACGGGCACAAGCTCCCGGCCGTCCATGTGGCGCGGGCTGTGGAGCTAGGCTATACCGCACAAGCCCTCACAGAACATGGCGGCACGTCAAGCCACTTCCAATTCGAGCAAGCCGCCGTAAAGGCAGGGTTGAAGCCGATCTTTGGACTAGAGGCATACTGCGGGCCGGTAGGCGAGAACCGTAGTCAGTGGAAGTACCACCTCACGATCCTAGCGGAGAATCAAGATGGCTACCGGAACCTCAACAGACTGGTCACGCAGTCTTGGAGAGATCATCATTACCATCCGACGGTTTCTGGAGAAAATCTCAAGCATAATTCTCCAGGTCTTGTCATCCTTTCAGGATGTACTGGAAGCCTCCTTGCGTGTTCACTCGTCGGCGGTAAGGGAATACCCGATCCCACTTCGCGAGACGGCTATGGATGGGATGACGCGCGACTCGTCATCCGCCGTTTTGCCTCTCTATTTGGGGCCAATTACTACCTCGAAGTCCAGCCCTTCTACGAGCTGGAGAAAACCTGCCGGATCAATCCAGCTTATGAACGACTCAGCCGTGAGACCGGAGTTCCACTCGTCGCCACATGTGATGTACATTACCCAAGACCCGCAGATTCAGAGATGCAGGCAATCCTCCACGCAGTACATCGCAAGAATCAGTCTATTGACGACGCAATGCGAGCGTGGAACTACGACGTTCCCATGACATTTCCCGAATCCGACAAGGAACTCGGGGAGCGCCTGATGAAGACCGGCCTATCCCGCGACGCGGCATGGGAGGCTATTCTCAACACCGCCTACATAGCCGAGCGATGTACCGTAACCCTTCCCAAAGCCGAGCGCCTAACCTACCCGATTCAGGAATCCGACTGGGAGCTGTGGAAGTGACGCAAAACATATACATAAGTCACGTCGTCGGCCGCTGTGCGGCATGCGGCTTCCCAATCCTTGACTCAGGCTACAGCGACGACATGCAGCACGATTTCCTATTTGATAACTTGTATCCGTATGACGGCAACGATTGGTTCTTCAGAACCTTCCATCGAGAGGTGTATGATGGAATGGAATAGTGACGACCTCCTGTGGCATTGGCTTCGGCAGGGATGGAACTATCGCGGCATAGGACATCTCCCCGTAGTCGAACAGAACTGGCATGGTGCGCGGATCAAGCGCGAGATGGACATGATTCTCGGCAAAGACCTAGCTGACTTCATGCTCTTCACCTCCGATACGATCCGCTGGGCCAAGGACAATGGTGTAGCGATAGGCCCCGGCCGGGGCAGCACCGCGGCCAGCGACGTGGCGTACATGACGCGTATCACCGAGATTAACCCATGGCGCTATCCCGGCATGATCTTTGAGAGGTTCCTTGACGTTACCCGGCACGACCCTCCCGACATCGACGTAGACTGCTCTGATGAAGAGCGCTACAAGGTCTATGACTACATCGCCTATAAGTATGGCGCGGAATGTGTCGGCCACATAGGCAACTTCGTTCGATACCGCGCCAAGAATAGCCTACAGGACGTAGCGACGGTATACAAGATACCGCTAAGTGCCAAAGAGACGGTATCCAATCTAGCGATCGAGCGGTCGGGTGGAGACTCCCGAGCGGACGCAACACTAGAGGATACCTTTGAGATGTTCCCGGCCGCAAAGGAAGTTCTCAAAACGTGGCCGAATCTGGCTAAGGCATCTCGCCTAGAGAGCGACGTACGCGGGATGTCCGTCCACGCCTGCGGACTGATGGTGGCGAACTCCCCGCTTACCGACATATGCGCCATCTATGAGAAGGACGGTGAACGCACACTTTCAATTGATAAGTATGACGCCGAGTACGTCGGTGCCCTGAAGCTAGACTTCCTTGGGCTTAGTACTATGGGGATGATCGCCCGGTGTCTCAGGATGACCGGCCTTACTCTGGAGGATCTATATGCGATCCCGGATACTGATCGTAGAGCGATCGAGGTATTCCGCTCTGGAGACGTCATCGGAGTATTTCAGTTTGAGGGTAGAGCTACGCGGCTCGTCAACCGAGACGTTCATCCAGATAACTTCATGCATATCACTGACATCAATGCGCTATCGCGTCCTGGACCTCTGTTTTCCGGACAAACGGCAGAGTACATCGAAGTTCGTCACGGACGTAAAAGAGCTACCCCTCTCCATCCCATTGTCGATGAGATCACGAAAGATACCTACGGACAAATGATCTACCAAGAGCATATCCTCCGGTGTCTGAAGGAAGTGGGGGATCTCGACTGGACTAACGTTCACCATATCCGGCGTATCATCGCGAAGAAAGCAGGACAGGCGGCGTTCCAGCAGAACTTCGATGCGTTCGCGGACGGAGCGCAGCGCCTCCACGGGATCGACCGGGAGCTAGCAGAGCGGATCTGGAACCGGCTCGTAACGGCCGGTACCTACGCCTTCAACATCGCGCACGCCGTCTCCTACTCGATGCTTGCATTCTGGACGGCATGGCTGAAGGCCAACTACCCGGTCGAGTTCTATGCCGCTAGCCTCACGAAGGCAGCGGGCAATAATGAGACCCAGTTCCGTTTGATGCGCGACGCCCTAGCGCACAGCATCGACGTAAGACCGCCATCCCTACAGCACTCAAACGCGACCTGGCAAGCGGTACCGGACATAGGGCTAGTCGCAGGATGGCGACAGATCCCGAAGATAGGCCCCGCGATTGCCGAGCGTATCGAGAATGCCGGCAGAGGCTACGGCTTTGATGACTGGATTGAACTCCGCGCCATCCCAGGCATAGGCGACAAGACTATCGCCCGCATGGAGGAATGGACCCTCGCCAAGGACCCATTCGGACTGTACCGTACCGAGAGACGCCTAGCGTCCGTCAAGCGTTTCCTACGAGGACAGGGAAAAGGCTCCGCTCCGCTCCCGACGCACGATGGCGAACAGCTCGCCGGTATGAACGTGAAGCAGCGACAGCCGGGCGAGAAGTGGAAGCAGGGTCCGCGCGTCATCTATATGGGGATGGTCCGGAAGGTCGAATATAAGGACATAGTGGAAGACGAACGGTCGCGTACCGGCAAAGAAATAGAGGAGATCCTAGCGGAAATCAAGCGTCCCGACCTGATCAAAAGAGCGACGCTTCACTGCTTCGATACGAGCGATGAGGAGGTATACGCCAGAGTTAATAGGTACCAGTTCCCTAAGCTTCAGAAGCGGCTAGGCACGATCCGCGCCAACCATGATGTAGTGGTGGTCCTCGGGAACAGGATCGGCGGATTCGGCACGCCTATAGCGGTGGAAAGGATATGGGTTTTTGACCCGGACTTATATGATCCCACAGGAAGACAGTCCTCTCAAGATCGTAGTCATAAATGCCGACGACATGGGTCCTGACATATTCGCGAAACACATGAATATGAGACACTACAATTCGCTCGGCGGCCTGCGCGGTCTTAGGAGATTCCCCAGCGAGTACGTCGAAGAGTGCTGGAGAACATTCCACGACACACTACACCGACTCGGCCTACAGCACGACCTCGACCACAAACACGGAGCGTAACATGGCAAACCGGGTAGCGATAGGCTATATTCACAACGACATGGTACACGCCGGATTCATGCACTCGCTGGTGAATCTTGTCCGCTACATGAACATCGACACTATCGACTACTGGTCGAGCGCTAACATATCGACCGCACGGAACAAGCTAGTCGGGCAGTTCCTAGAGTCAAGCAGCGAATGGCTGTACATGGCTGATACCGATACCGTCTTCAACAGGAATACGATCGAGCGCCTCCTGAAGCATAACGCGCTGATCATCGGCGGACTCGTTTATATCAACGATCTCCCGAAGCACCCATCTATGTTCCGGCGTCTGCCCGATGATGAGAACGGGACGCCGGTATACTACTCCATCACCGACTATGAACTTGGTGAAGTTGTTGACGTTGACGCGACTGGCGCGGGATGCCTCCTAGTACACCGGAGCGTCTTTGAAGCCATTCGGGAGAAGCTACCGAATAAGGCCGCCCAATGGTTCCAGGAAGTCCCAATGGGAGACTCCCTTGCCGGTGAAGACGTCACCTTCTGTATACGAGCGATCAGCCTCGGATACAATATCTGCGTCGACACCTCGGTCAATATAGGCCACCTCAAGACCCACATCATCTAGGAGCAATTATGGAGCAGCCACTCAGGACCAAGAGACGCACGACCCTAGTCAGAATGACATCGACCACATCAGACTACGAGGTACGTCTATGCGAACCTGAATGCCGTAATGAGTACCTAGCCGATCTAGGTATACCGGCTGCTGGACAATGGAAGTACAGGAGCTACGGAGAAACTGATATACACAAGAATTGGAACAACAAGGACTACCACGTAACATGGAAACGCACAAGAGCGGTCAGCAATTATTGCGATCTATGCGAACTTGAATGGATGTACCGGATTCCCGCACTCGTAGCTGACGCGGAAGCTCGCAGCAGGGCTATGGCCGGACGGCCGATTCCGGGCGGGAAACCGTTCCGATCGAAGACCGCCCTAAACGAGCCGAACACCGACGTAGGAATCGACGAAAGCGCTCCGTTACGATAACTTACCCTAGAGTACGTCCAACGCCTCTACGGCCGTCTTAGAGCCGTTTAGAGCGGTCTATCTACCGTAACGAAGTCGCTACCGAGAGCTACCGGCCCGGCCCCGGCTCTGGAACGAGTGGGTCGTGTGGCTCTTGTCTTCTGATCATCTGATCGTACACCCCTGGCGGCGGCGCCAGCGGCTTCACCCAGACTCCCCGGAATGGCGCCCGGTAGTAGCACGGCCAGGAGTACGGCTTGAAGGAGGTGTATGCCGCTATCAGTACCGCGCCAGGACGCATCCCCTCCTGAACGGACTTCTCCCAGGCGACCTCATACTCATCTTCCTTGAACGGCCGCGCGGTATACACGATGTCGTACTCGGCCCATGGCGGCGAGTCCGTCCGCAGGTCCATGTACCGGGCGTCTACCTCCAGCTCTAGAGCCTTGGTGAGGTAGTCGTGCGAGATGTCATACCCCACCTCCTGAAGTCCGTGGTACATCTTCGCGAGGTACAGTTTGGTCCCAATCCCGCAGCCCGCCTCGCAGAACTTGATTAGGTGGAACCCCACCAGGCATTGCGTCGCGACCGTGAGCATCCGGTCGAACTCCGCCAGCTCTAGCGGACTCCATCGCCACATCTCCGGGTCAGGGTCCGTCGTCTCGTGCTCCAGGTACAGCTGCTCTAGCTCCATCTCCCAGAGCTGCTGACGTGAGATCATACTACGCTGGTGGTGTGATACTTGGCTTTGCTTCTCCACGAACCTTCCTCTTTCGTGAGCCGCCTGTAAACGCGCGAGGTCCAATGATCTCCGCTAGGAGTGCCGTGAATGCTGAGATGATGACAACCTGCAGTACTGATTCCTTATGTAGGGTACTGAGGATGTCTGTGGCGGACACGCCGACGATCACCGCTGCGATGAACACCGACAGTATCCGCCACACGTGCCATACGAGCGCCTTCACTTCTACGGGTTCGCGGCAATAACCGCTGCTAGTGGGGGCGCGTTAGTCCCCAGGCTGATAACGTTGACGTGAGCGTACTGCGCTCGCAGGTCTGACCTGGAGTACCCCCACTTCGAGCCGGTGACCCGCGCCACCTCGGTGTACGTCGTGTTGTCCGGTGAGGTTTCGAGCGCGACGACGCAGTCCGGGGCAGTCGACTTGACCTTCAGGTAGAAGTGCCCGTAGGTAGCGCCCGCCCCCGCATTGAGCGGATTCGCGACAACTCCGACTACGGTAGCGGTGAATGATGCCTTTGCCATTTCCTTCCCTCTCTGTGTATTACGTGATGGGCGCGGTCCACGTGGCGTTCCACGTTTGCGGCCCGACCATGCCGTCTACCGACAGGCCCTTCTCTGCCTGGAACTGCCGGCAGACGTTGTCGGACTGCGGCCCGTAGATGCCATCGACGCCGATCGTCCACCCGCGTCCGGACATCTGGGCCTGCCAGACCTGAACGTCGCCGCAGGTATAGTTGTGACCGTTCGCAGGCCCGAAGTAGTCAACGTGAAGTGGTGGCGCGGTACCCCCGCCGGATGGCGGCGTTCCCCCGGACGGTGGAGGCGTCCCACCCCGCGCCAGGTCGAGCACGTAGTCCATGGGGAAACCGTTCCCGCAGTCGGAGTGGTTACCGCCCCATGAGCCTAGGTCGCGGTGCTGACAGACGCCGCGCCCGGACCCTTGTGCCTGCGATGCCGTCAGCTTCGTGATCGGGATGTTGAACTTGGCGGCTTCCTCGGCCACCCAGTCGGCCGCGTTCAGCAGCATGTTGTGGTGACTGTTCCGCCAGGTTGAGTCGGACCAGGAAGCAAACCCGCATAGCTCGGCTGCGACCGACACCGGGTTAGCGTTTCCCTGCGTCCAAGCCTTATTCCCGCGCGAGACGTACTCGCCGCACTTGCCACGCTTGTCGTCGATGCCGACGTGCGAGGAGACTCCCGAGCTGCTGCTCGCGAAGTAGTTGCCCAGGGACTCGTACGTGGTCGCGCCTTCAGCCGTGTGGAGCACGATCAGGCGCACCGAGGAACCGCCCCGGCTGCTGTAGTTCGGACTAGGGATCCAAACTCGTTGTAGTGACACTACTGTTCCTCCGCTCGCCTAGTAAGCTGCGCCAGATCTGACTCTGGCCTTTCGTCGTCGCCGGGATTCGCCCAGAACTCGTGACCCTCCTCGACAGGCTCCGGTGCCGGCCTAACCTGCCGAAGTTCCGGCGCTAGTGGATCGCGCGGTGCCTCATCCTCGCGCTTCTCTTCGTAGTCCATCTCTTCCTGCCTTTCCTGATACAGGGAGGTACCCTGAGGTTTCTCTCGTAAGCCCTAATCTTGATCTCATCATACACGGCGGTAATCAGGATTACCCCGACGGCAATCAGGCCACCGTAGAAGATAGAATCAAGACTAAACACTCACCTGCGCTCTTTCGTATGCAAAGCCGAGACCGGTAGCGATCGGAGATCCTGTTATCGACGCCCATCCTATCTGGAGCGCTATACTGCCGCCCTGACCTATATTGATATATCCGGCCGCGAACGTCTGAGACTGAGTTTTCGTGCTCTGCGCGGTACTTGGAGTATTAATCGAGCGAGACTGCACCATGGTACTCAGAGACATAGCGGAACCATCCGGGAATATCATGAACTCTCCATCATACAGCCAGTTGAACCCTACCCCGGCCGGAATATTGCCATTGTCGCCGACCTGTGTAATGGTGTTGCCCTGATAGGCGAGTTGCCAGTTCATCTGAACGGCAGTACCGGTCGCCTGCGTACCGTTCCCGGCGACCCTGAACTTATGGACTACCGCGCCAGCCGCGCAATCGAGCGGCGGAATATATACTGACTGATGCACGCTGAAGTAGTTCGTGCTGTTCGCTACGTGAGAGCCTATGTTCGCGATCTTCCGGGGCGCTCGCTGAGTATACAGTCTCGCGTCGTACATCGTGTCGAGGACACCAGTCGAATGTGCCGTCCACTGCGATATCGGGATCTGGAAAATCCCGGTCGCGTTCTGAGTTAGCGTAGGCGGTACCGGGGTAGCTGCCGGAGCGCCGGTGACGACGACCGGCTGGATGACGGTTGGTGACGTTGACGCGGCGCGGTTCAGCTGGAGAACGAGGTAGTCAATCCTGTCTTGGGATGCTGCAGCAGGGATGGGTACTGATACGTTCGCATCCGCCCGCCACAACATGCCCTTGATAAGACAGGAACCCGCGCCCATCACAGCATTGCGGCCGCCCGTATCGAGTGATGGCGCGAAGCTGTTACTGCTATCGACACCGTCATAGATGTTCGCGGCGGAACAGAACGCTTCCCACTCGGTTGTCGTCGTAAGCTGAGTGAAGGCGCTAGGCCGGGCGTCATACGTGGTCACGTTACCCTCCGCAGTTTCTTCTCAATATTCCTAATGCGACTCGTGAGCTGATTTATGACACTCTTGTCTGCTGAAGTCGAGTCGGTCGAATTGCCTATTGTAGGCACGACATTAAGCGTTGGCGTCTGTGAAGCGTCAGCGGTAAGCGTAACGCTCGTAACAACGTCAGTATAAGTGATGCCGGGGCGCACCTCGATCGTAACGATGTCACCAAGGATATAGTCGCGACCGTATACACAGAACGGAGTATCAGATACGGTATTGCCCAGGGTTGGGCCCCAAGTACCAGAGAACAACTGATTGCTCGCAAGCGTATGTATGTTGTTCGTATCGGTCTCGTTCGTGCCATCAACGAATACTTCTGTCTTGTTCCATGGAGTTATGTTGTTACCGGATAGCTGATAGAACACGCTGCCCGAAGTCGTTGGAGTCGATCCCTGAACAAGCGCGTCGGTACACGTTGGATCAGTCAGGGAGAGATTGACAGAAGTAAGGTTGCCAAGCTCCTCTGAGAAGTATGCCGTCTGCGATTTGTCAACCGGGGTATAGACATCGAACAGGAGACGTTGCCCATTCCGCGTTATTCTGAATCCCATGTTCGGGCTAGGCGAATTCGGGTATGCCTGAGATATCATCGCCCGCAGGACATCAAGCAGCCCAAGGTCGACACCCGACCCGAACTTGACCGAGTAGTTGACATTCGGGCCGCGTGCCTGATCAGTAGCAACATCAAGAAGTGGATGCGACCGGCCTGAGATAGCTCCCGATCCAGCATTGACCGAGACGTAATGCTTGATAGCCGTCTCAAGAGGAGTATTGACAACGACATCCGCATCACCGGGCAGCTGGCCGGACCATGCCTTCGTCGGGTCCGGGTAGCAGATCCGGTTCGCGAGGATCTGGAGATAATCCCCACCATTCAGGGTGATGAATGGTCCTGAGTAGTTTCCGGACGTACCAGCCGACGCTCCCATGGAGCCTGGTAGCGAGTCAACATACGCGGGCTGCTCACACTTGCCGCCAAACTCAAACAGGTTACGCCAGTTCACCCTGACTATGAAGTCGCCGCTCGTGATCTGCTTCCACAACCACTCCGAGTACGGCACAAGGATAGTCCATGATCCTACCGCGTTGTAGTAGAGCGTCGCGGTAACGGTCGCGTACTGAACCATCCCCTGGCTAACGAAGCTCGTGTTGAGGATGTCTACCCACACCGACTGATCCGGAGGTGCCGGGATCTTCGCGTACTGCTTGACAGTACAGTTGTCTAGGAGGTACGACCATGAAGTCGGCTGGCCATTCGACATCACATTGAATGATAGATTCTGTGATATCGTTCCGGCGAGGGTACCGGACATCGTCAAGTTGTCTATAGCAGTCCATAGGCCGTTAGGCGACGGCACCGATCCTATGACCGCGACAGTCGCAGATAGCAGTACAGGAGCCCACTGGCTAGAGACGGTCACCTTCATGTCTACGGAACTAGCGGTAACACTACCACCAGGAGCCGTAGCGATAAGCGAGTTCACCCCTTGTATACCGTACGCAGACGCATACCCCTCAAAATACGTAGTACATGTAACTGAAATTGTATCGCTAGCGCCAAGCGCCTTCGGGCTCAAACAAACGAATACGAACTGCGACACGACATTACCGGGAGCCGTATTCGACATCAGTAGTGTATATGCATTCCCCTGAGTATCGGTAACCGAGAATGAGCCTGATGTAGCTACATTGGTTGATACAACGTTGACTATCGAAGAATCTCCAGCAGGTATAGTGCCATACCCACTTACGATGGGCATATTTGAGAGTACATCAATACCAACATAGTAACCAGTTGCGTTTGCATTCTTCGTTCCGGTTACTGTAATGACTACCGTATGGCTGCCCTTGGAAAGAATAGGAGATTTCCAAACCATGAAATTATTGTGAAGAGTTGATGAGTACGTATCGACAAGGACAGCAGTTCCGCCATCAATTGATACAGATCCTATACCCCTGTTCGTATCGACAGAGAACTGAATATACAAGCTGCCGCTCATCGGCATGTTGAAGTTAAGCGTCGCATAGTTCCCTGTGATATTTGAGAAGTGCTGAGTACCGCCATACCATGTCGCGGGCGGTGTCAAGTTCTGACCGTTCTGAGTATTACCCCAGTTGCCGGTATAAACTATTGAAGCATTAAAGTCATCATACACCCAGTCCGGACTGATGACTAGTGTACCGGTACGGTCGGCATAGTACGCGATACCGAGCGCCGCATACGTACCCGCGTAACCGCCGGTACCCCCGGAACCGGTACCAGGATTGAGGTGAGTAAACCCGGACGGAACTACCTCCGCTTCAGTATTGTTGCCCGCTATCCACAGGACAGCATTGTTGCCTGTCCCGACCGTAGCATTCGAGATCGTCGGCGTTGCACTAGTGCCGGTGTTGTCCGCGGTGAATGATGGCGCAACGGCCGTCAGAACGCCGCTCACCGCAAACATCTCCGCCCAGCCATTAATCGAGTAGCTAGTAGCTACCGAATACCAATCACCGCTAGCCGCGTACGTAACCGCCGCGCTAGACTGGAACAGGAAGACGCGCTGCCCAGAAGAGAGTGCGTAGAATGCGACCTGCGTAAATGTGTTCCCATGGCTATCAGTAACCGTAGGCGACCCTCCGGCAGAACCGCTAATCGCTAGCAGAAGCCAGATATACTGACTAGTGACAGCTTGCGATATCCCTAGGTGACCGGTATTCACCGTTGCCGGTGAGGCAATCAATATCCGTGCCCAGTTATCGGCAGCCGACGTAGTACTCGTGACGGTGACGGTACCGGTACCAAATTCGCCCTGGAACCCCACCGAGATGAATCCCGCGCCAGACCCGCTAATATTTCCAGTATTTGAGACCGGAGCCGAGAACGTATTCACGAGCGTCTGGTTGTACTGGATAGCGAAGATCCCTGATGAGTTAGTCGGGAGCGTTCCAGTAGCTGTCGCTATAGAGGCGCTATTCCCGGCCGACCCATTCATCAGCACGCCGGTACCGCAGCTATACCCCCAGAACGCGATAGCGTTACACGGAGCCGACGCGCTCGGCGTGATCGTAACGGTACCATTTGCTGCGATAGCCTTTACCGGCGCGGTCGCCTGGTACACATACAGGTTAACGCCAGGACTCCCGTTTAGCGCCTGCGACCCAACCTGCGTGAACACATTGCCTGCGCTATCAGCTACCGTCCCTGTGATGCCAGCGACGCCGAACGTAAAGGCTACGAACAAGGCATTGCCGGCCCAGGTAGCGGTCGGTACAGAGATCACATGAGACGTCGCGGCGGCTCCGGAATGCGTACCGGCTACCTGCGCGTTAGGGTTCTCGGCGAACTGGTTGTACGCATTGATGATGTTGACCGACGGTGACGCGGCATACGAGTACGGAATCGTGTGAAGCTCAACGCCCCAGTTCACTGACTTTGTATGCGTCGAGGTGAACGTGTACGTCGCGGGATTAGGGATTGTCTGGTTATGCCCGAAGTTAGTGTCGGAGTACACGAAACCGTTCGCCTGGAGCGCGGCAAGTGAAGAGGCGATCGGTACCGAAGCGCCGAGATTCGTCAGGGCTTCAGCATTCCACGTTACCGCGAACCGGGTATCGAGACCGAACCATGCCTTGCCGGATAGACCGCCCGGTATCGCGACAAAAGCTACTGACGAGGAGTCATCAGCAATCGCTGCGGCAGGCGAGTAGAATATCTCAATCTTGGCAGTTCCGGCCGACGGATCAGGATAGACAGTAAACCTGATCTTGACCCATTGATTGAGCGGAACCGGATTGTAGCTAACGACTAGCACAGCATTAGCATTGTTAATTATCTGTAGGCGACCGTCTGACCTCATCTCAAGATCCGCTACCTGCGCTCCGGCCGCAGTCTGCATCTGACAGATCATCACAGTTCGGTATGGATACGAGGAAAAGAGAGCATGCTGAGAGTAAGCCTGCCCAGCCGCCGTCGGAACATTCCAACCGGCAGTCGCGGCAGCCGATCCCCAATTAAGCGGAGCCGCTGATGAGTTAGCGCCTAGGCCGGTATAGCCAGGCGTCATGAACGTCAGGCTGCCATTCGGCATCGCAGTACTGTTAAATGAGGTATTAGTAGTCGCAACGGTAGCGCCGACGGTACCGTTCTCAAAGAACTCATCAACATAGTCGGGACTAGTGAGGTATGGATCTACGCCCGGCCGCGTACCATTAGGCGTACTCATGCTCGGTTCCATTGATTGAAGTAGCTCATGTTCACCTTCGACGCAGTAGTTGAACCTGGCATATTGACAGTTATCGAGTTGTTACCTCCTACTAGCGGCCACAAGTTACGTGGCGTATTCATAACGAGCTGACCCCATACACTAACGCCGGTCGTGATATTGACGGCCATCTGCTGTCCGCGCTGCGTAACGACCTGTACCTGTTGCCCGGCCGGGATCGCCGTATTCATACTCCAGGACAGCCCTGTCGTATTGTTCGTGACAGTCGGAGTCCCCGGCCCGGTGATAGTCCAGGTCGGGTAGGCGAGCGCGGTACCGATGTTGTTGACAGAAGCATTGCCAAAGAGAGCAGGACCATCAAGATCAACCGGCAGCTCCGGCAGGATACCGGTAGCCGATGGCATAACGAAATTCACCTGCGACGGAGTGAGGTCCTGCCAGAACGGATTCGGAGTCTGTAGCGCAAGCGAGTACAGACACGTATTATTCTTGCCGACGTCGGGCGTATCTAGTCCGGTCAGCGTAAAGACGTTGATCTGCCGCTGCGTACCGTCCGGCCGCGTAATGATGAGCGTGCCTGGCGCGGGAGTCTCGTTGCGACGATGGATGAACGCCCGCACGAAGTCATCGAGCAGCTTGTAGTAATCATTCTCACTATCGGACGCCGGTCGGCTCAGCAGGATAGCCAAGCCAATCGTACCAGGCTGCGGAATATATGTTACCGGTACGGCCGAACCATCGAGGAGCGGAAGCGTCTGTAGCATCAACGGGATGCCTTCGATACCTGATATAGCTGAACAACAGTACCCATTCTGCATCGTGTAGTCAGAGAAGTTCCAGGTGTTGTTGTCAGGGTCGATGTACGATATGACTAGTGGTACAGGAGCAACTGACATCAGGATCGCCTCCCCTGTCGCTGCATAGCGCCTTGCTTCATCGTCATTAGGTTGAACGCCACAACTACATGCTGCTCAATAGCCGCGCCAGTCAGCCCATCGAAGTGGGCGTGATACTGAGTCCCGCCCATTTGCTCTAGTTGTTCTTGCGTGAAGATCGCTTCCGGCCGACCGGTCCTGTTAACTGCCATAGTAACCCCCGGAGGAAGCCAGCCACCAGTATCATAACCGTGACCGGAACCCATGCCCTGACCGCCACGCATAAGACCGGGGCCGTACCGGTGATACGCATAGTTGATTGCCGCGGCCACGTTCGCGAGCGGGTCATAGATATCATACGAGGTGCCCGGCACGTGATATGCCCCGAACGTAGTACCGATAACCTGGAGGAGACCGCGCGACGGGTCGCCCATCCTGGCGTTGATGTCCGTCAGGTTGATCGCATTCGGGTTGCCACCCGACTCAGTAGTCATCTGGTACAGAACCTGGTTCGCGAGCGACGCGGGTAGGTGTAGCATCCCAAGCGCCCTCAGGACCGTCCCTAGCCATTGATGGACACCCGCGCCAGGCTTACCGGCGGCCCTGCCGGTTATGAAGTTCCAGAGACCGCCGAGGATATTGGCAGCGGACCCGAGACCACGCTTGAGGGTGCTAGACCCCCATCCAAGAGCGCTACCGATCGCGTTCATTGCCGCCTTAGGCAGGCCCTTGATACTAAGCAGGCCCTTCGAGACGTACGAGAGGATCGCGTGCGGCCAAGAGCCGAAGATGTCCGCGACGAACTTGCCGAGATGCTTACCCTCGCCGATCATACCATGAATGATACCGGTGATGAGGTTCGCACCAATCGGCCGCATCCTGGTTGCGGGCGACTTGATCCCGAAGAAATTCTTCACGGCATTCTCAAGCGGCACCACGACATGCGAGTCGATCCAGCTACCGATGTTGGCCATAGCTGAGTCAATGCCATTGAGCATACCGCTGATTATATCTCCACCGGCGTGCTCTAGCCAATGTATGGCGTTGGAGAACCAGTTGCTGAAGTTCTGCGGGATCGTCCTCGTGAAGAACGGGACAATATCATTAGTCCACGTATTATAGATTCCGTGCCACAACCCCATAAGGACGTTGTTCCCGGCGTTGACTAGCCAGTGTACAGCATCCATGAACCAGTTTGTAAAGTTCTGAGGTATCGTCTTAGTGAAGAACGGCACGATATCATTGTCCCAGGTACTATAGATACCATGCCACAAACCATCAATGAGGTTCGACCCCTGCGTCGTAATCCAGCCAATAGCGCTATCGAACCATGAAGCTATATCGCTCCTGATATCGTCAAAGGTATGAGCTATGTTATGCCGAAGCCCATCCAGGAAATGCCCGGCAATCGCAAGTAGCGAATGCCAGAACATAGTAAATTCCTTCTCCATCAAGCCCCAAATTTTCTTGGCGCCCGATAGCAGATCATGCCACGCCTTATTGAAGTGCCCTTGTAGCAGATCGGCGAAGACCTTGACCATCGTCGTGATCATCGTGATCCCGACCTTGACCGCAGTCGCGAACCCGTTGAATACGAACCCGCCGTACTTCCAGATCTGCGACCAGTGAGTCTCCATCCATGCGGCCGCAAGCGTAAGGTAGGCGAGCGCCTTGATAACCCATACACCTATATCGACTAGGAATCCAATGAAGTCAGCAAATGCCTTCGGATTCTGCGCTACGGCATTCGCGAGCTGCGTGATGGCATTCGCTATCGACGTAACTCCAGGACCAACGCCTTTCGCCATAGCAACAAGCAAAAGGTCGAATGCGTTCGCAACCGCCTCAATCGACTTCTGGACGGCCGGAGTCCCGAATGCCTTCAGGAGAGCACCTATGAATGTCTCAAACCCTGGAGCTATGGCCTTTGAAGCCATCTTGAACCACGGCTGCATAATCTTCATAAGGTGTTCGGCATCCTTTATGATATCCTTGAGGGGATTCACAAACGGAGTACCGATGTCCTTGAGGCTGCTCGTCGCCTGCTTGCCTAGACCGGCCATAGGCTTAGCCAGCCGACCGGTCATAAACGCGCCGGTGAGACCTACACCGGTAAGGCCTGTCCCGAGAGCGCCTATAAGCATGCTTCCGAGAATCTGCCCTATGAACGGGGAAGCAGCCGCTCCGGCACCTAGCAGATACGGCATGATCCCTGGCGCGGCAAGAGACTTCAGATCCGCGCCAGCCGTACTGGCGAGAGTACTAATACCGCCACCACCGCCGCCACCACCAGCGGCCCCCAACAGCCTTGAGAAGATGCCTCCGCCACCCCCGCCGTAGCCACCCCAGCCAAACGCCCCGAGGATATTGCCGATGCCGCCGGTGATACCGCGCCCGACAAGGCCACCTCCACCACCGGTAGCGAACAGGTTGCTATGGAAACCTCCGAGCGCCTGCGCTATAGCACCGCCACGGCCACTCAACATCCCTAGCAGCCCGCTGAAGAGACCTCGCCTCCCACCGCGAGCGGCACTGCCTAGGGTAAGCAGATTCCACGGAATATCCTGCCGTACGCCTGAGGTGATCGCGCGCATACCCTCCGACTCAATAGCGCGCATAACGGTACCGGACAGAACTGCCTCGGCTGCGCCACCTGCGGTTATAGCTCGCTGGCCACCGCCACCGCCAAGCATCCGCATGATACCGGGGATGAAGCTACCGAAGCCACCGCCGATAATCCCAGAAGCGATACCGCCGATACCTCCGAATCCCCCTCCACCCGCACGCGCCCGCTCAGCACCAGCTACGCTGCCGAACCCCATAATACTGATAAGGTTGCCTACGATACCGGTACCCGCCGAGATAGCGCCTGCCGCGGTGCTGACAGCACTCTCCAGGCCGGTGATGTCCTTCGACAGAGTCGCGAGCGGGCCGCCGGTAGCAGCACCGCCAACCCCCTTCGTAACATCCTTCAGGCCCGCCAGGACATCAAGCGTCTGCTTCGACTTAGTATCTACCTCAAGCGAGATCCCCTTACCCGCCTCAGCACGCAGCGCCGCGATCTCTAGTGCTACCTTGTCGAGATCACGAGTTGCCTTCGAAGTATCGATAAGCTTCTGCTCGGACATCGCCTTGATCTGAAGCCGTACCTCTTCCAGCTTCGCATCAATGCCGGTCGTGTCACCCTCAAGCTGCGCTTTCGGTAGCTTGTCTAGCGCAGCCTTCAGGCGAATCTTGAATTCCTTGCTGAACTCATCAGCCGACTCATCAGCAGCAGGCCTCATCTTGTCCTTGATGCCTTGGCCTATGGCATTACCTGCTTCATCGCCTACCTTCTGCGAGTCCGGAACTATCTGCTGGCGTAGCTTGTCTTCCCACCCGCGAGCATCAGGAACGACACCTACCGCGACAGAACCTACAAAGATGTCGGTCATGCCGATTCACCTTCAACCCGGCTATCGCCAAGTAGCTTACGGATCTCGTTGTCGCTCATGTTCTTCAGGCGTGGGTCGAGCGCCCTAACGTCGCTCATACGCATCAGCTTACGCCCACGACGCTTGCCGCCACCAGGCCGCCGAATCGGTTCTGGCTTCTGCGGGCTTGTCTTTGAGTGAGCGGAGGCGTACATCCACGCGAAGTTCCGCACCTCATCAATCAGCGCGGCTACTAGCGACTCAAGCGTACTCCATGGAGCCTGCGCCGGATCTCCTGCCGCAGCATCGATCTGCTCAGGTGGCGTCGCGTTCCGAATCGCGGTATTCAAAGCACCCTCCGGCGGTAGATGCTCTATCAGTACCAGTAGTCTGCGCCACGAAAGATCCGCGCCGAGACTAGACAGCAGGTCTATCCCATAGTAGCGCTGTAGATCTGCCTCTACCTCCTCCGAGTATTCGGATATGACCCAGAGCGCCTTCTGGATTTTCCCATGTTCATCCGAGACTGCCTACCGCACTCGTTGAACACCGCTTCGATCTGGTAGTTGCGAAGGTCGGCCGCGACCCAGATCTGGAACTCCGCATCGTCGTCAATGACTTCGCGTGCCCAGGTGTCCCAGTCACCGGCCGACGCCGCGCGCATCGCGGTTGACGACCAGTCCTTGGCGTGCGATATGTGAACGATCTTGCCGTCGAGGCGGACGGTTGTCGACTCACCGACAACTTCCTTGCGTAGCTGTTCGTCTAGCAGGTCGAGGTCAACATCGACCGGCACATCATCGAAAGGCTCTTGGCCCTGGTCCTCGCTCACGTGAAGTACGCCGTCATCGACTCGCCCCACGTAATGCTACGCTGGACGACGGCATTCGTGACGGTGCCGATCGTGCCGGGGTAGAACGTCACCGTCATGTCCGACATGACGATGTCGCCCTGCTGGACCTGGTCGTTGCCGCGAGCAGTGACCTTCGCGTACGGCGCGTACAGGCGCTGCCGCTTCACGCCGTCGATTGAGTCGAAGATGAATGAGTACCGGTTGTCGGCCGGTGGGTCCGGAAGGATGTACGTTGAGGAGTTCGCCGGCAGGGCGGTGGTCGGAGTCGTAGGCGGCTTGAGCGGCGAGGACGCGACCGGGAAGATCGGCACATCGTCATACAGAGACCGGACGTACGGGTTGAGCGCCTCCAGATAGGTCGCCTGGACCGTCTTGACGCCGCCGGTAAGGATCGAGCGCACCGGAGTCAACAGCCCGGCGGCCGGGATGTCCTTGATGGTCTCATCAAGCTTGAAGATGTAACCGGCTACGTCGGCCCACCCACAGCACTTGTAGATGCCGGAGCCGAGCGAGGATGGATCCTCAAAGCCCGTCGGCGGCGAGGCGTTGTTCGGCTGTCCGACCCAAATGACGACGTCACCGGCCGCGTAGAGGAAGTCGCTGTTCTTGTAGGTGCCGGTGGACGGCGTGGGAAGACCGGAGAGGGGTACGGGAAGGTCATATTGCTCGGCTGCGTCCTGCTTCACGGGTGACATACCATTCCTCCTAGGAATGCGTTTGGAGTTCGTAAGTTGCTGAGTAGCGAACGTAGTTTGGGTTAACCTCCGGAAGTTGTCTTGGGCCAGTAACGGTCGATGTATGCTGTATCACGCCTCCGTTCGGAGCTGTTGCGCTCATAAGCGACAGGATTTGCGATTGGAGATCTCTTGCCGCAGCCGAGACATTACCAACCTGGGACTTAGGACCAAATACATCAATGTCCATCGTAGGACGGTCAAGACCAATATGCCGGTTACCGCCACCCGACCGGCGAATCAACACGGTGATCGTGTCAGGGTTCGTCGCCGGCATAATCGTGGCGAACCGATAGCTAGGGTTCTGAGGAGCTAGTAGCGTCAACAACATAGTCTCAGGATCGGGGAAGATTGGTACAGTCATCACGCCATCCCCTTCAGCGGCCGGAATGCTGCCCGGGCAAGAATATGCTCGGGCTCAGCACCCCAGTGAGCGAACTCAACATAGAACGCCTCCGGGGCATCGTTGTAGCAAAGTGCCTCGGCCCTATCGTGAGTAGCGCCTCCATTCAAGTGAGACCTAACATGGAAGCTCGCCTTGTACCGTCCTGGATGAGGATCGCCCTTCTTGATATAGATCGGCGCGATAACCTCGGCACGCATCCGGATCTCCTCCGCACGCGACTCCATCACCGCGCGCATGTCATCCGAATTGAGCATATCATGTACGCCCTGCCGGTTGAAGGTCAGCGTCACATCAGTCATATCGTCACACCCGTAACCCGAGTAACATTGATACGTATCGGAGACTCCCGGCCAGAGAACGGCGACGTCCAGTAGCTAGGCTCACCCTGGATCTCGTACGTATCGCCGTTGTATATAACGGCATCAAGAGCGGTGACAACAACGCCAGGCGGGAAGAATATGGTGTCCGTCTGGGAGACCTGATCAGTAAAGACAAGATTCTCGGAACTACCTGCGGGAACAAACACACACTGCGGAACCTGGATCATCACGTCGGTATACACGTCGTTGCCGTACGCATCCGGCGTACCAGTAAGCACTCGCCGCACAAGCGTCATGTTTACGGCGAAGTTCTTCATCACCACCCATTGCCAGTCGATAGACATAACTTCACCTCCTCCGCAGGTGCGGAATCAGAATCGGGCAACACGACCTCCGTCGTGAGCGGGTATCTAACCCCGCCCACGACAACCGCGCCGGAGATCGTAACCGTCACGGAACAACCGCGGTGAACACTGACGGATCGGACGTTGAGACGAATGAGAGACCGGAGCAAACCGGCACCTCGTACGAGACCGATGCGGCCGGAGTACCCGGCAACGTGATCGAGGTCGATACGTCCTGGCTGACGCCGCCGACCACAACCGTGCCGGTGATCGACACAGTCTGCGGAGAGATCGGATCATTCCCATCGACGGTGTACGTGACGGTAACCGTGTCTCCGTGGTTTGGCGAAGTCGGAGCAGCATTCATTGCGCAGCTTACGGTCATTACAACCTCACCTTCATTGTTCCGTACGATTGCCTGTAGTCTTGTAGAGCGGTCTTCATACCGGCGTCGATCAGCGCGGCGTTCAGCCCCGCGCCAGACGTACGACGCATCGAGAACGAGTAAGCCCCAACGGACTCACTCATCAGGGTTGCCGACTGCGTAGGAGTCGCTAGCTCCGAACAGACGGCATTACACAGGACGGCCATCACATCCGCAGGCGTCTCTGAGAATCCATGCGCGCCGGTGATCTTGAACGAGCCGCCCCACCAGAACGTCTCTTCATACCAGATCTCCGGCAGGTTGATGATACCGGATAGCGACGGGTTAAACACGGTGATCTTGTCAACCGCATCGAAGTGGTACCAGGTCACCTGAATGTCCTGGATGCCGGGCGTACCGGACAGCGCGATGATTGTGTCGATCGACTGGATCGGCTTCCACGACGTCAGCTTGATGATGCCGCCGTCAGCCGTGGTAGTGATCGTGTCGGACGTATAGGACAGGAAGTCACGGCGGCAGTACCTCCGCAAGATTCCCGACCCGTCATCAAGCAACCCCTGTACCCGAGCACCTTCCACCTGATTGAGGTTGCGGCCTAGCCTCGCCGCAATATCATCCGGCGTGGCGAGGCTAGGCAGCGTCATGACTACTCTTCTCCTCCATTCGTGGTGGAGCGCGCACGCCCACGCCCGCGCACCGGCGTGCTCGCCTCTTCCTCAGCAGCGTCGGCCGCTGCCGCCGCATCCGCTTCGGCGGACAGGAGCGTACCACCCGGGTACGTCTGGATGACATTGATCGGAGCGGAAGCCGGAGCAGCAGTACCGACACCAAGGACAGTACCGAACGGCCACCGTTGAGTGATCGTCTTGCCGGCGCTCATGACAGTGACCGGGTTCACGGTCGCGTAGGCGAGACGCATGACCATCCGCATCGCCACAGCGTCCTGCTGCATGAGGTTGAGGATGACCTTGCCGGTGTCGTCCGAGATGACACCCTCTGTGAACATCTTGAAGGAGATGTCCTGCCGGATGCCGATGATTGCCTTGGAGAAGTCCCCGGCGAGCAGGAGTGCACCCGCCGTTGGCATCTGCCAGGAACCGTTGTTGATCTCCGTGAGGTTGTAGCCGTACAGCTTGCCGCCCGGAGTGCCGGTCATATCGGGCTGGTAGATCGGTACGCCCTGCGCCGACCGGATACCGACCAGCTTCCAGTTCATACCCGGCATCGCCGCGAACCCGCTGACCGTGTAGCCGGTCTGAGCCATCTGCTGGCCCAGAGTCGACACGTCCACGCCAAGGTCCGTCCCAGCGCCCTCAGTCACCCAGTGGCCCGACTTCTCCGCTCCGGTGAAGACTGCCTCGCCCCAGGTCGTCGGCTTGTTGATTCCCCACAGGACCGCCGAGTCGATCAGCGCACCAACCGCTTCGGTGATTCTGGGCTGAACCTGCGCCCAGAGCGGCACCTCCGCATCGTCAAGGTACGCGATCGGGATCGGCACGATGCAAGCGAGTTCCTCGACGACCATGATGACGTTCTGCCACGCCATCTGGGTCGTCTGCTTCATGCCGGTGTCCCCGCCGACCCAGTACGCCATCGGCAGAACGTCGAGCACTGGCATACGCTGGGTCTTGGAGGACAGGGTCGTCCGGTTCATGAGCGTGAGTGCGGCGGAGGCTTTGGGCGCCTCCTGGATAATGGTCGCAGCGAGGGGCTGCGGCACGAGAGGGTCAGGAGTTCCTGAGCTCCTGAAGATACCCTCGTTGTAAACAGCCATTAAGGCCCTTCCCGCGCTAGGGCCTGCCTAGCGCTACGATCCGTGGAGCAGTTGGCGGAACCATTGCTCTGGAGTGTTTGGCATGGCGCCTGCCGGAGCTGAACCCGGCCTCAAGGACTCAACCGGCCGTGCGGCCTGCTGGCCCTGCGGCGCTCCACCGTTCCGGCTGGCGCCTTGCCCGACAATAAGCTCACCTGAGGCGATCTTGTCGGCTATGAGCTGTTCCGCTATCTCCCCGGCCATGTCCTCGATGGCGGTTTGAAGTAGCTCTGCTCGCTCATTGATCTCCTCGTCCGTTCCGGTCCCGAGGACATCAATGAGTTCTACCGGAAGATTATGAGCTGCCGCGGCCATGACACGAGCGTAAGTCGCTAGTGCCTCGTCACGCTGCTGTTCTGCTTCACGCTGAGCGGATTGAGCCTTTTCAAGCTCAGTCATGTTCGCCTGCTCGATCTGCTTGAGCCTCGCAGCCGCAGTTGAGTTCTCCCTGGCCCGCTTCTCGTGCTTACGAGCCATTTCCTTCCAGTGCGCTAGCTGGGCAGCAGCATCGCCCTGATCCCCGGACTCGCCTTGGCCTTGGCCGGTATCAAGATCAGTCGCACCCTCTTCGCCACCGGAGCCTTCTCCTGCCGTTCCGGCTGGGGAGCCTTGACCCGTTGCGGGCCCAGCCCCGGCTTCCGTCGCACCTTCGCTCATCAGTTCGACTCCTGTCATCTCCTACGCGCGAGTATACGCCATCCTAGATCCGGCGTCTACCCCCTCTTTTCCCTGGCTTTTGTCAGGGACTCTTCTAGGCCCGGAGCGTGCCCGGGCCAGCCTCCGGTCGCATGGCGGTGCAGATTCGCACACATCCCCTTGACCATCGCGGCCGGAACATACTTGCCAACAACCGCGAGGCAAGTGTCGAAGTCACCGGGAACTCCCCAGTGAAGCTTTGCCGCGCCAGCCCCCTCAGTCCAGTACTTCAGCAGCTGCGCCGGCATGTTCGAGTGTTCCTCTTTCTGGGCCATCACACAGCCTCCACTAGCAGCGTTCCGAACCCGACCGTACTTCTGTTGTTGTACTGGTCGATTGCGTCGATCCTCCACCACATCGCTCCGGCCGTACCGTTGTCGGCCGCCGGGATGAGGAACTGCGACATCGTCGCCGCCTGGTTGTTCGGGTCATCTACGATGTTCGCCGTATAGACCTTGGTGCTGGGATCGCTATCCGGAGTCGTCCTGTCGGTCTTGTAGTAGAACTCGGACTTGCCGTTAACGGTACCCGAGGGTATCCCCGGATAGTGCGCCGTTACCTGGATGTCATTCCCTTGCGGGAAGTACATCGTGTACTGCTGAACCGGCATCGCAGTTTCCTGCGGGTATGCCATAGTAACCATACGTCACCCCATATTCGCCGTAATAATAGCAGGAATTACTTCAGCATAGATATCGGAATCAACAACATCAGCATCAACGTCCGAAGGAATAACTTCGGCATAAATGGTCGCCTGTACTACATCAGCATAGATCGCGGCCGGTACCGTACACGCGAATATATTGGCCTGAACGAACGCAGGGAAATCAGTCGGCTTGAACGGAGGATTAGCATACCCACTGGCATACGAAACCGTCGAAGAGAAACCATCGCAAGCATTGAAGTCTACAAGCGAGCCATAACCACTAGAGACAGTAGCCGAGTACCCATCTAGCTCTATCTCAACAACGATAGCGCCATCGCCACTAGACGCCGTAACCGACACACCATCAATCGATAGCTCTAGTGCGATGAATCCAGACGCACTCGAACCTGTCGCGGACGACCCTGAGATCTCCTCCGCAAGAGCGATGACACCTACCGCGCCAGACACAGTCGCGGATGAGCCGTCGAACGGGTAAATGTACCCTATGAACCCATCACAACTGCTGTCGGTCGAAGACTCCCCGCCAACGACCATACTAAGGACTACAACACCATCACCACCGCTAACAGCAACAGAAGCGCCAACAGTGACCGGCGAGACAATCCCGATAGTGCCGTCACCATGAGTTCCCGTCGGCGACATACCGCTAATGGCGTAGCTAGTCGAGACGGTACCTGACGCATTAGCCACAGTAGCGGACATGGCGGATATAAATGCCTCAAGACCTATCGTACCGCTGCCTATAGAAGCAGTACCGGAAAGACCAATGGCCGACAGGACAGACGTGAGAGCACCACTAGTGCTCGACAAAGTACTGGATGTTCCAGCAATATCTATGATCGGGCTTCCGGCAATTCCTACATCACCTTGCGCATTTCCAGGCGACGTAGCCGATAGCCCGGAGAGTACCCCGATCCTGATTACCGCGCCAGAGCTAGCCGAAGTCGTAGCGGACGCGCCAACAAGAACGGACAGCGTCGAGACATTCCCGCTAGTACTCGACACGGTCGCTGACGCACCTACCAGTACTCCGGTAGATGTAACAGCCCCACTAGCACTAGACGCTGTCACAGACGAACCGGTTAGCGCGCCCAGCTCGCCAACAGCACCGCTCGCTCCCGACGCGGTAGCTGACAGTCCGGCATCAACCATATTGAGTACAACAGAGCCACTCGCTATAGGCACAACGGTAGCCGACAATCCGGATATCGCAACATTCTTGCTTATCGTGCCGTTAGCGCTGCTCGAAGTTGGAGAGCTGCCGGAGATCCCAAATGACGTAGACGCGAACCCGGTAGCATTTGTCGCGGTCGCAGATGACCCGGTTATGATGCCGGTAGCGGTAATCTTGCCAGAAGCGGAAGCGACAGCCGGTGCCGCGCCGGATATAACGGCATACTCATAGAACGAACCCGCGCCAGAGCTAGGCGTTACCGCCGAGCCATTTATACCCAGCAGGCTATAGAGCGCGCCCGACGATGACGACGCCTGCGCGGCAAGCCCGTCCATTTCCTGCCCGATAAGGTTAATCGGGAACAGCGGCAGTATGCCCCAAGGATCGATAGCCGTAACAATAAATGCGTCGACTGTCACCCAGTTCGCTGATGATGACGCATTACGAGTCCCAGTAACAGTAACGACGGCGGTATGCTGAGCTAGCGGCAGCTGACCGGATGTCCATACAATCTGAGCATTGCCGCCAGTATTCGCATACGTATCAACATTTACCGGAGTACCGCCGTCAATCGATATCGTGCCAATCCCATGATTATTAGCAACAACACTTTGCCATTGTAGTGACGTACCGAAGAATGTGAAGGTCGCGGTGCTATTGGCGGTTTGTGAGGAGTGATCATTTCCACCATAATCATTAGCAGCAGATGTATACGTTCCCCAAGTACCTACGTATGTTATTGATGGATCAGGATCATCAAACCATGTCACATTCGTAACGGTACTCATAACTCATTCCTTCGGCAACCTCACCGGAATATTGATGACCCTCACGATCTTGACTGGAACGACTCCTCCGTTAATCGCGCACTGACGACAAATAGCCCCACCGGCCGCGACGATCGCCGCATGAACCGGACATAGCCACAGCTCATCGCAATGCGATACTACCACGCATATACGACGGTACTGAGATGTTGGTGTAGCGCCGCAAATGGACTGTGGTCCAATCACCGCGCTACACGGCATCGCTCGCGGCACCTGTAGGTCAAAGACCGCAGGCGTCAGCTCTAGATCCACGTCACACCTGGCAGATGAACCCGACACCAGCCGCGCCAGTTCCGGCTGCGGCCTGTAGCGAGTCGCCGATTGCCGGCGTACGGGTGGACGAGAGCAGGAACGCCGCAATCGTATGCGCCGCTGTTCCGGACACCGCGTCGCACGCGATACCCCACTGAGCAGTTCCCGGCGCGGCCGTGAATGGCCCCCAGGTAATCTGCGCCGAGTTCCAGAGCTGCGACGGGGACGCCGCCGAGGCAGCAGTCGGGTTGTAGTTCTGCCGCGCATAACCGCTGGCGGTTGCGTACTCGTTGATCGAGGCACCGGCCATCGAGACTTCGGTAGACTGGAGCGCGCCGATCGCAGTAGTCGAGAGCGCAAGGTAGGTGTTCGCGACGGCAGGCGACTGCGCCTTCAGGAATACTGCGTTGAGAGCCTGCTGCTCCGCATACTGGAACATCTGGCCCTGAGATAGTGCGGTCATGATCCCTCCTAAGCGGGTAGGAACTGATTGTCGAATAGAACCGGATCGATGGTAGTGATGCGGCCTAGCCCGGTCGAGTCGACCCACTCGACAATCGGCCATCCCGAGTCCGCATCGAACTCGATGAACTGAACCTCCGTACCGTCTCGGAGATCCAGGTCATGCATCTCTGATGTCAGCGGGCCGCCCTTCGCCTGCTCACCGTACCCGAACACGTCAGGGTTGTGGTACATAAACCTATCGCCCATTACTGGCCCGGACATCACTTGTTGCCCTTCTTGTTCCAGGACTCAGGAATGTCGCTACCCCAGCCCTTCATCTTGGCGACCCGCTTGATGTAGGCCCTGACCTTGTTATGCTCGGCCGGGGTATTCGGACGCGCCCGCCCAACCGCCTTAATGGCCGACGCCAGTGAGTTCTTGCCGGTCCTCGCCTGGATCGGGAACCTAGGCGAGTTGGACTGATTGGTTTGAGACGGCGGCATTGCCTGTCCCTTGGCCTGTAGTCTCTGCCTGAGCTTCTGTTCCGCCGACGCTGTTCCCGTTGCCACTTCTACCACTCCAGTACTGATTCCAGGCCGCTACCGCGTCCTTTCCACTCTTTCCTTCTGTTGTTCGCGACCACTCAGAAGCAAGATCGCCATTAGTCGGAGACTGCCCGCGAAACACCACGCGAGCCAGGCACTGACAATTGTCATGTGCGTGAAAGGCATCCGACGCTGTCTTATGCAAAAGACTACTAGCAGCGAGCATAGCACAGTAGCTACAAGTCCTAGGCTCGACAGCACGTTCCCAACCCTAAGCGACGTCATCGCTTGCGACTGCATTTGTTATCGTATTCCGTCCGCCATTAAGCACTACGCGAATGCTATTGCCTATCAGATAACGCATCGCCATCCTGGATGACGTAGCGGCGTCGCGCCCGGAATCCTGAAAATCAAGGAACTTCTGTAGTCCGGTGTTATTTGTCAGGACCGCCAGGTAATCTGGGTTTAGGTACGCTCCAGGAACAACAGTACCATAGAACCCCGCAACTGAGCGAGATAGTCCATAATACTGAGCAGCATCTGCCGCGGACATCGAGTAGTTTACGTCAATGATCCCTCTCAGAATCGGCTCCAGCACCTTCCATGACTGAGTAAAGTTCTCCGGATCAATCATCGACGCCCACAATCCGGCAATCGATGAAGACACGCCACTAGCGATTGTATTCTGGTTGCCCTGGTACCGCCCAAACAGGATTCTCCCCGTCTGGGCGAATGAGACCGGCATCCCGGCTACGCCCCTCACGGCGCAGCACCAATAGCGGGCGCACCGGGAGCCGCGCCAGGAGGAGGCGCCCCAGGCGGAAGCTGGCCGCCCGGAGGAATGTAACCAGGAGGCGCTCCAGGAGGTGCTGCCGCGCCACCCGCCTGCGCCATTTGCTGCTGGGCTATCACCTGCTGTACGATCGCCTGAGCCTGCTGCCTCTGGTATGCCAGCTGCCACGACGCGACATCGTCAGACGTAGCTCCAGGCACACGCGTCCACAGTTCCTCTGCCGGCACGCCGAGCATCTGAGACAGCTTGCCGAGCGCATCGATCGTCGCCGCGAACGACCGGGCCGACGTATCACGCCACACGACCGTACCGAACAGGTCATTCCATCCTGCTTCATTCCCCTGCGCTAGACACGTCAGTCTGAAGACGTTCCGCCAGGGATCGGTCTGTCCAGCCTGCAATTCTTCAATCTTTCGATCAAGACCATCTCGTGCGGCAGCGAGAGCTTCTGCTGACATGTTAGCGACTTGCCCGAGAAGGTGATACGGAGGTATCTGGCTGACAGTGGACATATGACGAATCCCGTCCTCGCGTACCAGCGAGTACGGTTGCAGTGCTGTCTCACCGAACTCCCCAAACTTCGTCGCAGGATCATCCGACGCCCATACCCGGTCCACGCCCGGCCGGAACGGCGCAGTCTCGCGCCCCTCTTCATCGACCGGCGACATACCGGAGACATACCGCTGCCGGAACGCAGCAAACTGCGTCGAGATCATCAGGTTGAACGTGTCAAAGTTGATCTGGTCCTGTATAGGCATGAGCGGCTCGATCTCACCTATGCAGTCCTCTTCGGCATCCAGGTCAACCTCGTACAGGAACCGTACGACGGGACATAGCCCTAGCCCATGCGCCGCGAGGACCGGCTGCCCGCCCAACAGGACGTCATCAGCTTCCGCAAGCCTGATGTTGGCCTGAGACGGGTCGACTGCCGCATCCCCGGTGAGGATGTATCTGTTCTGTTCGTCATAGACATACACCAGCAGCCGCGACAGCCCCTTCGGCATGTTTATGATGTTCACCTCGATCGCGAACTGCGGCCACTCATCATCAACCGAATCCGCGTAGAACGCAGTCATGCGTCGCGGCGATACCGGCCGGATCACCGGAACGTTTGCCGGCTGTTCTTCGGCCGTGGTGAGCTGCCCGGGAAGCACAACGGTGTACGCCGAGCCATACTTGATGATCGAGCGGTGTACGCCGTGCTGACGCGACACCATCCGGTTCGCCCGGAACGCATCCCACTCCGGAGTCGGCTTCTGAGGCGAAGCCAGTTCATTGGCAGTCGTACCGGACGACTTGTAGCCGTCCACATGGAGGTTCTCCGAGACCACGGAAATCACAAGAGGCAGGAAATTGCGCCGAGCCTTCTTGGCTATCCACCGGTACTCCGCATTCACGCCACGTGGGATGTACGGCGGGTCCTGTCGGCCACGTACGTAGTTGCCGATCCTCCGCAGACGGTTCTGCTCGGCTTCCCGCGCCGCAAGAGCCGACTGAGTAAGGTCGACCACATCATTCATGCCGATAATCATGAGAAGCTCCACACTCTCCGCTTGCCTGACTTAGCGGCAGACGCCTTACGGTCCTTGTATGCCTTAGAGCCGAGTACGAGCCGCCTAGCGTGCCGTGCGCCAATCATGCACACGCAAGCGTCGATCTTCCTTGGCGATTTAGGCGCTTCCTTGCCAATAGAAATGCCCCAACGGTTCGGCCGACGCCTAGCATTAACGACATGACGGCCTAGGGCCGAATCACCATCATGTACAAATACTATGTTTGGCGACTCAATCTCTGATAGGACCATCTCGCACGCCTGCGTGAACTCGGCCGTGTGTGAGCGCATATCCCAGGCCACCGGCTGAGGATCTCGCCCGGTCGGTACTGCCCAGATATCAAGCTCATACTCGTCTGTGAACCAGTCACGCCACGTTATCTTGGTCGATTCCTCCCACTCATTGACGTCCGCGAAGAACGCACATACATGCCACTTCTCTTTGGCGGCTTGTACCGCAAAGTGGACCTCATCAAGCGGAACAGGACGATTGCCTTGTGGCTCCCAAACACCAAGAGAGAAAATGAAACCAGTCTCCACATGACATCCAACCAATGCAGTAGCATCAGCCACCCTCGATCCATCGAAGAACATGACGATATCATCGCCATCATCAATCCTGAACTCCGGATCAGAGAGCCGCGCCCAGCGCTGAGCGGTAGTCCAGGCATCTTGCGCCGACTCAGGCCAGTTCAGGTAGTACCGCTTTGAGACGTCGAGCGGTGTGCGCGGCGATAGGATACGATTTTCCACGATATCCTCAGTATCAACCCAATACGCGTCACCGTAAGCAAACTCGACCGCCTTACGGATGGATGTGACATCATCGAAATCAACATCAGGAGGGGCCATTCGTGAGTCATACAGGATCTTCCCCTTCCCCTTGAGAATCCCCTCTTCCTGAGACACCCAGGCATCAAATGTCGACTCTGCTACTGTCAGCTGCCCCGGCTCCCAGGCATTCGACGTCTCTATGATTCGCGATCCGGACTTGGCAACGTTCCGGTCCATGACTTCGGCAAGGTCGACTCCTCCATTGGACGGAGTGAACGACTCGGTCTGGTCCAGAATCGCAAAGGTGACAAGAGCACCTTCCTCGGTAGTTGGCGAACTCGTGATGACCATGAGTTGTCCTCCGCCTGGCACGTGGAATATTGTCTTGCCAGCTTCGACATCATAGTCTCGCAAGATTCGCGAGTTCTTGGGCAGTAGCGCCCGTACCATCCGCATCGTGTTGACGTTAGCCTGGTCATGCGAGGATGCCCCGATCTGGACGAGCGGCATTGATACGGGCTTCCCGACGACTCCACCAGGCGCGCCAGAATTCCACGACCGGAGCCGGACGGGCGCCAGCAACTCTACCATGGCGAGAACAGCGGCAAAAGGGCTTTTGCCTGCGCCTTTCGCGTACCGGCGTACTCCGTGATAGAACAACCACCTACCATCCGGCGACAGGGAGTACCACCACAAGATGAACCGCACCTGAGACTCTGTGAATTCCCACCGCTCTCCGGCGTAAGGCCCATCCGGCTGCTTGAGGTACTTCGACGCCCAGTGAATCGCCTCCCAGCCCAGCGTCAGCTCCGGAACACCTTCAGGGAGCGTGATAAGGCGATCACGCGGCGCAATCAACACCGCCTTCACCTCACCACCCCCTTCTGACTATGGAGTCCCGACGTACCTCGCGAGGTTGGCCATCACTTGCGCACTCGGCTTCGCGATCTGAGCCTTGCCACTACCCGCCGGTCGGGCTGTTGGTGGCTTCGGAGCCTTTGGAGCGGCTATCTGTCGCTGCGCCGCCACCTTGTGCGCTGCCTTCCGCACTGCGGTCTTCCTCTTTGGCGGTGCCTTCTTCTTGGCGGCCGCCTTCTTCTTGGCGGCTTTCTTCTTGGCTGCGGCCTTCGGCTTGGCGTGATGCAGGTATGCCGCTAGCCGTACCGCGCCGCCAATGCCCCTAAGACCAACACCACCAGTACGTGCCAGATTGTACAGCCCCTGCCCATGACCGCCCCGCCGACGGCCACCACCCTTCTTGTCCTTGGCCTTCTCACCTTCCTTCTTGGCCTCGCCTTCACCCTCCCGGCCGCCACCCTTCACGCCAGCTTCCCGCTCAGCCTGAGCCATGGCTCGCTCCGGAACGCCCTTCGCCTCGGCAACCTTGTTCGCTGCCTTCCGGATGTCCTCGTCAGTCAGGCGCTTCGTCTCGCGCTCGGCCGACTTGCCCTCACGCTCAGCAGCCTTTGCGTCCTTCTCGGAACTCTTAGTTGCCTCGCCCGCGTACCGGACGAGAGCGGTCCCAATCCCCTTGCGATGCCGGAGGTGCTTGTGCCGCTCGCCGCCGAGCACCCAGCGCCCATGGAATCCCCGCAGCTCGGAAAAGTTGAAGTTAACCATCGGTACCATCCCTCACGATACCTAGACGGCCATGCCACGAGATCACAGCGTCGTTCGCTGCTTCCTCATCTGCGTCGGTAACATCATCATTATCCAGCTCAATGCGGCTCTTCTTGCGATCAACCACCGTGACGCCGAGCCGCTGTGATAGCCGCTCAAACGTAGGCAGGTAGTTCGCCCGAGCCGTACGCAGGAACAGGTCATAGACATCCGCAGCAAGCACCGCGGTGGCCCAGTCTGATGCCTCATAAAACTCCGACTGCCCCGACAGCGCTAGCGACCTGAACCACGACTGTGCGGTGGGGTGCCAGTCCGGGTTCGGCTGTGGAATCGGTATGCCGTGCCGCTTCGTGGTGCCCTTGGAGATCGCGATGAAGCGTGGGTCATTAGCCGCGCCAGACCCTCCGGTGCCGGTGCGCTGCTCTGGACGCTTTTTGGCACTCATGTGTCAGAACCACCACCAGCAGGCAACGGCCTCTTGCCTGTTGCCCCCGGCGGCACCGGGCCATCCCCCTGCTTCCAGTCCTTAGGCACGACACCCGAGTGGTGGCAGACCGGACACGCATGGGTGTTGACCGAGCCGGTACCGTCGCACTTCGGGCAGACCTTCTCGCCGTCCCCTGGCTTGCGGTTCTTCTGGAGTGGGATGAATGGCGGCATAACAACATCTCACCTTCAACGTTGACCTCATGGACGCGGCGGATGTTGGGATCACGAATGACCCCCGGATGCGGATCCACGGGCCGCTTGCGCAAAAGCCACCTGGCATTGCTCTGGAGGTTCGACCGGCGACGGTGATGGACCAGACACAGCCCCCGCAGCATGTCCGGCCGGTGGTCGCCGGGATCGCCGATGTGGTCGCACTCGGTCGATGGCGCCAGGCACGGCCCATCCTCGCCCTTCAGCATGCCCCACTGGCAGACAGGGTCCCGCGCCAGGACAACTATGCGCAAACGCCCCCACCCATGGGGCAGGGGCGTCTTGCGCCATGAACCGGCACTCACTGGTACGCCCTGAGGTTAGCGGACCAGGGCACGGCCACGCAGCCAATCGACGCCGGGCAAGGGGTATCTCCCGGCACCACCACCACAGGACCGAAGCCCTCCATCCTACCAACCTCCTCAGCGTAAGCCGTGCCTAGTCGAGAGTATACCCGATCCGGGCCGGTTCGTCTAGCCCCCGGACGACCCTAGTCGAGCGTTCCCCCGTGTAGGGCCGACAGGGCACGCCATCCAGGCATGTAGTCGTCATACATCTTGGACCAGGACATCCGCGACCGAACCCCATCCTTCATTGGGTGCTGGTACTTGGGCCACCTTGATTCGACAAGCCGAAGACATCTTGATTCATCAGCATCTCTTGCCGATCTGTCGCCATCGAACAGCGAGGAGATCCCACCAGGCTCATACCGCTTGCCGACAGAGTCCATCCAGACATCGCAATGAAGTAGCCATGGCAGCCCCCGTACAATCCCATTACGCATCAGCTCGGCATCCTCACAGAATGACAACTCCGGATCAAAGTTCCCGCACTCAAGCGTATTGGCGATGTTAAGCGAGTACACCATGAAGCCCCACCCACCAGGACAGAATATGACTCCGGACAGCCGGGAGAGTGCCCCTGAGTTGAACCGGTCGAGCAGTCCTCGTGCTGCGCCAACCCCGAGAGCGAGTGGGTCCTTCGCTGCCTCAAGCAGTAGGCTGACGTCCGTCCCATTTGACGGCCGGTAGTCATCATCGCTCATTATGATCTCCCCATAACCCATTCGAGCCGCATGCTCTACGCAGAAGTGCCGCGACGAGCCAATGCCCCATGAGTCCGACGGCAGCCCTACGACGAACACGCCATCCCACCCCATAGCATTCCGCATATGTACATGTTCTGCGTACTGTCCGGCGGGCACTACAAGGCGAACAGGCAGTATGTTCTGCTCTAGCCATCGCGGCACGGTCTTCTGTAGCATTTCGTACCGTCCGCACGTTGGTATGTAGATCGACATCAGTACACCTTCCATTCCATTGCGACTTCCTTCATCCTATGCCTTTGCGTTATGATTCCCGACTTCTCGATTCCGCAAAACAAATCGTACAGGTGTAGTGCGTCAGCGTCGCTACCATGCCCACAAGCCCGCGCCACCTCATAGGCTGTCGACCACGGATGATCTATCAGCCAAATCAAAGCTTCCTGTATTATTGCCTTATCATCCATTTGTCCTCCATTTCATGGGTTTTTCTAGCAGATACGAAATTCCGGCGGGAAACCCCCGTCCTACGGAGGGGTTTCCCGAGAGGTTTTCTCGGTTTGGTGGAGACTAGCTAGTCCGAGACTAGCCCGATACTAGTCCGGACCTACTCTGGAATACCATAAAGTATGGCCGTACTTCCTGCTTTCCTGCGTGTAACAAGCCTTCCGTCTTGCACCGCGGTATCTATGATCGCGTCCTTGTCATTTGAGGAACCTTTCATTGCTTTCTTGAGATCGCCCTTGTTAAGAACCCAGTTGCCCGCCTCCTCAATGACCGCTACCGCATTGTCTATTCCCCGGTCAATCCTGCTCTCCTGACGGGTCTGAGCGCACTCATCCATGTATAGCCTCCCGGTGCCCTTATCATATCCGACAGTAATTTCCGAGACCTCTACTCCACGCCCGAATGCTGAGAGGTACCGGTAGGAATCAGGTGGTACTTCACCAAGCTTTCCACCATGCCTGTAGTTGATATTTACGTCGGTATTCCCGAGCATAGCTGATGCTCCGCGTGCTCGCGGGATTGTGTCCTCATTGCCCGATTCGGCGTGTCCGGAGTGGTGCATCAGGAGAGTAGACCGAACTTTTGTCTTTGATACTATCTCCTCTAGCGCCTTGAACCACCTGTTGAATTCTGACGAACTATTCTCGTCGTCAAGCATCCGCCCGATCGGGTCGAGGATCCACACATCGACGTCATACGCGGTAAGCCATGAGACGGTCCACTCGGCCGTGATGTCACTGAGCAGGTCCATCCTGTGCCCACGCAGGTGCGCCGTGAAAATCCTGTCGGCCCCTCGTGTGACTATCTGATCCTGCCACGCGAACATCTGCGACTCGTTGACTTCCATGTTCCAGTAGCCGATGTTTCCGGCAATCTCATCGACCTCGAACCAGTCAAGGAAGTCCTCACCGGAGGCTAGGCTAGCGGCTAGGTTGATCCCTAGCGTCGTCTTCCCGACCTTGAACTGCGCCGCGAGCATCGAGATGCCATCCGGCAACAACTCATTGATCGTGAACCGAACCGGGGATGGCGGATCGAGGCGTGCCTCGGCTAGTGAACATCCCGGACTGGGCTGTGTCCATGACTCATTGTCAAGGAACCGGCTGGCATCTCGCCGATTGCGCTGTCTCCCTACCTCGCGCTGGAATTCGCTGTACTCCTCCGCATTCCCCTTGTTTCCGTGGCCATTGTATGAGTATGGGCTTGCCCCCGTGAACGGAGGCTCGTACTTGAATGGCTTCTGGACTTCTCCGCGACGTGGCCGCTTTTCATCATCACTCATGATGTCCGCCGCCAGTCATCATCCAGAGAGCATACATCTACTGTCTCCTGCGGCCGAATGGCGGCCGCCTTTGCCATCGCCGTGTTCACCGCTCCGGTCCATTCAGATCCTAGGTTTCGCCTCCTCCCACTAGTCTTGAAGGCATCCTCGACCACAGACAGCCCGACGTCAAGACCGAGATGCCCTTCGGCTGCGTTGTTACATAGATGCGTAACCGCCGCTATGAGTGTGTCGTGTAGGCCGCCTAGTACTGTTGCGGCGCGGATCTTGCCGGCTTCTCGCTCGGCCGCTGTCAACATGTACTTGCACATCACCCCTCCAGATACCCTTCGATACCATTCTGCTACTACGGCATCAGCCGCTGCGTCTTTGACCACATATTCGCGCGAACTTAGGAGAAAGTCTCCCCACTTCACCGGAAGCCACGGCAGTTCTTCTGGGCGCGGGATTCCAGAACGCTCACGCCCCCGGTACCACCAGTACTGCCGTCCGGTCGAGTTGTGAATTGACGGGGAGACTGTCGCGAACCTATGATGGTACTGCGCGATCTCGACGCCACTTCCCGCGCCCAGGTCAGTCACCCAAACTTGGAACGGGGACCGTGGCGCATAGAAAAGGTAGATCCCTGATACGCCATCGTCGCGCGAGGTAGAGCGCCACGTTACCGGCAACGGACAGTCAAGAGTCTTCTCAAGACTCGCAATTGTCGCATCGCCGCCGCGCTCGTCATAAGCGTCAACATCAATTCCGACTATGCTCCAGGGAAGCCTAATTCCTATATTAGCGGTCGGGAATTCGGCGATAAGCTTTGTCAACAGCTCGTCGGAGGGATCTGTTCCGTTATGGCCCGTCACACCCTTGACCAGAGGTGCCTTCGTCCCCCGCCTGGTCACAGGGATCGTCCCTGTCCATCCCCGCTCGCG
>Ga0126381_100000518_pt1 | contig 42362 bp, 28 predicted proteins | sample PanSoiMetPlot_28_FD_96465 | JGI IMG/M metagenome (GOLD analysis project Ga0126381, IMG submission 96465) | Tropical forest soil microbial communities from Panama - MetaG Plot_28 | ecosystem: Environmental > Terrestrial > Soil > Tropical forest > Bulk soil | place: Panama | collected 2016-02-17 | reverse complement strand
CCGGCGTTACGGCCTGGAGCGGTTAGGCCGTTGGCGCCATCGGCCTCATCTAGTGAGGCCACCTGCGCCGACGGCCTCAGCGTTGCCGGCACGGATGAGGCGCCAGCGGCACAGGAGGTCGCCTCAATCGTCCGCAGCCCGTCCTGATAACCCAAGGTAACCACTGATAACGTTGGGTAACCAGGAGGGGGATTCGATGAAACGAGCACGTGTACTTGTCCTGGTCATAGTCCTGACGATGCTGCTTGGCGGAGCGACGGCCTGCAGCTCGGCGAGCAGTTTGACGAATGCCGCGTCATCGGCCGGTCACTCCGCGGCCAACGCCGTCAACCAGAGTGCTTCCCCGTCGTCGGGCACGTGCGCGAGCGCCGGGACTCGCAAGCTTCCCAAGACCCGGCTGCTAGCCGACCTGGCCCTCACCTACGGGGCGTTCCACCGTTACCTGTACAACCCCTACAGGGCCGGGGCGTTCCACAAGGGCGCTCACGGGCGGATCAAGGCGACGATCAAGGCCGGGCTGGCGACCGCGTTGATCATCAAACTGCTGGATAACGCCAGCAAGAACGCCGCCGCCGATCCGACCCTGTGCAAGTTCGTCCCCAACATGGAAAGCATCAAGGCCAGCCTGACCAACCTGGTGGACAAGATCAAGGGCGGCGATGCGAACTCGAGCGACGCTGAGAGCGCCAAGAGTGCGTTTGATCAGCTCAAGAGCGGCACCGGGTTCTCGGGGTCGAGCAACGGATCGCTGCCAGGACTCGGCTGACCCAACTTAAGCGGCATTATGCCGATTGCGTATTCGGCCTCGATAGAGTGGGTCAATTGCGCAATCGGCATGGCGGCGCGGCGCCAGGGTTGCGGCACCGTCGTCACAGGGAGAGTCATGCCGTCGAGGCCACTGGAGCCGGGCGATCCGGTGCGGCTTGGCCGCTTCGAATTGCTCGGACGGCTTGGAGAGGGCGGGCAGGGCGTCGTCTACCTGGGCCGGGGCACGCAGCCCGGCGAGGAGCGGGTCGCCGTCAAGGTCCTGCGGTCCAGCGCGGACGCGCTCGTGCTTGAGCGGCTGGCCCGTGAACTGGCCGCGGTGCACCAGGTCCAGCCGTTCCTCACCGCGCGGGTCATCGAGGCCACCACGGACGGCGACCGGCGGTATGTGGTCACCGAGTTCATCGACGGCCCGACGCTGGCCGAACGCGTCGAAACCGGGGGCCCGCTACCCGAGGGGGAACTGCTGCGGCTCGCCGTCGGCACTGCCACGGCGCTGACCGCGATCCACGGTGCCGGCGTGGTGCATCGCGACTTCAAGCCCGGCAACGTGCTGCTCGGCCCGGACGGTCCGCGGGTTGTCGACTTCGGCATCGCCAGGCTGACCGACGTCACCACGATCACCCACGGGGTGATCGGCACGCCCGCATACATGACCCCAGAGCAGGTGGCAGGCGAGCGCCCGACAAGCGCGGTCGACATTTTCGCGTGGGCGGTGACGATGATCTACGCGGCGACCGGCCGGACGGCATTCCGCGCCGACACCGCGATCGCGGCCATGTACCGCATCGTGAACGCGGAGCCGGACCTGACCGGCGTGCCGCCCTCGCTGGTCCCGTTGCTGCGGCAGTGCCTGGCGAAAGACCCGATGCAGCGGCCCACCGCCAGGGATGTCCTGCTCAGCATCGTCGACCCGGCGGCGCAACGGTCGCAGGCGACTAGAGCCTTCCCGCCGCTCGTCGACGACCGGGACGACGTGGCGGTCACCGGCCCGCAACCAGTGGCGTACGCCGACCCGGAAGCGACCCACCCGACCGCGCTGATCTCGGACACAGCGCCGAGGCGTGTCCGTCGCGGGCCGATCATGGCCGCCGTCGGTGCCGCGGCTGTCGCCGCGCTCATCGTGATCGGCGTCCTGCTACTCCTGAAGAACCCCTCGCCTGGCGCCAACACCGCTGACCGCGGCCACGTGAGCACCCCGGCTACCACCGCGCCGGGCAGCAGCAGCGCGCCCGCGACCAGTGCCACCCCGGCTTCTCCGGCCGCCGTCGTCGCCAGCGGGCCGACGATCCCGTCCGCGTTCGCCGGCAGCTGGTCCGGCACGGCGATGCAGTCCGCGATCGGCGATCCCCAACTCCAGCTCCCGAATTCGATCACGCTCACGCTGGCGGCCGGCGGCCGCACCGCTCACGAGAACAACGAGTCCTGCGTCAACACGCTGACCCTCACCAAGGTGACAGCCACGACGCTCACATTTAACGAACCTGCGGTTGACAGCACCTGTGTTGGCGGCGTCGTCACGCTCGTGCACAAGGGGAATAAGCTGGCTTACCGCTGGACGGACGGTTTCGAGCAGAACGCCGGCAACTTGTCCAAGGGCTAGGCTCGCTCGCCCGCGATCAAATTCACAATCATTATCCCGAACGATGCTGGCCTGCTCTCCACACCCAAGAAAATGCGATGACGGGTCCGTTCGGCGAAATGTACGCTGGACGTAATCATGCACGCATCCGTAACGGTCACGCCTGCACAGCTGCCTGACCTGCTGCTGCACACTGCCGTCGTCCGGCCGGTCTTCATCTGGGGACAGCCGGGAATCGGCAAGTCCAGCCTGGTCGAGGAATTCGCCGTGCAGGTCGGACTGGAATGCCAGACGCTCCTCGGCACGCAGCTCGCCGCCGAGGATCTCATTGGCGTGCCCCGGATCATCGGCGACGGGGACAAGGCGCGCAGCCGATTCTGCCCGCCGGAAAGCATCGCGCGGGACGAGCCGTACGTGCTTTTCCTCGACGAACTGAACGGCTCGAGCCACGAAGTGCAGAAGGCCTTCTACAGCCTGATCCTGGACCGCCGGCTCGGCAGCTACAAACTGCACCCAGAATCGGTCGTGATCGGAGCGGGTAACAGGAGCCAGGACTCGGCGATCGTGCGGCCGATGTCTTCGGCGCTGATCAACAGGATGATGCATGTCCACCTGGTCAGCAGCCCGCGGGACTGGCTCGCCTGGGCGCGGCGCAGCGGCATCCACCCCTGGGTGGTCGACTACATCAGCCAGCGGCCGGACCACCTGGCGAGCGCACCGCCTCGGCACGAGGAGCCGTTCTCCACGCAGCGGGCCTGGCACATTCTGTCGGACCTGCTGCACTCCTATGCCGCCGGCTCGGCCGACGGGCCGCCGGTCTCCGACGATCTGCTGCGCGTGCTGACGCTGGGCACCGTGTCGCCGGCGCACGCCGGCCAGTTCCGCGGGTACGTCCGCCAGCTGCGCCACGCCTGGTCGCTCGACGCGCTGCTTAAGGGCACGATGCGCTGGCCGTCCGACCCCGCCGAGCGGGACGTCTGCTACTTCCTCGCCCAGGGGCTGCGGGCCAGGCTGGCCAAGGAGCTGCCGCCGCGGCGGCAGGATGCCTCGTCCGGCGCCGTTCAGCTGGCGCATCGTTCGAAGGCCCTGCTCACCGAGCTGGCGGAGATCAGCCTCGAGGTGGCCCAGACGGTCGTCGCGGGCGCTGGCGACGGGGTGACCGAGGACGGCAGCGACGCCCAGCTGCCGTCGTGGTTCATGGTCGAGGTGGTCCGCGACCTGCCGCGGCTGGCCGCCGCGCGGGACGGGGCGTAGCGCGATGCCGCGGCGCCCGCCCCGCCCGCTCGATCAGGCCACGGAGAACAGGCGGCGTGGCGTGTTCATCGTCTGGCGGCACCCGCTGTTCGAACCGCTGATGGATGAGGCCGCCATCGTCGACTACAAAGAGGCGAGCCGCTGCCCGGCCGATGGGTGGGCCGTGGTGAGCAACCTCGGCCTGGTCCACCTGCACCCGACCCGTCGCGGCGAGCCGGAGGAATGGGCCTGGGTCCTGGCGCACTGCCTGCTTCACCTCGGCTTCGACCACCTGGCCGAACGCCACCTGCCCGGCTGGACGGAGGCTGGCGGCGCGACAGGGGCCTCCGTTCAGTTCGACGTCCCCTGGAATCTGGCCGCCTGCCTGACGGCCAGCCGGTTCCTCGCGCACCTGAAGATCGGGCGGCCGCCCGCGGGAATTGGCGGCCCCGGCCGGTATGACTCTCTCGCGGCGGCGGCCGGCCGGGAAGAGGTCCTCGCCACGCGGTTGCGGGGGCTCGGGACGCCGCTCGACGCGGCGGGCGCCGGGACCGCGGGTTCGTTCGGTGACCTGGAATGGGCGGGCCTGCCCGTCCCGCTGAAGCTCGCGGGGAAGGCGCTGCCGCCGACGCCCTGGACCGACCTGTTCGCGACGGGCCTGGCGCGCGCGGTCGGCGCGGCGGTGGACGTGGCGGGCGGTGCCGCGGACAGGCTGGACGGCGACCGGCCGCGCAAGACGCGCTGGCGGCTGGCGCTGGACTGGTTCGTCTCCTCCTACCCGCTGCTCGGCGCGCTCGCCGACGCGTTCAAGCTGGTCGAGGACCCGAAGGTGTGCCGCGCGCACGGCATCAGGATCGCCGCGATCAGCCCGGCCGCCGCCGAGCTTTACGTTAACCCGGCCTGCGGCCTGGACGGCGACGAGGAGTACCGGTTCGTGATCGGGCACGAACTGCTGCACGCCGGGCTGCGGCACGACACGAGGTCCGGCGGCCGCGACCCGTGGCTGTGGAACGTCGCCTGCGACTACGTGATCAACGGATGGCTGGCCGAGATGGGAGTTGGCGAGATTCCCAGCACCGCCCTCTACGACCCGCAGCTGCGCGGCATGTCCGCCGAGCAGGTCTACGACAAGATCGCCGCCGACCGCCGCCGGCTGCACAAGCTCGCCACCATGCGCGGCTACGGACTGCCGGACATCCTGCCCCAGCCGCTCGACCGCGACGCGGTCTGCGGGGTGGATCTCGACGAGTTCTACCGCCGCTGCCTGTACGACGGCATCAATTACCACCAGGGACGCGGGCTGCTGCCCGCCGGACTGGTCGAGGAGATCCGCGCGCTCGCGCAGCCGCCGGTGCCATGGGACGTGGAACTCGCCCGCTGGTTCGACGACCACTTCGCGCCGCTTGAGCGCCGCCGCACCTACGCAAGGGCCAGCCGCCGGCAGGCGGCGACACCGGACATCCCGCGGCCCGGCTGGTACCTGCCGCCCGAAGCGGCGGAGAGCCGGACGTTCGGCGTGGTCCTCGACACCAGCGGGTCGATGGAGACGAGACTGCTCGGCAAGGCCCTCGGCGCGATCGCCTCGTACGCCGTCGCCCGCGACGTGCACCGCGCCCGGGTGGTCTTCTGCGACGCCGAGGCACACGACAACGGCTGGATGCCGCCGCTGGACATCGCCGGCCGGGTCCGGGTGCGCGGCCGTGGCGGCACGGTGCTGCAGCCGGGCGTCGACCTGCTCGAGGCAGCCGCCGACTTTCCGAAGGACGGCCCGATCCTGGTCATCACCGACGGCTTGTGCGACCGGGTGCACATCAAGCGGGAGCATGCCTTCCTGATCCCCGCGGGCGCGTCGCTGCCCTTCCACACGCGCGGCCCGGTCTTCCGCTTCTCGTTACAGCAGCGGGGGCAGCATCCGCGGCCATCCGGCGCCTCGGGAACCGTGATGGCACATCGCAGCGTCTGAGCTGCGACGGGCAAACCTAACATGATGGCTCGGGATGGTGAGTGTGTGATGCAACGCGCCCTGGTAACGACTGCCGCCGCGATGATCCTGGCCGCCCTGGCGGTGACCACGACGGGCTGTGGCGGCTCAGCTGTCGGCGGCGCCCCGCGAACCGTCCACCCGCGGGCCAGCGACAAGCCGGCCAGCGGCAAGCCGGCCGTTGTCACGCATGACGGAACGGCTATCACGCAAGCGGGAGCGAAGGACGCCGAAATCTACGTGCGGGTCATGCGCAGATATCTCAGCACGCCAGGCGAGAACTCGTTCCCCCAGGCCTTCAAGACGGTCTATGTGCTTAACCAGGCGTATCCAAACGCCGCGGACCCGAACGGGAAGCACGAGCGAGGCACGCCTATCACGCCGGCGACCCAGGAGCATGTAATAGCCGCGCTGGCGGGAATGACGCATGTCATCTTCGTGGCCAACCGGGGATCGGTGATCGAGGCCAAAGGCTGCGGGCAAGTCAAGAATGGCGGAATCTTGATTACTCTTGGCGTCCCCGCCATCCACGGGCACGAGATGCGGTTCCCCATCAACGGCTTCGTCGCCTGTGCCGGTGCCACGTGGCTTACCTATGTTCTGCGTGATCAGCCCGGCGTCGGCTGGCAAGTCACGGGCACGACGGGGACGATGGCGATTGCCTGATCACGAAGACCCCGTGCACGTGACAACGCTGGCCGGTCGATGCCGCGGGGCGGCTCGTAGGATGCGGGGGTGATCGAGGCGGTTGTGTTCGATGTGGGCGAGACGTTGGTGGACGAGACGCGGGAGTACGGGACGTGGGCGGACTGGCTTGGTGTGCCCCGGCATGCGTTCTCGTCGGTGTTCGGGGCGGTGATCGCGATGGGCATGGACTACCGGGAGGCGTTCCAGTTCTTCCAGCCGGGTTTCGATCTTGCCGCAGAGCGGGAGCGGCGCGCGGCGGCGAGGCAGCCGGAGACGTTCGGCGAGAGTGATCTGTACCCGGACGCGCGGCCGGCGATGGCCGCGCTGCAGGAGATGGGCGTGTGGGTCGGGGTGGCGGGCAATCAGACGTCGCGGGCTGGCGGTATTTTGCGGGAGCTGGATTTGCCGGCGGACATGATCGCGACCTCTGATGACTGGGGCGCGGCCAAGCCGGACGCGTCGTTTTTCCGGGCGGTTATCGATGCCGCGCCGTGCGGGGCCGACGGGATCGTGTACGTGGGCGACCGGCTCGATAACGACCTGAGGCCCGCCAAGGACGCCGGGATGCGGACGGCGTTCATCCGGCGCGGCCCGTGGGGTTACATCTGGGAACGCCACCCGGACCTGCCGACGGTGGCGGACTGGCGGATGAGCACCCTTGCCGAGTTGCCGGGGATCGTGGCAGGGGTCAGCCGGTCAGCGCGCTGATGGTGGTGTTCCAGTCGTATAGGCGCTCGTCGAGCCGGCGCACGCAGGGCAGCGATTCCCAGGATGACAAGGACTCGCGGACCGCGCGCACTCGCGCCATTCCTGTCGCGTACCAGGTGCGCGCCAGCTGATCGAGAGCCAGTTCCGCGAGCTGGCATGCCTCTTGCGGGTTGTCCTCGCTGACCGCTACCGCTGCGAGGTCACCGAGGATGACCGAGCGCTGCTTTGCGGCGGTCTCGGGAAGATGGTCAAGGACATCTTGCAGGGTCTGCCGCGCTGGCCCGGGCTGGCGGTCGATGAGGAGCGTGTTCCCTTTAAAGCCGGCCAGCCGTACGGGCGAGAACCAGTCCAGCCATGCGGGGGACGGGCGGTGTTCCCCGGTCGCGTAGATGTCCTCGGCGTGGTGGATCAACTGGAGCGCCTTGCGCGTGTCGCCGAACCGGGTTTCGGTTTCCGCTTCCACCGCATCCAGCCAGGCGAGCATCTCCGGTGACGCGGGCCCGCGCCGCGCGAACTGCCGCGCGGCGCGTATCTTGTCGCGCGCTTCCTCGGCGCGCCTGGCGTCGCCGGAGAACGCGGGGATGAATGCCATGTGCGCGAGCACGGCGGAGCCGAGCAGGGAATCATGGGCGTCTTGCGCCGCCTGCAGCGCGGTCACCAGGCTTGCCTGAGCCTGCTGCGGATCTTGCAGGTCGAAGAACTCGATGCGCCCGGCCAGCAGGCTTGACTCGCAGATCGCGGCGGCAAGCGAACGGCGGGCCGCCTCGGGGACCGATGCGATCAGGCCGACCCCGAGCTTGACGTGGGCCGCGACCGTCTCATGCAGCTGAGCCGGCGGCACCGCCCAGTACAAGTGCCGGTAAGCCGAGGTGATGGCGATGTAGTCGGCTGCGACTGACCCCGGCAGCGGGTCGGCGAGCGCGCGCTTGGGGAACATCGCCAGCGGGCCGGCCACGGCGCTTGCCGCGACCACCGGCGCAGCGGCCGGCCGTTCGGCCTGCGACGCGTCCGGCTCGCCGCCGGCCCACGGCGGGGTGAAGCCGAGTTCTGAGACTGGCCGGCCGAACAGGTGCTCAATCGCTGCCTGGTGGTCCGGGTGCGGCCAGGGAGGATTGTCGGACTCCCAGCGCCGCACAGTGCGCTCGGTGATCGAGATCCGCAGGCCGATACCCGACCCGGCGCGCGTGATCGCCTCGGCGAATTGCTGCTGGGACCGCAGGCCGAGCGCCTGGCGGGCGCTGCGCAGCCGGGTGTTTCCGGCTGTGTCTGCTGACCCCAATGACGTGCCTTCCTCCATAACGCGCCGGTCCAGTGAGACCCACTCTAGATCACCGACGCCCGGAAGCGGACATGCATGGTTCATAGATAAGCCGAAATTCCGTCGATATGGCCGTTCTGCGTCCGCTTCTGTGACCTAGTTACGGACATCAGGTCACGGCATGATCGGTGCTCCAAGGGCACCAGACCCGGACGCATTACCCGACACCGTGAAAGGGGGTGATCGCCCGTGATCGTGTGGCTGTGGGATGCAGGCGGCGCTGTCCACAGCGGCCGGGGGATCACCGATGACGAGGCACGGGCACGGCAGGCGGCCGAAGCGTGGCTGCGCGACGGCCACGCGGACTGCGCCCGGGTCGAGATGGCGCTGACCGTCCTCGGCGCGGCGACGCTGACCTTCGGCTACGAACGCACGGGCGAGGGATGGGCCGCAACCGGTCACCGCGACGGACAGGTCACGTGGATGCCGTTTACGGCGACACGGCCGGAACTGGCAGTGTCATGACACGCGAGGCGGCGGCGCGGGTCGCCGCCCTGCTGCGAGAGCGCTACCCAGCCGGGGACGTCCGCGTGACGCGGGTGTTCGGCGGCCTGCATGTCGAGGTGCATTACGACAACACGAGCCTGTTCGCTGTCATCACCAGCGAGAACAGCCCCGTGCTTAACGCCCTGAAGGAAACCTCTGCGGGGCCGGCCTCATGAGCGGCCATTTCCGCAGGCACAGGCAAGCGAGATGCAGAAATGAGGTGATAGCCACCCTGCGAGTCGCTCCGGGGAGGTGATGCCCCACGACCGACCGAGCCCGTATCCAGCCCTGACGACGAGCGCCGGGCCTGCTGAGAGCATGATTGCCGGGATCAGCGTGACGCAAGCGGCGCAACAGGCAGAGCCAAGGCGGGCGCTCGCTGAAACGTTTGCAGTTTCCGGTGCCAGGGCACCGGAAACTGCAAACGTTTTGAAAGGTCTTCGGCTTAACGGGACGCGATGCCTTCCGATAGCCCGTGGTCAGGTGCCAGCTGCTAACGCAGTGGCGGATGAGGTGCTAGAGCTTGTTCTGCCCGATGTCCGGAGTCCGGTGGCTGGGACATGGGGGCATCCTTCGTTCGGGATAAGAGATCTTGAGATTGTTATACTCGAATTCTACATCTAATCAGCCGCATAGCCGAGCCTGAGCTGCTTACCTGGAGGCCATACTTACCTCACCGGCGGGCCGGAGCGCGGGAAATCCTTTTCTCTTGCGGAGACGACGAGGCAGTTCACGTGCTCATATCAACGCAGATGATCCATCAGAGCTGCTCGTATTTAAGCTTGATCCACCGGTTGACGCATCAGCATTCGCCGTCCTAGGTTAGGAAAAGGATTTCCCAGCTTTCCTTCACGCCCGCGCCCGTACGCGGCCCCGGCCCCCCGCTCCCGAAGGACCTGGACGATGAGCACAAACAGGTACCGAATCACTGCTCTCCTCGGCGCGCTGGCCGCCGCGATCGCGCTGACAACCCCGGCCTACGCCGCGCGGAGCACGGACGCCACGGCGGCGACGGCGACGGGAAGCACGGCCTTCGATCCGCTGCCGAACCTGCCGGTGAACGCCTGCAACGACTCGACTCTGCCCAGGGACTACGGGACGAATTTCCCGGTGCCGAGCGACCCGAACGGCTTCGGCTTCGCCAACCAGACGGCCATCGGCTGGGAAGGTAACTTCTACGCGCCGATCGCCTACCTGTCCGGTTCGTACTTCGCCCGCGGCGTGCCGGTCCATTACCAGCCGCGCCGGACGATCTACTGCGGCGCGATGTACTCCTTCGCCGTGTACGACTACGGGCTGGCCGCCGGGCAGGCACCGGCGCCCGGTTCCGTGCAATGGACCATGGCCCACGGTTACCTGCCGGCGCTGACCACGTCGTTCACGCGAAACGACGTCAAGATCTCCATCACCGACTTCGCGGACAAGCAGTCCATCGCGGGCAGCCCTGTCGAGTTGATGTACACGCGGGTGTCGGTCACCAACGAAGGCACGGCGGACGTGACCGTGCCCGCCGGCCAGTCCGGGCCGAACCTGGTCGCCTTGAACAGCGCGCCGGACACCGTCGCCGCCGGGCAGACCGTCGACCACGACTTCGTCGCCGCCGTGGACACGTTCGGGTCCGGCGCCGCGCTGCCCACGCCCGACACGCTGGCTTCCGGCGCCGAGTCCTACCGCAGCGCGTTCCGGCACATGGCGATCTACTGGAACCAGCGGCTGTCGGCCATACCCAAGCTTTCGCTGCCCAACGTCGCGCTGCCGAACACCAACGGGCTCGCCGATCCCGGCCAGGCGATCGACAACGCCTACAAGGCCGCGTTCATCTACACCAGGATGGTGCAAGTCGACAAATCGCCATTCTCCGGCGCCAATAACTACGACTGGCTGCTCAACCACGACCTGCCCGGCATCATGGACAACCGCTTCGAGCTAGGCGACTTCACCGACGCGCAGAACCTGCTGCTCGTCGGACGGATCTCGGAAGACCCCACCTTCAACGAGGTCGGCGCCAACTGGTACTGGGATGGCGTGTGGCGCACCCCGGTCGCCTGGGCGCAGTACCTCGAGGGGACCAACGACGTCGCGTTCGTCAAGCAGTACTTCCACGACGACGCGAACGGCCCGAGCCAGTGGGGCCCGAGCCTGTACACGATGATGCACACCGACTTCCTGTCGCAACTGGACCCGAACACGGGCTACCTCCAGTTCTCGTTCGACAACGACTCCGGCGGCACATGGCTGTTCGACGATGAGACCGCGCTCGCCGGCCTTTCCGCCTACGCCTACATCGCCACCAAGATCGGCGACCCCGCCGAAGCGACGTGGGCCCAGGGCGCCTACACCAGCCTGCTGAACGCTACGAACGCGGGCCTGGCCGCCAACGAGCAGGCGAACGGCTTCAACTTCCTGCCCTGCGAGGTGAACGTGCCGGTCACCCAGGACCGCTGCGGCAGCTCAAACGACGCCAACTGGGCCTCCCAGCTCCTTTGGGGCGAGAACGCCTGGACCGTGTTCCTGCAGGGCGGCCAGCTGAACGGCATCCTCGGCGACCCGGCGCAGACCGACAACATGTACGAGCTGGGCTTCGCGCGGCTCCAGGGCACCAGCGCGCCCTACCCGTCCTTCGGGGCTTACACCGGCTACAGCGTCGCGCTGAACACCGGGTACGCGGCCGCCGCGCTGTACGGCAACTCGTTCAGGGACCTGCCGATCACCAGCTACGCCTGGCAGATCGCCACCACGACCGGGGGCCCGAACGCCTGGTGGGAGGCCAACGGCTCGCCGCCCGACCCGAACAATCCCTGGCAGGGCAGCCATGCCGCACCCGAGTTCGGCGCGATCCCCTACGCCTGGCCGATGGCCGGCCAGACGCAAACCCTGCTGCAGTCGCTAGTCGCACAAGGCCTGGTCACGAGCACGAGGCCGGACGGCTCGCAGTCCTACCACACCGCCCTGTACATCGGCAGGGGCGTGCCGGACGCGTGGATCGTCCCTGGCGCGACCATCGCGGTCGACAACCTGACGTCCTCCTACGACGTCACCGACGGCGACCGGCACACCTATGGAGTGCGCATCCGCGTTGACGGTGACCCGAACGCGCCGCTTGTGCACGTCACCGTGACAGGGGACGCCCCAGGTCATGACATCCAGGTTCAGCTTCCGGCGTTCGCCGACCAGGGCGTGCGCGATGTCGACGGGGGCCGCTACGACGCCGCGAGCCACACGGTCACGCTGAACGGCAGGGACGTGCAGATCCGGCTCGGGGACGCGGCCCGACCCGCGATCAGCGTCGACGTCGCCAGCACAGTGCCTGGCCAGCACGCCCAGCCCGCGCTGACCGCCGGCACGGCCACGACCGCGACGGCCACCATCACCAACACCGGCCACACCGAACTGCGTGACGTGACCCTGACTCCCCAGGCCCCGCAGGGATGGGCCGTGCAGGCAAGCACCGCGACCAGCTTCGCCACCATCGATCCCGGCGCGACGCAGACCGCTACCTGGTCCGTGACACCGCCGGCCGACGCCAACGGCAGCGACGGCCTAGTCGTCTCGGCCGGTTACAACGCCGGGTTCGGTACCACGCGGACGGCCAGTGCCGAGCAGTGGCTGTCCGTCCAGCGGCCGCTGCCGCTCCCGCCGGGAGCGACGGACCTGGCCCTGGCGGCTACCCCGTCGGCGTCGTACGCATCGCCATGGACGACGATCACGGCCATCAACAACGGGATCTACCCGATTCAGTCCAGCGACGACAGCGACCTGACCCCGTACTGGGGCACCTGGCCGAATGCCGGGACTCAGTGGATGGAACTGGACTGGAGCACGCCGATCACGACCAACTCGAGCTCGGTCTACTTCGCCGACGACGGCGGCGGGCTGCAACTGCCGGCCTCGTGGACCGTGCAGTACTGGGACGGATCGCAGTTCGTCGACGTGACCAACCCGAGCAGCTACCCGGAGGCGGATAACGTCTTCAACCAGGTGACGTTCGACCCGGTGACGACGACCAAGCTGCGCGTGGTGATGACGGCCGCGCCGACAGCGGGCGGCGTCGGCGCCATCCAGTGGATCGTGCCCAGCATCCCGTAGGCGACTAGGCGATAAGCCACCGTCAGGGGGCGTACACCTGGACGGCGCCGTCCGTCTCACGCACGGCGAGCTGGGGAAGCGCGGTCAGCGTCACCGGCAGGCGGTGGGCGAGCACGGCGCCGTCGAGCGCGAAAGTCGCGCCGTGACACGGGCAGACCAGCCGCGGCGCCGCGGTTGCCAGCGCCAGCCGGCAGCCTTGGTGGGTACAGATGCCCGACACCGCGTGGAGCCGGCCGTCGGCGCGTCGCACGAAGCCGGCGACCCCGCCCGCGGTGAATGCCAGCACCGTGCCGTCGGGCAGGTCCGCGCTGGTGGCCACGGTGAGCCAGGTTCCGGGGTCCGGGACAATTGAGGCCGCGGGTGCGGATGCGGTGCCGTGACCGGTCAGGACGTGATCCGCTCCCGCGCCGGCCGCCGCGGCGCCGCCGGCGACCGCGGCAACCCGCAGGAACGCCCTGCGGCCGCGGGCCCGGCCGGGGACGGGCGGGTCGAGTTCGGCGGCCAGCCGCTGGTGCAGGCGCAGGACGAACTCGTCGCGGGGAGCGCCGCTACCGGGCCGCGCGGCCCGCAAGGCGATGGCGGTCCGGGCGAGGGCCGCGTCTTCCTGGCCGGCCTTGAACCGCCGCGGGCGGCGGGAACGAACCAGGTCTTCTACATACCGGGTAATGCCACGCATGATCATCACTCTGCTTCTGTGACCGCTTCTTGAGCCACTTCGCGGGCCGTCTCCGCAGCCACTTCGGTCACCAATTCCGCGGCAACCTCCGCGGCCCGGCGCAGCGCGCGGTGCTGAAGCACCTTGGCGCTGCCCACGCTGATGTCCAGCGTCCGCGCGGCCTCGGCGACCGAGCAGGCGTCCAGGAACCGAAGCTGCAGGATCCGACGGTAGCGTTCAGGCAGCGCGGCCAGGATCTGCCCGGCGAGCGACGCCGCCGCCGACTCCGGGTCGGGGTCAGGGCCGGCGAAGAGCGTCTCGACATGTTCGGGCAGCGTGGTGACCTGCTCCCCAAACGTGCGCGCCCAGTGCCTGGCCAGCGCCGTGCGGCAGGCGGCGTGCAGGTACGCGCGCACCGCGGGCGTGGGGGCGGGCAGCCGCAGCGGCCGCAGCGCGGCCATGAACACCTCGGTGGTCAGATCCTCGGCGTCGGGGCGGTTACCGACCTTGGCGAACATCAGCCGGTACACCCGTCCGACGTTGTCCCGGTACACCGCGTCCCAGTCGGTGTACTCCTCGCCTGACACGGCATGCAGCCGCGCCACGGTCCCGACCAGGGCGCCACGCCTGGGCGAGGCGGGCTCGCGTGACGCGCGCGCGGCGAACCTCACGATCGCATCCCTTCGCTGGCAGGCTCATTCTCCCAGAAGGCCCGTGGGGTGCACGGGCGCCCGGGGGGCGGCCGGGCGCCCGGCCCCGCTCCGGCGCCGGGCTCCCCCCACTCCGGCACCGGACGCCCGGCGGCCTGGCAGGCGCGCTCACCTCGAAGTGAGCCGGACCGCCGTGAAAGCAACTGCCGAGAAAGCCCCGGCTCGTTCCGATACGCGAGCGCGCCCACCAGTAGATAGCGCGCCGGGTTACAGCGCCGGTTTATAAACGGGCCCGGTATCGACGCTTTCGCGCCAGAGCCTGACCCGCCGGAAACACCACCGCCCGTTCGGAAGAAGAGATTTTTCACTCCGAACGGGCGGTTGCCTGCACACCCTGCCCAAGCTGGCTGCCGTATTGTAGCGGTACGCGGTGTTTCGGGCTGTGAGCCCCGACGGGGAGGCCTTGGTGGGCGGGCGAGACGACAGCATGCGGGTCTCCGACGTCGAGCGCGAGACCACGCTCAGGATCCTCGGAGATCACGCCGCAGTCGGCCGCCTGAGCCTGGACGAACTGAAAGAGCGCTGCGATCAGGCACTCACCGTCTTGACGCGTGGCGAGCTCACCGCATTAATCAGCGACCTGCCGGACGACCCGGAATCGGCGACGTCCGCGGCCGTGCCCCTGACGCAGGCTCACCGGCCGGCCCGCAGGACGGTCGCCATCATGGGCAGCGCCAGCCGCCGCGGACCGTTCCGCGCGGTCGGCAGCTTCAGCGCCATCGCGATTATGGCCGGTGACGATATCGACCTGCGTGAAGCGGCGATCGAGGGTGACGAACTGACCATCAAGGTGTTCGCGGTGATCGGCGTGGTTAACATCTACGTCCCCGACACCGCGCAGGTGGAACTCGGCGGCGTCTCCATACTGGGCGCGAACAGGGAAAGGGGTACGCACCGCCGACGTAACGCGACGATGCCCGTGATCCGGATCCGCGGGTTCAACGTGCTGGGCGAGACGACCGTCTACCGGGTGCCGCCGCAGGCGCGCACCCTGGAACTGGAGCAAGCGCGGCACCTTTGCGTGGCAACTGAGCACTACAGAACACCGTCCGCGCCGACGCCCCGGCGTCACCCGCACCGTGGCTCCGCCAAGCATCACAAATCACACCATCGGCACCACTGAAAGCTGACCTCTGAGGTTACAGGTTGCGGGCGCCTGGGCCCTGGGCGCCGAGGGCATCGCCCGGGTTGACGAGTTGGCACGAGCCGAGCGAAAGGCAGCCACATCCGATGCAGCCGACGAGCCGGTCGCGCAGCCTCTGAAGCTGGTCGATCCGGTCGTCGAGATCGGCGCGCCATTGCGCGGACAGCCATGCCCAGTCGGCCGGCGTGGGGGTGCGGTTCGCCGGCAGTCCATCGAGCGCCGCCTTGATGCGGCCGAGCGGGATGCCGACCCCCGCGGATGCGCGGACGAACGCGACGCGGCGCAACATCGCTCGCGGATACCGTCTCTGGTTGCCCGCGGTACGGCGGGATGAGATCAGGCCCTGGTCCTCGTAGAAGCGCAGTGCGGAGACCGCCACGCCGCTGCGGGCTGACAACTGTCCGATGGTCAGCTCGCTGATTGCGGCGGGGATCGCGGAGGAGATCGAGGTCACGCGCATTGACCTCAAGGTTACTTGAGGTTCTGCTTATGGCGGCGGGGATCGAGGTCATGAGCATTGACCTCAAGGTTACTTGAGGTTCTAGCGTGAAGAGCATGAAGCTCCAGCACGAGGTGGCGTGAATGCCGGGCATCAGGGCGATCGCGGTGGCGGCCTTCGGCGGGCCGGAGGTGCTCGCCCCGATGACGCTCGCCGTGCCAGTGGCCGGGGAAGGCCGGGCCGTGATCGCGGTGTCGGCGGCCGACGTGCTGTTCCTCGACACGCTGATCCGCTCCGGGAGGTTCGGCGGAAGTTTCCCGATAGCACCGCCCTATGTCCCCGGCAACGGCGTGGCCGGGCACGTCGTCGCGACGGGTCCCGGAGTGGACCCTGGCTGGGCTGGACAGCGCGTCGTCGCGCACACCGGGCCGCACGGCGGTTCGGGCGGGTACGCGGAACAGGTGGCCGTCCCAGCCGAACGCCTCGTGGGGGTCCCGGACGGTCTGGACTTGCGGGCGGCGGCGGCAGTGCTGCACGACGGCCCTACCGCGCTCGGCCTGATGACACGCATTGGCGCGCGGGACGGAGAGTGGGTGCTTGTACTCGGCGCGGCCGGCGGGCTGGGGCTGCTGCTCGTGCAACTTGCCAAGGCGCAGGGTGCGCGGGTGATCGGCGCGGCGCGCACGGCCGGCATCCCCCGGTCGGAGGAAAAGCTGAACGCGATCATCAAGGCGGGCGCCGAGATCGTGGTGGACTACAACTCACCGACGTGGACGGCGCAGGTCCTAGGCGCGACCGGCGGGACGGGGCCTGACGTGGTGTTCGACGGCGTCGGCGGGCAGCTTGGCCGTGCGGCGTTCGCCATTACGGCGCCCGGCGGGCGGTTCTCCTCACATGGCGTGACGGCCGGCGGTTTCGCCGGAATCACCCCGTCGGCGGCTGCCGAACGCCAGGTGCGGGTGCAGGGCATAGAACAGGCCCAGTACGCGCCTGGCCAGCGCGAGGAACTGATCGGGCGCGCGCTGGCTGACGCGGCCGCGCAGCGGATCGAGCCTGTCATCGGGCAGATCTTCCCGCTCGAGCAGGCGGCGCGGGCGCACGCGGCGATCGCCGCCCGGGCCGTCATCGGCAAGACACTGCTGACGGTGGGATAGCGACGGGCGGCACCACTGCAAGTCTGTTCGCGAACGAAACTTTCGGACCCTCTTCGACCATAGGAACGCGCCGAGCAGGTTCAACGCAAGGGCTGCCAGCAAGCGCTATTGGCGGGGCCTGCCGGCGTTTGTACTGTCCGGGCCAACTGGCTGGCTTAGGAGGGCGGTCCGCGTGAGATTCCAACGGTTGAATGCCAAGACGCAGGCGAGCAGCACACAGCACTCGCTGTCGTCTCGCCTCATTGTGATGCTGCTGTCCGTGCTCCTGGTCAGCCTGGGCCTGGCGGCGGCCGGAGCGCCCCAGGCCGCCGCAGCGGCGGGCTGCTCGGCTAGCTATGCCACGCAGAGTCAGTGGAGCGGCGGGATGGTCTCCGGCGTCACCGTGACGAACACCGGCACCAGCGCGCTCACCGCCTGGACGGTCACGTTCACGTTCGGGGGCGACCAGAAAGTGACGAACGCGTGGGGCGCCTCGCTGACCCAGAGCATCGAGTACGTCACCGCGGCCAACGCGAGCTATGACGGCTCGGTCGCGGTAGGTGCGAGCACGTCATTCGGCTTCCAGGGAACGTGGAGCAGCAGTGACGCGGTGCCCGCCAGCCTGACCTGCACGCCTGGCAGCGCCGTCACGCCCGCCATCGTCACCAACGTGACCTCCGCGCCGGTGATGCAGGGCTTCACCGCTGCGTTCGGCGTCGCGTTGTCAGCGGCGCCCGCATCCAACGTAACCGTCTCGGTGAGCCGGACAGCTGGCAACAGCGGCCTGTCCGTGGGTTCCGGGACGAGCCTGACTTTCACGCCGGCCAACTTCAACACCGTGCAGAACGTGGCGATCGCCGCGGACTCCGCCAGCACCGGCGCGGCCACGTTCACCGCCGCGAGCACCGGCTACACCTCCGCGGCCGTGGCCCTGACCGAAGTGGCCAAGAGCGCGCCGCCACAGCTGCACGTGTCAGGCAACAAGCTGGTGGACGCCAGCGGGAACCAGGTCATCTTGCACGGGATGAACCGGTCAGGTGCCGAGTATGCCTGCGTGCAGGGCTGGGGCTTCTTCGACGGGCCGGTGGACGAGGCGTCGATCCTCGCGATCAAGAGCTGGACCCACGTCACAGCGGTGCGGGTGCCGGTTAACGAGGCCTGCTGGAACGCGGAGTCCTACGTGAACCCGACCTTCGCGGGCACCAACTACATCAACGCCGTGAAGGCCTATGTTGGCCTGCTGAACGCCAACGGCCTGGTGGTGATCCTGGACCTGCACTGGACCGACGGCCTCTACACCGGCAACTCGTCCGGCTGCTCAAGCGCGCAGGCGACCTGCCAGAAGCCGATGCCGGACGCGGCGCAGGCGATCCCGTTCTGGACCAGCGTGGCGAACACGTTCAAGGGCAACAACGCGGTCGTCTTCGACCTGTTCAACGAGCCCTACGCGTCCCGCGCAACCGGAGATACCACCAGCGGCTGGCAATGCTGGCTCAATGGCGGCACCTGTCCCGGCATTGGCTACCAGGTGGCCGGCATGCAGGCCATGGTCAACGCGGTCCGCTCCACCGGCGCGACCAACGTGCTCATGCTGGGCGGCGAGGAATACTCCAACGACCTGAGCCAGTGGCTGACCTACAAGCCGACCGACCCGACTGGAAACCTGGTCGCGTCCTGGCACTCCTACAGCTTCAACACCTGCAACACCCAGACCTGCTGGACCAGTCAGGTCGCCCCGGTGATGGCGAAGGTCCCGGTGGTCGTCGGCGAGATGGGCGAGAGCGACTGCGGCGGCAGCTACATGAACTCGCTGACCAGCTGGCTCGCCACCGAAAGTACCGGATTCCTGGCCTGGACCTGGGACGCGTGGGGCGGTTGCCCGAACGTCCTCATCACCGACTACGCCGGCGACCCGACTCCCTTCGGAGCTGCCTACAAGGCGATCCTGCAGGCACTCCCGTAAGCACGCGCCACTGCCGCGTCCCTGGCGAGGCCTCCCTCGCCAGGGACCTGGTAGGGGAACCCTAGCTACAGCGGCCCTGACGAATCATATGGAGGGATTATCTCCCCCAGATCTCGCTTATCCAGCGGCCAGCGCTCATCAATAGCGATCGCGACATCCCTGCATACCGAGCAGGATTCATCTGATTTCGAACTCCAGAGATACGGCAGCGGGCGACCGTCTTTACCTTTTACGCCGCACAGTGTGACGCCAAAGTATCCGTATGCATGAGAAAGATCATCTTGATCTTCCGCTATGGCCTGCTCCCAGCGCAAGTCAATCGGCGCGTACGGCACCCTAGACACCCCTTTGCCGCCATCATATACGGTGATCAACGCATAGCACCAAGAGCAAACCCAGTATTCCCGGAGAACTGGCTGGCCTTCTACCACGTAACACAGTCGCATATCATGACCACAAACTTCACATTTCATGACACGATCCTATCCCACACACCGCTAGGGAGCAGCAACGCCTGCAGGCAATATCCGCCGCGGACCCTACCCAGGAATCACAGGCCCAGCTACATCTTATTAATCGCCGTTCGCCATTCTGTATAATCCGGAAGCTACGGCACACTCTGCCCGATAGTTGTTTGAATCATGCCGGGGACGGACATCACCGCATCGAAGCATGCGGGGCCACGTTGAGCAAGTTTTCACACGGCCCGCGGAGCGAGGTGCCGGCCTACTCGCTGAGAGACAGGTGTGGCGCGCGGGGCTGCGCCGGGCGGCGCTCGCTGAAACGTTTGCAGTTTCCGGTGTCGGGGCACCGGAAACTGCAAACCTTTCTCGTGTAACCGCGCCGGAGGACGAAATCCACGGTGCAGCTTACGGCCCTCGTGAGTGAGAAGCTGCTGCTTGATCCGCATGAATCGCGGCCGCTCGCCACGGTTCGGAGCGCGGCAGTGGACCATGACGGGATGGCAGAAGACCATGTCTCCCGGCTCGCCGGTCAATTCGACCACGCGAAGGGGCACGCCTTCCACGATGGTTTCGCTGTCCATGAAGGCGGCGATCCGGTCCGCGGGTGACGGCGCCTTTCCCGTGAGCTCCATCAGCCAAGGATGAGCGCGGTGGAATCGCTCCCAGGGCTTGGCGGCCGGACCTTGCCGCTGATCAGCGGGAATCCGGCGTTCCCGGTCGATCAGCAGACGGGGCGAGCCGGAAATGATCAAGGTTCCGCCGCCTCGCGGCGCGACCGAACCGATGAAGCTGACGACGAATAGCCCCCTCGGATGATCGAGGTGCAATTCGACGGGATTGTCCCAGTGCCAGAACCTGGTCGGCACCTCCCAGGTGCCCGGCTCGGGAAAGGTGACGAGGGTGACGCCCCAGTCTTTCGGCGGCGACCAGGCGCCCTTGCCGAGCAGGTCATCGAAGACGCCGCGGACCCGGTCGCTAAGAATCGCGGCGTGGATGCGGTCGCGCTTGGCGGCTTTCAGATTGCCCGGGATCTGGTGCCAGCTCGAGCGGTCGTCGGGACGTATGTTGTGCGTGTCCGTCAACTCCGACCACCATCGTCTTTCCATGGCGAGGCCGTCGGCGCGCGAGAACGCCTCTTTGACCACGACGTAACCGTCGCGCTCGAAGCGCTGGATGTCTGCGGAAGTGAGGGCGGTGAGTGGTGATCCCATGGGTCCGTCTCCAGATTGACGGCGCCCCGCAGCAGACCATTCGCCCTCGGCCAGGCCGAGGCGTCCGATCTACCGCCGGGTATCACCCCCACGGCTCACTGCAAGGCGCAGTGAACGATGACTAATGATCCCATAGCTCCGCCCGTCCTATCAATCTCAATTGCCGCGAGCCGGCTGCGGCCGCACGCGGTCCCGCGCCGCCTCGGACCCTCCGACAGCCGCCTTCCGCCGCAACAGTAGGGGCGTATGTGCCTTCCGTGATCAGGACGATCAGCCCCTCCGGCATGCGGCGCCTGGCCGACACGATGAAGGGACACAAGCGTGCCGCTCGCACCAGAGCTGCAACGGGGCAGCCTGGCGGCACGCGTGGGGGGCTGACATGCGCAAAGCTGCGATCTCAAGCGGTGCGATCGGGCTGGTCCTGCTCGTCGCGGCCGCCCTGCTGGCGTGGTTGATCACTCCGACCTATATCGCGCGCCTGCCGGGGAGCTACGACAAGTCACGGACCTACGACGCGACGATCCGCACGTTGTTCAACCCGTCAGCGCTGACGTCGGGCAACCTCGCCGAAGCCATCAAGACGGGCGTGCCCGCGACCATCACCGAGCACGTCAAGGTGCTGCAGACGTCCGGCAACACGGCTCAGGTGCAGGACACGAGAAGCGTCACTGTGGCCGGCAGCTTGCTGGGGCAGACCGTCTCGCCTTACGCGCTCGACAGGCAGACTCTGGAAGCGACCGCTAGTCACCCAGATAGCTGGAGCGTGATTCCAGCGCAGGGCCTGACGGTGAGCTGGCCGCTCGGCGCCAAGCAGCAGAACTACACCGGGTGGGTGTTCCAGACCTACACCACCACGACGCTGAAGTACGTCGGGCAGGTACAGCAGGGCGGCATCAATACCTACGAGTACCAGGCGACCGTGCCGCCGACGCCGATCAAGAACCCGCAACTGCTGGCGAACCTGCCGAAGTCGCTGCCCGCGTCCCTGGTGCCACGCCTGAGCGCGGCCGGACTCCTCTCGGCGGCGCAGGTGGCCGGCCTGGCGAAGGCGTTCCCCGGCGTCGCGTCGATCCCGCTTAAGTACACCTACCAGGCGGCGAACACCTACTACGTGGCGCCAGGCACCGGCCTGGTCGTCAACGTCAGCAACAACGAGACCGAGATGGGCGGCATCGCCCTGCCGGGCGGCAAGATCATCCCGGTGCTCCCGGTCCTGGCGTACACCTACCACGCCAGCCCAGCCAGCCTGTCGGCAGCGGTGAACGACGCCAACAGCGGCAGCGCCGCGATCACTACCTGGGGAGTCAGCGTGCCGATCACGGCCGCCGCGCTTGGCTTCGTCCTCCTCGTCCTCGGCGTCTTCCTGTGGGTGCGCGGCGGGCGCAGCAAGGGCCGCCCGGACGAGCCGGCTCGCCCTGCGCGCCACCCCAGCCCCGCGGGCGGTGTCCGCTGATCATCACCCCCGGACGGTGTAATCACCTGACGAGCGGGGAGTACAGCTTCGAATCAGCTGGTCAGGGAAAGGAGCACTCATGGGAGTTACTGTGGGGCTGGACAAGGCCCTGGACAAGGCGTACGAGAGCAAGAGCCTGAGCGAGCTGCTGGACGCGCCGGTCGCCGCGCTGTCCGGGGTTAGCGACGGTGACGCCGACCACCTGGCGGCGGCATTCGGGATCAAGACCGTGCGAGACCTGGGGACGAACAAGTACTTCACCCTAGCTCAGGCACTGGTCGCGCTGAGTAGTCACAGCGATTGAGTTAACCGCGAGATCGCCGACCCCTGGGAAATACCTCGCGTCCGTTCGGGATGATCAAGGAATTTATCCCGAACGGACGCGTGGCGTCTGCACACCCTTAGCCACTGACTGGGGCGGGGACCGGGCGCCGGAGTCAGTCCCCCGGGAATCCGGATGCTGGCCGGGACGTTCGTCTTGTGGGTGTGGACGCAGGGCCCGGTCAGCTGGCCCGCGGCCGACAGCATAGTAATAAGTAGGTGCGTGCCCGTTGGGGATGGGCACGAGATGGCTCTGGAGGCACCGATGGTGGCTGGGGCCGGCGAACCAGTGGCCGGCGGCGGACGGGGAAACATACGGGCCGCCGACGCGGACCGCGACCGGGTGGCGGGAGCCCTCGGCACGGCCTACAGCGAGGGCCGGCTGTCTAAAGACGAGTACGACGCCCGGCTGGAGGCCGCCCTTTCCGCGCGTACCTACGGCGAGCTAGACCATGTCCTGAGCGACCTGCCCGTGCGGGCGGCGCCCGCCGCCGCGCCGGTCATGGTGACCAGCGCGGCCAGGACCAACGGGTTCGCGATAGCGAGCCTTGCCTGCGGGCTCGGGCAGTTCGCGGTTGGGCCGTTGGCGACCATCCCGGCGATCGTGCTCGGCCACATGGCCAGGAATCAGATCAGGCGCACCGGGGAACAAGGGGCCGGCCTGGCGCTCGCGGGCCTGGTGCTCGGCTGGGGGGCGGTAATCATAGGCGTCATCCTCCTCGCCCTCGGCTTGGCCATAGCCACCAGCATGCACGGCACAATGTCGCCGTAGACCCGCAGCGGCACGCATCGCAGGTCGCGACGACGCATCAGATTATTCGGCCGCATAGCCCGTTCGGAATGAATCTTTCATGAAGCGCATTGATGGCGGTGCATCTTCCCTGCATGGTGGGCTGCACGGCTTAAGCCGACGCTGCCGAGTGCTGACTCGCGCAGAATTCCCGCTGCCTTGTGCCGCTTATTTTCGCCTGCACGTGCCGTCGATAAAAGGTGTGCGTTCTAGTGCGAACCGCGTGATACCGTCCTCACGCCCTGCTTATCAGGACTTGATGCCGCAATAAGGGAGCCGCTGTGCAATTCGGGGTGCTGGGGCATCTGCAGGTGAAAGTTGGGGATCGCGATGAGCCTGCGACGCTGTCGGCGGCCCGGCTGCGGGCGTTGCTGGCAGTGCTCTTGTGGCGGGCGAACCGGCCGGTGCCGGCCGATGAGCTGGCCGAGCTTGTGTGGGACGGCGCGCCGCCAGCCGCGACGGCGATGGCGGCAAGGACCCTGGTGATGCGGCTGCGGCGGCAGCTTGACGGGTGCGCCGCGGCGCGGATCGTAACCCGTCCGGCCGGGTATGCGATCGAGGCCGGCGCCGAAGAGCTGGACGCGTCGCGGTTCGAGGCGCTCACCCAGGAGGCGGGCGCGGCGGTGCGGGCGGGCCGGTGGGCCCAGGCGGCCGGGACGGCGTCGGAGGCGCTGGGGTTGTGGCGCGGGGCGCCGCTGGCCGACGTCCCTTCCCAGCTGCTGCGCGACCGGTGGGTGCCGCGCCTGGAGCAGTTGCGCATGCAGGCGCTGGACTGGCGGATCGAGGCTGACCTCCACGAGGGCCGACACGAACAGGTGATCCCCGAGTTGCGGGAGCTGACCGCCCGGCATCCGCTGCGGGAAGGCTTTCAGGGCCAGCTCATGCTGGCCTTGTACCGGAGCGGGCGGCAGGCCGAGGCCCTGGGTGCCTACCAGCATGCCCGCGGTGTGATTGTCGCCGAGCTGGGCGTGGAGCCGGGGCCTGGCCTGCGTGACCTGCATCAGCGGATGCTGTCCGCCGACCCAGCGCTGGCCGCCGACGGGCCGGTGCGGGCGGGGCGGACCGAATCGGCCGGACGGGCCGGACCTGAGCGGGTGACGCCGCGGGAACTGCCGCCGGCGGTGCCGGACTTCACCGGCCGCTGCGCCGAACTTGACGCGCTGACCAGGCTCCTAGACCGGCGCGGCGAGCATGGTCCCGGGGCCGTGGTGATCTCGGCGATCAGCGGGACCGCCGGAGTCGGCAAGACCGCGCTGGCGGTGCATTTCGCGCACCAGGTCGCGGACCGGTTCGGCGACGGGCAGCTGTATGTGAACCTGCGCGGATTCGACCCGTCCAACGCCCCGGTCACCCCGGCGGAGGCGGTCCGCGGACTCCTTGACGTGCTCGGCGTGCCGCCCGAGCGCGTCCCGGCAGGCGCGGACGCTCAGGCGGGCCTGTACCGCAGCCTGCTGGCGGACAAGCGGATGCTGATCGTGCTTGACAACGCGCGCGACGAGCAGCAGGTCAGGCTGCTGCTGCCGGCTAGCCCGGCCAGCCTGGTCGTCATCACGAGCCGAAATCAGCTCGCCGGGCTGGCCGTCGCCGACGGCGCGCGGCTGGTCAGCCTGGACGTCCTCCCCCATGACGAAGCCGTCCAGCTGCTGGCCGCCCGCATCGGCGATCGCCGGGCGGCCGCCGAACCTGGCCCAGTCCACGAAATCGCCGCCTTGTGCGCGCACCTGCCGCTGGCGCTCGCAGTGGCCGCGGCCCGCGGCGCCGCCCGGCCGCGTTTCCCGCTAGCCGCCCTGGCCGCGGAGCTGCGCGGCGCGACGGAACGGTTGGACGCGCTGGACAGCGGTGATCAGGCGGCGAGCGTGCGGGCCGTGTTTTCCTGGTCCTACCGGCAGCTCAGCGATCAGGCCGCGCGGATGTTCCGGCTGCTAGGCCTGCACCCCGGCCCGGATATTAGCGTGCCCGCCGCGGCCAGCCTGGCCGGATGCCAGGTGCCCGAAGCACTCCGCCTGCTTGGCGAGCTGACCCGAGACTGCCTGCTCACCGAGCACGTACTGGGCCGGTATGCGTTCCATGACCTGCTGCGCGCCTACGCGGGCGGGCTGGCCGTCGACATCGACAGCGAGCAGGAACAGGGCGCTGCTACCAGGCGTCTGCTTGACCACTACATGCACACCGCCGCCAGGGCTTCCCGAGCGTTGCACCGGGCCTGTGAGGAGGTCGATCTCGCCGCACCCGTGCCTGGTGTCACTCCGGAGGAGATCGTCGACCCTCAGCAGGCACTGACCTGGTTCAAGGCCGAGCATCACGTTCTGCTCGCGGTCGCCACCCTGGCGGCCGCGTACGGGGTCTACGTCCATGCCTGGCAACTCCCCTGGGCCATGGCGCCCTTCCTGGAAAGACGGGGGCACTTCCAGGAATGTGCCGCTATCCAGAGCACGGCGCTGCCCGCCGCGACTCGCCTCGGCGATACCGTCGGCGAGGCCGTGTCAAGCCGCCTGCTGGCACGCGCATACGTTTTTCTCGGTGATTATGATCGTGCCCTTGACCACCTGGCGAACGCTCTCGTGTCCTATGACCAGCTCGGCAACCGTCAGGGAGAGGGCCTGGTGCACGTGTGTCTCGCCACGATAGCCGAACGGCAGGGCCGCTACTCCGACGCGCTGAGCCACTCCCAGCAGGCCCTGCACCTGTACCAGGTGGTCGGCCACAAGGTGGGCGAGGCGGCCCTGCTCAACAACGTCGGGTGGTATCACGCGATGCTCGGCGACTACCAGCAGGCCCGCATGTTCTGCGAACAGGCACTGGCTCTCAGCGCCATTCTCGACGAGCCGGAATATCCGTATCACGCCTGGGACAGCCTGGGCTACGTCGAGCGCCAACTGGGCAACCTCGGCGCGGCCGCCAACTGCTACCAGCGCTCGCTCAGCCTCTGCCGGGAAGCCGGCGCACGTTACGATGAGGCAGCCATCGCCACAGATCTTGGCGATACCTACCACGCTGCCGGGGAGCTGTCCCAAGCCCGCGACGCCTGGCAGCAGGCGCTGATCATCCTCGAAGAGCTAGGCGATCCCGCCGTGGAAAAGCTGCGTGCCAAGCTCTGCGGCATAGCCGACCCTTCGCGTGCCACGGCCGTGGAGGCGTAACACGGGCCGGACGCCCCCTCCCGCTCCTAATGCGGGAGGGGGCGGATGGCACTCCGCCCGGCCGTCGGCCGGGTCTTCGGTTAGTTGGTTCCGGTGGACCAGAGCGCCTTGTGGGTTGACACGGCGTCGTAGATCACGAGGTTTCCGTCCGCCTGGAAAGCAAGGACCGCGTTGGGATACGTGTGGGTGCCGGAAGCAAAGATCGCCGTGCCATCGCAGCCGCGGACGACGAGGTTGGCATCGCCCTGGAATGCCGCTTCGCAGCCAGGTCCGTTGGTGGTGTCGGCGAACCTCGTGTGCGCACCCCAGACCTTGCCGGTGCCCGAGTAGAGGACGAAATTCCCGTCGGTCTGCTGGGTCAGCTTCGTGGAGAAGCCGCCGCTCGCCCAGCTGACCTGGAGCCACTCGCCGTTGAACTCCGCTAGGCAGGCGACCGGGATGGGGATAGCCTCCGTGCCGCCGATAGCGATCGGCGTCGGCGTGGCGCAGTCCATGATGGCGTCCGGGCCCGTGACGGTCCCGGAGAGAGAGTCCGTGATCGTGGGCGCGCCTATCGCGGCCGCCGCGCTCGTGTCCGCAAGGGCAGGGACCGCCGCCGCCAATCCGCCGAACGCCAGGCCGAGAGCCGCGGCGGCGATCATTCGCTTGCGCCGGATCCTGAAAGAGATATTCACTGCGGGTCCTTTCTCCACGTCGTGAGGCGGTCGCTCGGTGCTCGAAGAGATATGCGGGTCCGCGTCACGCCGAATCTAAAAGCCGGATCTTTCTCAGGAGAAGGAACACTGACCGGCACTCTGACCGGAACAGTTCCAGGACTGGTGTGCCGTATCACGCGGTATCACGCGGTATCACGCATTTATCACGCAAATGCCACACCGCTATGCGAGCCTCCCCATGCGGGCATTCCGCGACCATCCCTGTCAGGGTCAGCCAGACGGCGAAAGGGAGCGTTCATTGCGCACACCACGATTGCGTCCACCAGACGAGCCAAGCCGCCCGCGATGGCGGCGAGGCGGCCCGGGGCGCAAGATCATAACGACCACCTTCACGGTGACCGCGGCCCTGCTGATGGCAGTGGGCCTGTCCACCGCGCCGGCGGGGGCAACTGTCACGAGCGTCGCGAAAGGCCGGCCCGCCGCCGCCGGAGCCATACCGCTGGCTCTGTCGACCTGCGACAACGGCGTGAATGACGCCGTGAACAACAACACCACGAACGTGCACTTCCCGGGCGACGAGTTCTACACGTTGTGCAAGGGCAGCGGCCCGACCTCCTTCCGCACAATGGCGTATTGCGCGAACGGTAAAGTCGCGCTCGGCGTCGAGAACGCGGACGGCTCCGGCGTGCTTTCCTACGCCAGCTGCCAGGCCAACAGCAACAACAGCACGCTCAACGCGGACTGGGGCCTCATCCTGTGCACCAACAACAACGGCACCGGCACGTTTACGGGATACATGGACAAGGGCGGCGACATCAGCTGGATCCTGCTGAACTGGGGCGGCGGAACTTCCATCCCAAACGGGGGCAACATTCTGTGCGACCTCAGCACATCAGTTGCCACTGATATCAACACCTCACCTACGGGGTAGCGAATTTCGGCCTCTTCTCAGTAACCGTAGAAGGCGTCCAAGGCTCCGTCTCAGGACCGAAACCTGAGACGGAGCCTTCAGCAAGAGGGAAAACGGATGGATGACGGAGTTGGAGAGTTCGGCAGCCGGTTGCGCGCCTGGCGCACGTCATCGGGGCTGTCACAGCAGGAGCTCGCCGAACAATCCGGGCTGAGCGTCCGCGCGATCGGCAAGCTGGAATGCGGCCAGACCCGGTGGCCATACCCCGATTCGGTCGGCCGGCTAGCCGATGCCCTGGATCTGCGCGACGCGGAGCGAGCGGAATTCATCGCGGCCGCGGGACGCCGCCTCGGTCCCGGCACGGGACCTGCCCTGCCTCGCGCGGACCACGTCTATATCCCGCGGCTGCTGCCAGCGCCCGTCCCTGCATTCACCGGACGGGCCGGTGAACTGCAGGCCCTGACCCGCATGCTCGGCGCGCCCGGCGGGACGACGCTCGTGACGGCCGTCACCGGCACCGCGGGCGCGGGGAAGACCGCGCTCGCGGTGCACTGGGCGCACCAGGTCGCCGGGGCATTCCCCGACGGGCAGCTGTCGGTGAACCTGGGTGGCTTCGGCCCCTCGGGCTCGCCGCTGACGCCCCAGGATGCCGTCCGGGTGTTCCTCGACGCGCTGGGGGTTCCCGCTGACCGGCTCCCGGCGACAGCGGAGGCGCGGCTCGGCCTGTACCGCAGCCTGCTAGCCGGGAAAAGAATGCTCATCCTGCTGGACAACGCGCGCGACGCGGCGCAGGTCCGCCCGCTGCTTCCCGGCAGTCCCACCTGCCGGGTTGTCGTCACGAGCCGCGATCAGCTTCCCGGCCTGACCGCAATCGAGGCCGCTCGCCCGCTCACCGTGAACGCGCTGACCCGCGCCGAATCCCGGCAGCTACTCGAAGGACGTCTCGGTTCACTGCGGCTCGCCGCCGACCGGCATGCCACGGAACAGATCATCAGCTCGTGCGCGGGCCTGCCGCTGGCCTTGTGCATCGTCGCCGCCCGCGCGGAGCTACGGCCGCACCTGCCGCTAGCCCGCATCGCCGCGGACCTGGCCGGACAGCCCGGACACCCCGGACACCCCGGACAGCTCGGACAGCCCGGACAGCCCGGACAGCGGAGCCTTGACGCGCTGACCGATATGACGGACCCGGCCGCCGACATCCGCGCTTCGTTCTCGTGGTCCTACCGGCAGCTAGGCGGCGCCGCCGCCCGCACCTTCCGGCTGGCCGGCCTGCATCCCGGCGCCGATCTTGAGCCGCGCGCGGTCGCCGCGCTGACCGGCATGACAGCCGAACTCGCGGCCCGCGCACTCGACGCCCTGGCACGCGCGAACCTGATCCAGGCCGTGGGGCAGGACAGATACACCATGAACAGCCTGCTCCGCGCCTACGCCCTCGAGCAGGCCGTGTGGCACGACGAGCACGAGAACCGCGCCGCGCTAACCGCGTGATCTGGCGCTACTTACGGAGGCCTCGCACCAGCCGGGTCACAGACCACCCGCACACTAGGCTTTCTCAAGCTCGCATCCTGCAGCCACGCCGGTGCTCGTCGCCATCTTCGACGTGGGCGACGACGCGGACTGACGGCTTAACGCCACACACGGCCCGCCAGTGCCTAGAGGCCTCCCAGTCCCCAGTTATCGCGAAGACATTTAGAAATGTTTGCCTGAACTGTCGCTATAACGACAGTTAACGCAAACATTTCGAATTAACGATCTTGATCAGCTGCCTTTTCCAGCCTCGCGGCCGCGCTCGACGCCCTGGCACGCGCGAACCTGATCCAGGCCGCGAGGCACCAAGCTCGTGCTCGCTGGTACCACCACCGCGCCCGGCTTGCCCACGACGCCACGATTGCCCTGGTCAGCTGGGCGGCGAGGGCGGGGTTGCGGCTAGCGCGTCCCTGGCCTCGGCCGCCGCGGTGCCGTCGGCTGTGATGACGTCCCGCAGCGCGCGCTGGTAGGCCGTGTCGCGGGCCCTGTCGGCGGTGGTCTGGATGTCGGGCGCGACGCCGGTTCCTTCCCAGTTGCCGCCCGTCTTGGGGTTGACGGCGGTGGCGACCGAGATGGTCGCCTCCAGGTGGGGGTGGACCCTGAAGCCCTCGCGGGGGTTGGCGCCGCCGCGGGTGGGCTCGCCCACGATCGTGGCCCGGCCGAGCTGCTGCAGGTCGTAGCTGAGCTGCTCCCCGCCGGAGAATGTGGTGGTACTGGTCAGCACGTAGACCGGCTTGTCCTTGCCGAAGCGGCGGCCGGGAACGTAGGGCAGCGTCCAGAGCTGCCGGGACAGGTTGTCCTGGCGCTCGCGCAGTCCCGAGAGCTGGGCCGGGTCGCGGTCCCACAGGTAGCTGATAAGGAACGCGACCATGCTGGGCTCGCCGCCGAGGCAGTTACGCAGGTCGATGATGAGCGCGTCCGTGGTCGCGAGCAGGCTCATCGCGGCGGTGATGACCTCCCCGCAAAGGACGGCCGGGAACAGGACCGGCCGCAGGTCGAGATAGCCCACATTGCCGGCCAGGCGCTGCGCGCAGGCAACGCCTCCGCACGTCTGGTCTGCCCACCGGGCCATGGCGGCGTATTCCTCGGTGTCGTCGCCAGGGGTTCGCGGCGGGATGGCTTCTTCGTGGTACATCAGCCGCAGGTGCTTGTCGCCGTTGACTGACTGCAGGTCGGCGGTGACCGCCGTGGCCAGCGCGGGCGGGTTAGCGGGATACCGTCCGCCGGCCAGCCCCGCGGCGAGCACCCCCGACACCCTCGCGGCGACGTCGGGAAAGATGTAGCGTTCCTCGACCAGCGCGCGGACCTGGTCCACGACGTCTGCCAGCTCCGTTTCGTCCATACCGTTAAGAAAAACATACGCTTGACAAAGCGTCAAGATCTGCAAACACTTTAACCGTGGATGAGGAGGACGTCGCCGCTGTCGCCACGCCGCAGCAGTTCAAGGCGCTGGGCCACCCGATGCGTCACCGGCTGCTGTTCGCCCTCGGCCAGGGCGAGGCGACCATCAGCCAGCTCGCCGCGACTCTGGGCAGCAACAAGGGCAACGTCGCCCACCATCTGAAGGTCCTCACCGACGCCGGCCTGGCCCTGCCCGCCGGGACGCGCCAGGTACGCGGCGGAACCGAGCAGTACTACCGGCGCGCCCACCGCGCCCTGCAGTTCTACGACGCCGCGACCACTGCGGTGGCCTTCAGCGCGATCGCCGCGGAGATCGCCGCCGCTGAGCCCGAGCCGTTCCTGATCCTGCGGACCCTCAGGCTGAATCCCAGGCACGCCGAGCAAATCGCCGCGTCGCTCCGCGACCTCGCCGGCCAGGAAGACGACGCCAATGACGACCCCCGATACGGCCTGTTGCTCGGCCTCTACCAGCCGGGCCAGCCCTAAGCTTCGCCCCGGCGCGTTCCGCTGCAGGTCACGAGCCGAGTGTCGCTGCCGTACTAGGCTTTCCTAGGCTCGCATCCTCTAGCCACCCCGGTGCTCGTCGCCATCTTCGAAGTGGGCGACGACGCGGACTGACGGCTTACCGCCACACATAGCCCGCCAGCGCCTTGAGGCCTTCCAGTCTCCAGTTATCGCGAAGACTTTTAGAATTAACGATCTTGCTGGAGGCGGAGGTGGAGGCAACTGGCTTTTCCAAGCCCCCGGCCAACCCGGTTATCGCGGAAGATCGTGGCGGTCCCGACCGCCACGATCTTCCGCATTGGTCAGCGCGGTGACTGGCCCGAACAGGGCCTGGCATGAATACGTTCTGTTAGAACTCGCATCACCGAGGACCCCTTATGCCACCTTCCGGTCCCAGTTGGCTCAGGTATTCCTCTAGGCCCATAGGACCATCGGCACTAGCCGTAATTTCGCGAGGGCGGAATTGGGCAATAGGCGCCGGCACTGCCCCTCCCCAGGTGTTCCAGCCAGGGATGAAGTGCGCTCCTTTTATATATGGACCAAGCGGCCCATATATCAAGTGGTCACCAACAATGGAGCGAACAGCCTCGAGCGCGACGGCCACATCAGGAGTAAGTCCTTCTTTGCTACTCCAGCATTCCAGCCACCCACTGTTCTCCCCTGCGGTCAGGCTCCGCAAGCAGATCCACTGCGCGGCGTCGAACTGGAATACGTAGGCAAGCACGGCTGTGTTGCTTGCCAGCTGGACTGATGTCGCTTTGATCATCTTCTTTCAATCACAAATTCAAGAAGCGTCTCTGGGTCAATGTCACCGGACATGACGCGCTGGGCGATCATGAATGTCCGGTGGTGGCCCCCGGTTATATGTACTTCTGATCCCGGATATTCATTTGTATCTCCCTGCGCCCAGTCTCTATACCCGGCGAGCGGATCGTCGCCGCTAGGACCACCAGGCATCATGAGCTGATCATCCGTGAGGTTGGTTACGCCACCATGCTCCACGGTTTCACCACCATAGAGCTGATCGTCCGTAAGCGGGTGACTCGGAACGCGGTTATCAACCAGTTCCCCCGCCTTGACATAGAACTTTCCCGGATCCTCATGGATCGGCAGATCAGCCAGGTGATCGTTCGTGTTGCAATTGTGAACAAGGACTGGCGTGGCCCTGGCTACCACATCGTACGCGTGGGGGCCGGCTGCCTGATCAGCCGGGGCGGGTAGTACGTAAAAGTCGTGGTCGTCCTGGATCGTCAGGTCCCACATCCAGCCGTGGCGTTGCCGCGGGAACCAGCCGCCAACTACGGTGGCGGTGCTGCCGCCGGGGGTGCGCAGGTGGGTGCCGTGCCGGAGTGCGGCGGCCTTGACCCAGCGGCCGTGACCACCGGTGCCGGGGACCCAGAACAGGTGACTGGCGGTGGCGTCGATGACCGCGGTCTGGCCGCCGGAGCGGATCTTAAGGTCATATAGGTCCTTGTCATAGTGGACCAGGACGGCGGCGACGGTCTCGGCTTGGTTCTTGCCCGCCTTCGTGTTGGTGGCCAGGACCTTCTGCCCGGTGTGCAGCTTGCTGATCGCCTCGGTCTTGCCGCTGGCGAGCAGCACCCTGGTGCCGGCGGTGAAACTCATGCCGCACGAGGCTGCAGCGTCTTCGGCAGCTGAGCCGCCTTCTTCCGCGGCGTCGACGGCGCCTGCTTCCGCGACGTCGGCGACGCCTGCTTCGGCGGCGTCGGCGGCTACGTCGACGGCGACTTCCGCAGCGGCTGCTCCTCCCCCGGTAGCTACCGTGGCGACGGCCATGGCGACGGCGATGCCGGCCTGCACGCACGAGGAGAGGGTGGGGTTGGTGACGCAGGACACGACGGACTGGGCGCCGGAGTACTTGTAGGCGGCCTTGCCGGCTATGACAGCGGCCTTCCCGATCGCCTTGCCGGCTGTCTTCAGGGCCGAACCTATGCGGGCGGCGGTTTTCTTGATGGTGCGCATGGCGGCCGCGCGCAGCGCCGCGAGCTGGCGTGCCACCTGCGCGTAGTAAGCGGAGGCAAGGGAGGACGCCTCGGCCTGCGCTTGGTTCGCCGCTGCCGATGCCGCGGCCGCCTGGGCGGTCATCGACCGCGCGGTGCGCGCGGCGGCGTCCGCCAACCGGACTGCATTCGCGGCGAGTCGCGCGGCACCTCTGGCCAATCCGGCGATGAGCTTGGCCCCTTGTTGTGCCAAATCGGATAGCTTTTGCAGGCCCTCGGCTTTCAGCCACTGAGTCCCGTAGGCGGTCCACGCGCCCGCGGCCTGCGTTTCGTCCCAGGTGGCGATCCCGGCTTCTTTGACCGCGTCACCTCCGTTGGTCAAGCCGGAGAGCGGGTGCGAGCTAAATAGGCCGCCCAATATGCCGCCCGCGTGCTGCTTGGCCGACGCCCACGCGGCATTGGCCTTGTCCTGCCAGGACTCTGCCTCCCTCTTCTTGGCGGCGGCATTCGCGAACGCCTCGACGGCCAGCGCCGCGGCTTTGGCGGCCAGCATGTTGGCCTTCTCGGCGGCGGAGTTGAGCTCCGCGGCCGTGCGCTGCGCATCATGGGCGAGTCCCGCCAGGAGGGAGGCACCCGTCCTAGCGGCCGCTGCCTCGCGCGCCAGTCCCCAGGCCTTGGCGCGTGCCTCGGCGGCGCGCGCGAAGGCCGCGCCAACCTGGCTCCAGGTGATGTTTCCCGAACCCGCGCCGCCGGAAGGGGCGTGCCCGGACGGGTCGGTGACGGTGACGGGATTGTCGTCGCCGTAGGCGTACAGGTTGTCCGACACCGCGGCCGCGCCGCCTTCGGCGCCTGTGTAGGTGTCCTTGCTGACGAACCCGCCGGTTTGCGGCCGGTAGAACCGGGCGCCCATGCTGACCTGGCCGGTAAGCGGATCGGTCCACCCGCCCTGGTAGCCGACCTGGACCGACGGCCCGCTGGTGCCGAGCACCTGGCCCCACGGGCTGTACGTGGTGGAACCGGTCATGGCGGCGCCGGACGCGGTGAACAGCCCGGACAGGTCGTCGTGCTGATCGTTGAGCGCGATCGTCTTGCCGCCGCCGACGCTGTCGACTCCCATGATGTCCCCGGCCGGGTCACGCGAGTAGGTGGCGGAAGAGTCGGAGGCGACCTCCTTGCTCATCCCCTCGTAGGTGAGCGCCACGCTGGCACCTGGTTCTGTCACGCCGAGCATCCGGTTGAGGGCGTCCCAGCTGTAGGAAGAGCTCCCGGCGGTTATCTGCTGACCGTAGGCGTCGAAGGTGACGGAGTTGCCGTTCTGGCTGGCCTGGTCACCGTCGGCGGAATAGGTGTAGGTGTTGCCCTTGCTGTCCGATACCAGCTCGTTACGGGCGTCGTAGGTGTAGGCGACGCCGTTGTCGTTGGTCAGGTTCCCGGCGTTGTCGAACGCGTAGGTCTGGGTGGTGGCGGTGCCCCCGGACGGTGTGGCGGTCCAGGAGGTCAGCCGGTTGGCCTGGTCGTAGCCGTAGGTGTTGGTCACCGTCCCGGTGGTGCCGCCGCTGGTGGACAGCCCGCTGGTGGTGACCGAGGTGACGTTGTCGTTGGCGTCGTAGCCGTAGCCGATGGAGGCGACCTGGGCACCCGAGCCGACGGCGAGGGTGTCGGAGGTCAGCCGGTGCAGGCTGTCGTAGCCCAGGGACTGGGTGTTCTTCCCCGAGCCGTAGGAGAGCTGGGTCACCTGGTCCAGGGAGTTGTAGCTGTAGGTGCCGGTGGCCCCGGACGCGGCGTCGGCGTCGGTAGCGAGCCGGCCGGCGCTGTCGTATGTGTAGGAGGACGTTCCCGCGGCGTCGGCGGAGGAGGCGAGCTGTCCGCTGGCGTTGTAAGTGAAGACCGTGGTGCCGGCCGAGCCTGATGTCGACAGCAGCAGGCCGCGGTCGTCGTACTGGAACGTCTCGGACGTGGCCGGCTGGTAGCCGGGGCTTCCCTGTGTCCCTTCGGCGCCGGCCGCCGCGGTGAGCATCCGCCCTGCTGGGTCATAGGTGAAGGTGCGGTTCGCGGTCGGCGCGGTGGCGCCGGCGCCGGACTGCCCGGTCAGGTCTCCGTTGGTGTTGAACGTGTAGTTCAGCTGCACGCCGCCGGGCAGGTTCTGGGTGACCAGGTTCCCGTCGGCGTCGTAGATGTCGATGGTCTGCGAGTCCGCCGCGGTGCCATGCGCCGCGGTGGCGGGCTCGGTGATCGTTTCTGGCAACCCGCGCGGGTTGTATGTGGTGTAGGTGGTGTTGCCGTTCCCGTCGGTGAGTGCTGTGCGGTTCCCGTTGAGGTCGTATCCGTAGCTCACCGTGATGGCCTGGCTGGCCGAGACCGGCTGGGTCTGCGATGTCAGCGTCCCGGTCGCGTCGTAGCTGAAGGTGGAGGTGTCGCCGCGGAAGTCGGTCGAGGTCGCGGTCTGCCCGTCGGCGGTGTACGTGGCCGACTCCGAGCGCAGCACGGTGCCGCTGGCGTTCAGGTCCGACTGTCCGGTCTTCCGCCCGGCCAGGTCGTACGTCGCGGTGGACGCGGTCCCGTCGGGCAGGGTGGTCCTGGTGAGGCTGCCGTCGAGGTTGTAGGAGTAGGTCGTGTTGTTCCCTGCCGCGTCCGTGCTCGAGGTCTTCTCCCCGACCGCGTTGTAGCCGGCGCGGGTGACCACCCCGGTCGGGCTGGTCTGCGAGACCCGGTTGCTCGCGTCGTCGTAGCCGTAGCTAGTGGTGTAGGCGGCGGATGTGTTCTGCCGCACGAGGTCCGTGGTGGTGGCCAGGCGGTCCAGGTTGTCGTAGGTGGACTGGGTCTGGGCGCCGGTCGGGTCCGTCACCGATGTCTGCTCGCCGGCCGGGTCGTAGGTGTAGATCGTCTGCCCGCCGGCCGGGTCGGTCTCGCTGGTTTCGTCCCCGAGCTGGTCGTAGCCCATCGTGGTCGTGTTGCCCAGCGGGTCGGTCTCGCTGGTCACCTCGCCCAGGTTGTTGTACGCCGTCGTGGTCGTGCCGTTGACCGGGGTCTTTGACCCGGGCGGTGTGTAGGACGGGTCGGTGGACGACACCTCGCGGCCGTCCTTGTCGTAGACGGACGTGGTGACGTTGCCGTCGGCGTCGGAGGTCTCCGTCTCATCGCCGAAGGTGTCGTAGCCGGTCATGGTGACCGGATGAGCCGTCACCGGCGCGCTGCCGTTCCCGGTCTGCGACGGCACCGCCGGGGCGGTCGTCACGACCGTCCGCCCGGCCTCGTCGTTCTGGTACGTCGTGGTGTTGCCCGCCGGGTCGGTCTCGGAGACCACCAGGCCGCGCTGGTCCCGTGTGTACGTGGTGGTCAGGTTCCCGCCGGTGTTGTCGGTGGTCTGCGACAGCTGCTGGTCCATCACGTTGTAGGTCGTGGTGGCGGTCTGGGTGACCCCGCCGCCGGTCAGCGTCTGCGTCACGACGTTGCCGTCGGGGTCGTAGGCCGCCGTGGTCGTGCGGTCGACGCCCGTTGGATCGGTCGTCTGGGACACGACCTGGTTGTCGGCGTTGTAGACGGAGGTTATGGTCAGGCCGCCGGGATCGGTCTCTGAGACCTTGTTGCCCACCGCGTCATAGGCGTACGTGCGCACGTCTTCGGTGCCCGAGGAGGCGGCCACGTAGCTGGAGGCGACCTGGCCGTCTCCGTAGTACGTGTAGTCGGTCGTCGTGCCCTTCACGTTGGTGTCCGAGGCCACGTATCCGGAAGGATCGTAGGCGCGGGAGTCTTCGACCAGGTTCTCCGCCGGAATGGGGGCGGACGGGTTGCCGGTGTAGCCGTCGAGCGTGGTGGTGAGCAGGCTGCCTGCCGCGTCGAAGGCATATGCGATGGTGAGACCGGCCGGGTTGGTCGCGGTGATCCGGTCGCCGAACGCGTCGTAGGTGTACGTATTGACGTACCCGAGCGGGTCGGTGACGGACGCCAGGTCGCCGTGGGCGTCAAAGGTGTTGGTGGTGGTGCGGGACGGGTCGCCGCCGGTCGCGTCGCTGATCGTGGTGGTGAGCACGTCGTCGTCGGGATCGTAGGTGTACGTGGTCACCTTGGTGTGCACCGCGCCAGTCACCCGGTCGGTGATCGGCGGATCCGTCTCGGTGACCACCCGGTCAAGCGAGTCGTAGGCGTAGCTGGTGGTCAGGCCAGGGGCGGGATAGCTATCGGAGACCTGCGTCTGGGACAGCTCTCGGCCGATGTTGTCGAAGGTGTACGTGGTCACCATGCCGAGCGGGTCGGTGACCTTCGCGACGTCACCAGCGGAGTCATAGGCGTAGCTGGTCACCCCGCCGCCAGGGGCGGTGGTCGACGCGAGCAGTCCCTTCGGCTCGGTCCCGCCGCCGATCGCCGCCTCGGACCCAGTGGTATACGTGTACGTCGTTTTGCACCCTGACGGGCAGGCCAGGGTCGGCGGCGTCGTTTTCGACGCGATCTGGGCCGACGCGGTGTACGCGGTGACGGTGTCGTACGTGGGGTCCGATGGCGAGGACGACCGCGCGTTCCGCTCGTCCGTCGGCTTGTTGTTGTCTGGGTCGAGCGGGTTGGACAGATTCTCGTGGTACGACGAGTAGGCGGTCTGGCAGTCGTTGATCGCCGCGCAGGTGGTGGTGGACGTGACGTTGTTGTACGAATCGTGCGTCGTGTACGTCGTGAAACCGTCGGGATCGGTGACGGTCGTGGCGCGGGACGACGCGTCGTACCCGTACCAGGTCACGCCGCCGAGCACGTCCGTCGTCTTGATCAGGGTCCCGCTCGCGTAGACGTACGAGGCGTTCTTGCCGACCGGGTCGGTGACGGCGATCGCGACGCTGTTGAGCGTCGGGGTGGGCAGGTACGTCGGGTTCTGCGGGTTGCCTGGCTCCGCGACAAGCACCTGGTTGTGCAGCCCGTCGTAGTGCGCCGTGACGTCGGTCGCGGTCAGCTGGCCGGCGTATAGCGACACGTCGGCGATGGACCCGGCGAAGTCGCCGTCGGACCCGTTGCCGATGACGGCGGTGTACCCGGCGGCCGAGGCCGTGCCGGGCGTGACCGGGCTCGACTCGATGACCTTGTTATCCACGTAGAGCGTGGCGGTCTGCTGGCTCGTGGTTCCCGTGGTCTGGACTGGAGTCAGCGTGAAGACCACCTGGTGCCACTTGCCGTCGCCGATGGCCGACACGCACGGACTAGAACTGCTCAGCAGGACGCCGTTGACTGTGCCCTCCACGCAGCCGCTGGAGTTGACCCACAGCAGCGGCGGGTTCCCGCCGCTGCCGGATGCGGCCGACAGCAGCGTGCCGGCCTTGGTCGCGCTGAACCACAGCTCGACCGACTCGCCGGCGCCACCGGTGCCGGCGAAGTACCCGCCGGGGATGCTGATCTGCGAACCGCTGCCGGACAAGCTCGCCGCGGTCCCGTCCGCGAACCCGGTCGGCCCGGCGACCCCGAGCGTCGCGTTGGCGTAAGTCGCCGGCGGGCGCGGGCTCGCCGCGGTCGCCGCGCCGCCTACCAGGTCATGTGCCAGCGGCCCGGCGGCATCGCTCAGCGGCCAGAAGTCCTCGGGTGACGATGCCAGGACCGCGTTGTCGTACCCGGCCGACAGCGACTGGGTGACCGGCCCGCCGTAGTTCCACGTTCCGCCGTGCGCGTCGACGAGCGAGGCCACCCGGTCGTTGACGGTGTCGTAGGTGGCGGACAACTCGGTGCGGCCGCCGGGGCTTGTGACGCTGGTCAGCTCCGCCGCCGGCTGGGTTTCCGCGGCGTACTGCGCGGCCACCGTGCCCGCGCCGGGAAGCTGGTTCTGGTACACGGCGAAGTCCGCGAGCGAACCGTTGAAGAACTGCCAGCTGCCGGTCGTGCCGCTCGGCACGATCCCCGTGCCGAGCAGCACGTACGAGCCTGCCGGGGTGGCGAAGGCCCCGCTGCCCGTGACGGCCTTGGCCCCGTCGATGTACAGCGTCTGGCCCGGGATGAGCACCGCCTGGTGCCACTTGCCGTCGTCAACCACGGCCGGCGACGTCAGCCCGCCAGCGCCCGCCAGGTGACCGGTGCTGGTGATCCACAAGATTGGCGTCGCGCCGGAAGCGGAACAGCCCGTGGTACAGCTGCCCGGCAGGGTGGCGGTCAGCCCGAGCAGCACCCCGGAGGCCGTGGACGTCTTGAACCAAACGCCGAAGCCGAGGCTGGTCGTGGAGCTTGTCACGATCCGGTTGGTGCCGGAGACCGGGATGCAGGAGCTGGTCTGTCCCGGCGTCGTGCACCAGGCGCCGTCCATCGGGATGAACGAGCTAGTCCCGTTGAAGCTGGTGGCGGTCGTCCCCGGCACCGGGCCAGCGACACCGCGAGTGGTGTTCATCTCGGCCGCCGGCGGGTTCACCGTGGTGAGGTCGTTGACCGGGATCTGGTTCGCCGCCGCGGTGGCGCTCGCCGGATCGTCGAGGCGGAAGTAGCTGGACGGGTTCGCGTTCAGCACCGCGGTGGGAGCGTGCGAGCCGTTGGTGATGTAGCCGTACGTCGTGCACGCGGTCGTGGTGCCCGGCGGGCAGACCGAGGTCAGCAGGTCGCCGCTATACCCGTAAGTCCAGGTCAGAGCCGTCGACGGCTGCCCCGCGGTCACCGGGTCGGTGGACACCGTCGCCACGTGCGGGTACGTCGCGCCGCTTGGCGTGGACCAGGTCAGGTGCAGCGCCCGTCCTGAGACGTTGTTCGTGATCGAGGTCAGCGCGCCGCTGGTGTAGCCGAACGTCTCCGTTCTGCCCTGATCGTCGGTGATCTTCGAGAGCAGCCAGGAAGACCCGCTGGCCTGGCCGAAGCTGTAGGTGGTGTCGGTCTGGTCGGTCACGGAGAAGCCACCGCCGCTGATCGTGGTGACCACCGCGTACATCGACTGCGGCGGCGCGTATCCGCCGCTGGCGTTCTTCGCGAACCGGACCTGCTGCCCGTCGGCGAGCGTCAGGATCAGCGCGCCCGTTCCGTCCGGGTCGGGAACCAGCGACATGTCCGTCGTCGACGACCAGCCCGCCCCGAACGCCTGCGAAGTGCGCGGATCAAGCGAGTTGTAGGTCCGCAGGACCGAAAGCGCCGGTCCCGCGGTCGCCACGCTTGCGTCGGTGACCTGCTGCGAGACGTTCGCCGTCTTCGCGTCCACCGTCTTGCCTGACCCGCTGTAACCGGCGATGCCGAGGTCGGAGGTCATCACCGGGTTGCCGTCGTCGGCCTGGGGCACACCCCCGAGCCGGTCCAGGACAGTCGGCTGGGCGCTGCCCACCAGGAACGTGATCGGTGTCGTCCACGTCACCGAAGTGGACGTCACACTCGGCGGCGAACTCGCGTCGCTGACGGCCACCTGCCAGTATTCGGTGGCACCCCAGCTGAGCGCTTTCGGCACGGTCCAGGTGTTGCCGTTTCCCGCGACCCAGCCCGAGGACTGCTGGACGGTCCATCCCCCGGCGCTGTTCGGGGTGACGAGCTGGAACGCGAACCAGAACTCGGGCTTGGCCGGGTACCCGCCGGGGACCGCCGCGGACGCGCTCAGCTGCGGCGTCTGGGTGGTCACCGTGCTGCCCGGCAGCGGTGACTGCTCATTGACCTGGGCCGCGAACTGCTGGATCGTGTACGCCGCGCAGTCCTCGCTGCCGCCCTCCGCGGAGAAATACACGCCGGACGGTGTCTCCATGTCCCAGCAGATCGTGTACGAGCCGGGATTCTCGTTCGGTGTCACGCTCTCCACCGTCACCGACTTGCCGGGGGCGACCGTGGTGTTGAAGACGACGTCCTGGCCTTTTGTCAGCGGCGTGCCCGTGCCCGTCGTGTCCGACGCGGGGAAGACCTCGGTGCCAAGCCCGTAGCCGCCGGACCAGGTGGTGGTACCGGTGTTGGTCAAGGTCACCGCGACCCGGCCGGTCTGATTGGCCATCGGGACGGTGTCATAGGTCGCCGCGACGCTGTACGAGGCGTTGTCCGTCACGGCGGCGGCCGCCGCCGTTCCCAGGCGTGTTCCCCGGCTCGATATCCGGTGTGTTCCCCGGTGGGTGACGAGGTGGCCAGGCGCGGTCCGCTCCGCTCCGACGTGCACGAGCTTGCGGGCCGCCATCGCCGGCGGCGCGAGGTCCGGCTTCGGAGCACGGTGCCCGGGTATCCGCAGGCGCGTCCGCGTCGCCGACGCCGGCACGTAGTGGGACCTCCCCGCCGCGGTCCCGTCGCGCTCCGCCGGTCCCGCCGTGTATCCGTACATCTTCGGGGGCGGCACGGTCCGGACCCCGCTCGCGTGCGCGGCCACCGCGCCGGGCAGGAGACCGATGATGCCAACCGCGAGCGCGGTCGCCACCGCTACCACGCCACGCCGGATGTTCCTGCCTCGCCGGGACGACATGATCCGCTCCAGAGGGTATCGGGGTCAGTGTTCAGGCGGTGCCCGCGAGGGCACTGACCTCCTGATCGATGCGTCCCGAAGCATCAGCGGCCGGGACCACGACGGCATTAGGAGGCACCGCGGCCGGCCCGGCCGCGATGGCTGTGGCGACAAGGACGAAACGCCGCCCGGGATTGGCCTTCGCCGCGTCAGCCACCTGGACCTGGGAGGCGCCCGTCACGACGATGACGCCGCACTGCCGCTCAACGAGGGTGTTGAGCAGCGCCGGAGCGTCGGCAGGCCCGGTCCCGGGCAGGTAACTGATCATCACGTGGCTGGCCAGCGACGCGGACTGCATGGCGCGCCATGCCCGCGCACCAGGGGTGCCTGGGGCGACCCCGCCGGACCCGGTGAGCAGGCACGCCGAGGCATTCAGGTACTGGCGCGCCTGCGGCGCGGCCGCGGGGGCGGGCTTAGGCCACAGCACCCACGCGGTGATGAAGAGGCCCATGGCGGCCAAGGCCACGATGGCCGCTTTGACCAGCCCATGCCTCATGCCCCGAACGTATGGGCCGGGGCTTCCGCAGAGAAGGAACACTGACTCGCACTCTGACCGGAACAGTTCTCTTTCGCCTGAACGGTGCATGGCGGCTCTAGCCGGGCCAGTGATACCTGGGCGCTACGCGGGCGGCACGCGTGGTGGCCACGCTGGATCGCGATACCGCTGTGTGCCCGGAGGAGGGTGTTATGCGCGGATGGCTCAACCGCTGCGCCGCCATGTTCGCCGTGT
>Ga0126381_100000517_pt1 | contig 42403 bp, 34 predicted proteins | sample PanSoiMetPlot_28_FD_96465 | JGI IMG/M metagenome (GOLD analysis project Ga0126381, IMG submission 96465) | Tropical forest soil microbial communities from Panama - MetaG Plot_28 | ecosystem: Environmental > Terrestrial > Soil > Tropical forest > Bulk soil | place: Panama | collected 2016-02-17 | reverse complement strand
TACTCCTGGCGTTGGGCTTTCTACATCAATATTCCGGTCGGTGCACTCGCCGTCTTCATGATTCTGCGCTTTGTGGAAGATCCGCCGTACATCAAGAACGCAAAGCCGGGCAAACTGGATAGCATCGGCCTCGGTCTGCTTGCAGTATGGCTAGGGTGCCTGCAAGTGATCCTCGACAAAGGCCAGGAAGATGACTGGTTCGGCGCTACGTGGATTCGTTGGGCCGCCGTGGTGCTGGTCATCTGCCTGGTCGCATTTCTCATTCGACAATGGGTTCATGACCATCCGTTGGTAAACCTGCGAGTTTTCCGACATCGAAACTTCGCGCTGGGCTGCTTGCTAATCGCTATTTTTGGCGCAGCCATTTATGGCACGGTCACGCTACTGCCGCTTTTCTATCAGGAACTGCTGGGCTATACGGCGCTGCAGGCAGGCCTAGCTGTAAGTCCCAGGGGCGTAGGCGCCATCTTGGCAATGCCGATGATCGGCTACATGACGGCGAAGATCGACAATCGATGGCTCATTGCGTTCGGCTTTATTCTGTTCGCGATTAGCAGCTTTCGATTCGGAAGGGTGGATCTCGATATTGGGCCTTGGAGCCTTCTCTGGCCGATCATCATCAGCGGGTTCGGATCGGGCTGCATTTTTGTGCCGCTCTCAACGACTACCATGGACGGTATCCCCAACGAGGAGATCGGCAATGCCAGCGGTCTCTATAACTTGCTGCGCAACATTGGCGGCAGCGTCGGAATTTCGATCGTAAACACGATCGTGATGAGACACGAGCAACTGCACCGAACCGAACTATCTCACTCACTGAGTTCCGCAAGTGTCGGGCTGCAAGGACGGATCGAAGCCATGCGGCAGTTTCTGATGGCACAGGGCGCCTCGGCAGCAACCGCCATGGATCGAGTCTATGCGCTCTTAGATCGCACCCTTAGTGGACAGTCGCGGCTGTGGTCGTACGTAGACGATTTTCGATACATGGCGTTGCTCTGCGTTTTATGCATTCCAATCGTGTTCAGTCTGCGCAAAACGATTGGGCGCGGAGGGTTAAGCGCCGGACACTAAAATCCTGCATGATTAGCAAAACAATGGGGTCGCCACACAGCTCGCGAGGGAGGTAAAGTCGCAATCTCGCGAATCTCTCAGTTAGCTAGAACGGTATGTCCTCATCGGTGATCGGGGAGCTCGATGCCGGCGCGGGTTCCGGTTCTCGCTGGTCGAAGCTGTTACTCGCGCTGCGGGAGCCGCCCGAGTACTCTCCTCCGCCTTCTCCCTTTCCGCCGAGCAACACGAGATCGTTCGCCACTACTTCTGTCATGTATTTTTTTTGGCCGGACTGCTTGTCGTCCCAAGAGCGGGTCTGTAGTCGGCCTTCGATGTACACCTTGCCGCCCTTTTTCAGATATTCGCCGGCGATCTCCGCCAGCCGTTGCCAGAGCACGACGTTGTGCCACTCCGTGCGGTCCTGCCAGTTGCCGTCCTTACCCTTGAAGCGCTCGTTAGTGGCCAGCGTTATCTTTGCTACGGGGGTGCCTTGTGGCGTGTACTTTACTTCGGGATCTTTGCCGAGATTCCCGATGAGAATAACTTTGTTAACACTCTTCATGATTGCGGGCTCCTCTGAGAGGCTCAATATAGCAGAATTGCTCGGCCGTCATGCGGTGGCCTGTGCACATTGAATTTGTGATGATTCTAGATACACGCCGCAGAACGCGTCAGGCCGCTGCCTTCACTTTTGGCGGTATTGCGAAACAAGAAAGGTTTGTCCACAGAGCTGACTCTCGGCAGGGAAGTCAACGCACATGAACTCACGAGTGGCGGGGCTCTCAGAATGGCAATCAGACCGGCCCAACGCTACCAGCTTCAGGCTGGTCGTGCCGACGTCCAGACCGATGTGAAAGCCCATGCAGTTTCCTCCGACAGTCAGCGAGAGAAACGCCGCCCAAAGCCTAGATTGGCTGACAGTATCTTGGGGTTCAGTTGCCAGACAGTCGGTGACTCTGATCACAGCTGGATGTGGCAGGATTAAGAGATAAAAAAAAGCCTAAACAAAGATTCGATAGAGCATAAGGTAAACAATCACGCCGGTTACCGAAACATACAGCCAAGCGGGATAAGTCCAACGCGCGATTGCACGGTGCTTATCAAACCGCTGCCGCAAGGCGCGGCTGAGAGTAATGAGCACCATGGGAACAATTGCGGCCGCCAGGATCGTATGCGATGTCAGGATCGTAAAATACAAAGACCGCGACCAGCCGGTGCCGCGAAAATGCACCGATCCGACATGGGCGTGGTAGTAGAGATAGGAGACGAGAAATAGCAAAGACGTGCCAAGTGCAGTCAGCATTACCGCGCGATGAGCGGCCATCCGTCGCCGCATAATCAGTCGATGGCCCGTCACAAGCAGCACAGCGCTACATGCATTAAGCGTGGCATTGATCTTGGGAAAGATCGAGTAGTCAGTCATAGATTGCTGCTTTTGTACGAAGAGACGATAAACGTGGCAACTGCTTCTGTCGAGATTCACAACATCGATAGCCCTCGTTTCGCGGGTCGCAGCTCACAGCCCAACAGACGTTAATACTCCCTTTCTCTCCCGACGTTACGTTTTCGTATAATGTGAGCAGCATGAATGATGCGGGGAACGCGGAGGTAATACCTCCGAATCAAACAGCTTCCCGTCCAGTGCCTGTCATCGCAGTGTGGGCGCGTGACCTCCTGGTATCGCTCGCTATTTCCGCTTTCATCATCATCTTCCTCTATCAACCTGTGAAGGTCGAAGGCACCAGCATGATGCCCGGCCTCGAAGACCAGGAACGCATATTTGTCAACAAGTTCGTTTACCGCTGGGAGCCGATCCAGCGCGGCGACATCGTTGTGTTCCGCTATCCGCGCGATACTTCCAAAAGCTACATCAAACGCGTAATAGGAGTTGCCGGCGACCACGTCCGCATCGAGAATGGCCAGGTCTATGTGAACGACGAGCTACTCGAAGAGGACTACGTGCCAACCGAGTATGCCGATGCTCGCTCCTATCCTGAAATCATCGTTCCTCCCAGCAGCTTTTTCGTTCTTGGAGACCACCGCACGATGTCAAACGACAGTCGCGACTTCGGGCCGGTTAACGAGCGATACATCTACGGCAAAGCGGTCTTCGGATACTGGCCGATGGAAAAGCTGGGCCGCTTGCGCTAGCTATCAGTTTTCAGCTCTCACCCATCGGCGCAGGTGGTCTGGTTCGGATTTCGTCCGTGGTACAAGTTGATTTTGTCCTGACGCCTGCGACCTTTTTTCTCCCATCCGCTCTACTCTCTGTTAAAATCTATAAAATCCACTCCCAGGAAACGGGGCCCTTTCGCGCGCGACTCTCGCGTGACGGGGTGTAGGAGTACAGATGCAAGCAATCCTTGCGCTGGAAGACGGTCGCGTCTTCCGCGGCAAAGGTTACGGCGCCAAAGGCGAATGTTCCGGCGAAGTCGTTTTTAATACTTCCATCACTGGCTATCAGGAAATTTTCACCGACCCTTCCTATGCGGGCCAGATCGTTGTTCTAACCAATCCCGAAATCGGCAACTACGGCACTAACCCCGAAGACAATGAGGCGACCCGCCCCTACATCGAAGGGCTAATCGTGCGTGAATTCTCGAAGGTAAGTTCGAACTGGCGCTCGGCGCAGGTCACCGATGAGTTCATGGAGCAATTCAAGATTCCCGTCCTCGCCGACATTGATTCGCGCGCTCTCGTTCGTCACCTTCGCGAGAACGGTGTGATGCGGGGCGTGGTTTCCACTCTCGAGAACGATCCCGACAAACTCGTTACTAAGGCGCGCGCAATCCCAAAAATGGACGGCACCGACCTTGCAAAGGTGGTCAGCACCAATCACACCTACGTCTGGGAAACTGGTGAACGCTCGCACCTGCCCGATGAAGTGGTCGGTGTAAAAGACGAGCCTGCGCGCTTCCACGTTGTTGCCTACGACTTTGGCATCAAGCAGAACATTTTGCGCAAGTTGCGCGCCGAGGGCTGCAAGGTCACGGTCGTGCCCGCGCAAACCAACGCCGAGGACGTCCTCGCGCTCAAGCCCGACGGCGTCTTCCTCTCCAACGGCCCGGGCGACCCCGAACCCTGCACCTATGCTGTTGACAACATCCGTCGTCTAATGGGGCGCCAGCCGATTTTCGGCATCTGCCTGGGACACCAATTGACCGGACTCGCACTGGGGGGCAAAACGTTCAAGTTAAAGTTTGGACATCACGGCGGAAACCATCCTGTCAAACAACTTGCCACAGGTAAGGTTGAGATCACCGCCCACAACCACAACTTCGCAGTCGATCCCGATTCGTTGCCGCAAAGCGAAGTCGAACTGACGCACATCGACCTGAACGACAACACGCTCGAAGGTCTGCGGCACCGCAACCTACCCCTATTCAGCGTGCAGTACCACCCAGAAGCCGCGCCTGGCCCGCATGATTCGCATTACCTGTTCAAGGATTTCGTGAAAATGATGGAAGAGGGAAAGCGGTGAAGCGATGGGCTGGATCGGCGTGCGTCCTCTGATCGTTAGTGCGGCAATTGGTCAAGGTACAGAACACAAGGACAAAGGACAACAACGGCATCTGTGGTAGTCAAATATTCGAGATTGACGACTCCGGCGATTTTCGCATCACCCGATTGGTAGCGTTGTAGTCAACGCCAGCCGTCTGAACGGATCGTTCATGAGACGGAGAACTGAGAACTGAAAACTAAATGCCCAAACGGACTGACATCTCGAAAATCCTTATCCTCGGATCCGGCCCCATCGTCATTGGACAATCCGCCGAGTTCGACTACTCCGGCACACAGGCTTGCAAGGCGCTCAAGTCTGAGGGCTTTGAAGTTGTGCTGGCCAATTCGAACCCGGCCACCATCATGACGGATCCCGAGTCGGCCGACCGCACCTATATTGAGCCGCTCACACGCGAATACCTTGAAGAGATCATCCGCATCGAGCGCGAAATGTCACCCAGCGCAGGCTTCGCCGTGCTTCCCACTGTCGGTGGCCAGACCGCACTCAACCTCGCTGTCGAACTCTCCGATGGTGGCATGCTCGATAAATACAACGTGCACTTGATCGGGGCCAACATCGCCGCCATCAAGAAGGCAGAGGACCGTCTTTTCTTCAAAGACGCGATGCAGCGTATCGGGCTCGACGTGCCGAAATCAGCGCTCGTAAACAATCTAAAAGACGGCCTTGAATTCGCCGGAAAAATCGGCTTCCCGGTTATCTGTCGCCCATCGTTCACGCTCGGCGGGACCGGCGGCGGCATCGCCTTTAACCGCGAGGAGTTGATGGAAGTTCTGGCTCGCGGCCTCGACCTGTCCCCCGTCCACGAGTGCCTGATCGAAGAATCCGTGCTTGGCTGGAAAGAGTATGAACTCGAGGTGATGCGGGACACCAAAGACAGCGTCATCATCATCTGCTCGATCGAGAGCTTCGACCCAATGGGCGTGCATACTGGCGACTCGATCACCGTCGCTCCCGCGCAGACACTCACCGACCGCGAGTATCAGGCGATGCGCGATGCCTCCATAGCCGTAATCCGCGAAATCGGCGTTGAGACCGGCGGCTCGAATATTCAGTTTGGCGTGAATCCCAACACCGGGCGCATGGTTGTCATCGAAATGAATCCGCGTGTCTCGCGTTCGTCTGCGCTCGCCTCCAAGGCCACTGGATTCCCGATTGCAAAGATTGCCGCGAAACTTGCCATCGGCTACACGCTCGATGAAATCCCGAACGACATCACGCGCAAGACTCCCGCATGTTTCGAGCCCACGCTCGACTACGTGGTCGTGAAGATTCCTAAGTGGCAGTTCGAGAAGTTCCCCGGAGCCGACGAATCGCTCGGCCCGCAGATGAAATCGGTCGGCGAGGTGATGGCCATCGGCCGCACCTTCAAAGAAGCGCTCCAGAAGGGGATCCGCGCCCTCGATACGGGCAAGCGTGTTGGCTCGGGCAAGATCGAGCCCAAGATCCTTACGCAGCGCTTGGTGACACCACATCCTGAACGACTTGCCTACGTACAATACGCGATCCGCCAGGGTTATCCGATCAAGCAAATCGCGAAGATGACCTCGATCGATCCGTGGTTCCTTTACCAACTCAAAGAGATAAACGATATGCAGCTTGAGTTGGAGAAGCATCCGATGGAGTCGGTTCCCGTTGACATCGTGCGCGACGCAAAGCGGATGGGCTTCTCCGACGGTCGCCTCACCGGTACCTGGCGCCTCGACGGCAAAGGCGGCCAGGAGAAGGTCCGCCACTTCCGCAAGAAGCACAAGCTGAAACCGGTATACAAGCGCGTCGACACCTGCGCAGCGGAGTTCGAGAGCTTCACACCCTACCTCTACTCTACGTATGAAGACGAGGATGAGGCGAAGCCGACGGCTAAGAAGAAAGTCATTATCCTGGGCTCCGGTCCGAACCGCATCGGGCAGGGGATCGAGTTCGACTATTGCTGTTGCCACGCTTCGTACGCCCTGCGCGAAGACGGCTATGAGACCATCATGATCAATTGCAATCCTGAAACGGTCTCGACCGACTACGACACCAGCGACCGGCTCTACTTCGAACCACTCACGCTCGAAGACGTCTTCGCTGTGTGCGAGCACGAAGCCTCATCCGGCGCGCCCGTTGGGGTCATCGTGCAGTTCGGAGGCCAGACACCACTTAACCTTTCGCTCCCGCTCAAAGCGGCTGGCGTCAACGTCATCGGCACGTCGCCTGAATCGATCGACTTGGCCGAGGATCGGAAACGCTTCGGCAAATTGCTCGAGGAACTCAACATCCCGCAGGCGCCCGGTGCGATGGTGACGTCGCCCGAGGCCGCCGTCGAAGCGGCCAACAAGATCGGCTATCCGGTGCTGGTGCGTCCGTCTTACGTCCTGGGCGGTCGCGCCATGGTCATCGCCTTCGACGAAGACACGATCGTCGAATACATGAAGCAGGCGGTCGAGTACTCGCAGGACCGACCCGTTCTCATCGACAAATTCCTGGAAGACGCAATCGAGGTCGACGTCGACGCTCTATCGGATGGCGAGGACGTTGTGATTGGCGGCATCATGCAACACATCGAAGAAGCCGGCATTCACTCTGGCGATTCTTCCTGCGTGTTGCCGGCAGTCGATATCTCCGAAGCGCTACTTAACCAGATGCGCGACTACACCTTCAAACTCGCGCGCGCTCTCAAAGTCGTCGGCCTGATGAACATTCAGTTCGCAATCCCGCGTGGCGGAACGAACGGAAAAGACGGCAAAGTCTACGTTATCGAGGTGAATCCTCGAGCCTCGCGCACCGTGCCCTATGTCTCGAAGGCCACCGGCGTTCCGATGGCAAAGATCGCCGCACGCCTGATGACGGGGCGCAAGCTGCGCGAATTCTTGCCAGAAAATATCGAGCGCGCTGCCGATCTCGATACTGGCCGCTGCTTTTACGTGAAGTCGCCGGTCTTTCCCTGGTCAAAATTCCCGGGCGTCGACACCGTGCTCGGACCCGAGATGCGCTCGACAGGCGAGGTCATGGGTGTCGCCGACAATTTTGGCGAAGCCTTCGCCAAGGCGCAGCTTGCGGCCGGACAGAAATTGCCGACTCAAGGCGCGGTCTTCGTCAGCGTGAATGACCACGACAAGCCGCACGTTGCGCAGGTCGCTCAACGCTTCGCCGATCTCGGATTCAAGCTGGTCGCCACGCACGGCACCGCCGACATTCTCGAAAAAGCCGGACTCACGGTGGATCGGGTCTACAAGGTCAAGGAAGGTCGACCGAACGTAGTCGACCTGATCAAGGCCGAGAGAATCCAGTTGATCGTCAATACGCCGCACGGGCCCGATCCATATTTCGACGAGAAGGCGATTCGCCGCGCCGCGGTGACCGCCCGTATCCCGACAATTACGACGCTCTCGGCAGCACGAGCTGCCGCCGATGGGATCGCCGCGCTGCAACGGGGAGAAGTACGGGTGCAGGTCCTGCAGGCGCTACACGCGGAGCGGACCGGAGTCCCTCGTTAGTTCCTTGCGCTTTGCAAGGATAAATGCGTCCCTCCCCGGGGCGGTAGGCTGATAATCTATTCCTGCTGCTGCAGGAGTTGACCATGCTGCTATCAGGCATTTTCCCTCCCATCACTACGCCTTTCTATCCGGACGGGGCGGTGTACCACAAAAAGCTCGAAGCCAATGCCGAGCGCTACTCGCGCACGCCGGTTGCGGGCATCGTCGTGCAGGGATCGACCGGCGAGGCAATTCTCCTATCCGATGAAGAACGCCGTGACGTTCTCAAGACCGCCATCGCCGCAGCCGCCCCGAACAAGGTGATGATTGCCGGTACGGGAATCGAATCAGCGATCGAGACGCTACGATTGTGCGAGTACGCAGCCGAACTCGGCTATGACGCTGCCATGGTGCGCACTCCACACTACTACAAGAAGCAGATGCATCCAGCGAACATGCTCGCGTTCTACCGCACCATCGCTGACCGCTCCCCGCTGCCCCTCGTCATCTACAACTTCCCGCAAGCCACCGGCTACGACATTCCTGCGGAAGTCGTGATTGAATTGGCCGAACACCCAAAGATCGCGGCCATCAAGGAGTCGAGCGGCAACCTTGAGAAGGTGAAAAAGATGGTGGATGGCACGCGCCATGTGAGACGCCAGGCCACTGTCACCGAGACATTCGAAGCGGTCACGCCGCGAATGATTCGCGCCGCCGCAGCCGACATCGAGAAAGAGAGCAGGGAACTGGTGAGTGTAGAAGCGCTTGCCGGTTCGAGTAACGCGAGCCCCCAAACCAGCACAGCAACGCCTAAACCGTCTTCATCTGCCATCACAACCATTGGTCGTCTCAAAACCCGCCAAAAGGAAGTCGGCTTCCAGGTGATGGTCGGCGCGGCTCACCAACTTGAACCCTCGCTAGCGATGGGAGCGGTGGGCGCGATCCTGGCGTTCGCTTGTCCTGCTCCTACCGCCTGCTACGAGATCTATGCTGCCCTGAAAGAGGGCGACGCTGTGCTCGCGCGTGAAAAACAGGATCGCGTTAGAGTTCCTGCCCAGCGGATCGTCAGTGAACTGGGTGTCCCCGGAGTGAAGTATGCGATGGATCTGAACGGATACTATGGCGGCCCGGCGCGATTGCCGTTTCTACCTTTGACCGCAGATCTCAAGGCAGAAGTCGAGGGTCTGATGTCAAACATTCGGAGCTAAAGCGCTGAAATCGGCGACCGGGGCCACCTCTCGCGAAGTTGCGCATTTTTGCTAAAGTCCAGACAACGTCAACTCCGCTCTCCAGGAACATACATGACCGAGAAACCTAGTACGACTCTGCCCGGTACTGTCGAAAAAATCATTCGTCCGGTTAGCCCCACCCAACCCGAGCGCGCGCAGATCGCCATCGAAGGCGCTGACCATCTCTACAAGGAAATCCGGATCGAGAACACCCTCACCGACGAAGACGGCAACGACGTTAAGCTGAAACCGGGCGCCCAAGTTGACTTCACCATCGTGGCCGACGAAAGCCAGACCACAAAGAAGCGAGAGTAAGCGCTGGATCCAGCGAGTTAACTGAAATTTAGTCGTTCTTCGAGAGGATAGTCACCTCCCCTTGTGGTGTAAGTCACAACCTTCTATAATTTGAACGAACGTTCGAACAATGGCTGCCTCTTTCGCAACTCGCCCCCTACGCCGTTCCCGTCGCTCTCGCGCTCCGGAGTCCAGAACCCGTTTCGACCGTCGTTTGAGCGAGATTCTCGCACACGCTACTCAGGTCTTCTGCGAAAAAGGCTATGAGGGCGCTTCGATGCGCGACCTATCCCGTGCCAGCGGCGTTTCGCTCTCGGGTCTCTACTACTACTTCGAATCTAAAGAGCGGCTGCTTTACCTGATTCAGAAACATACATTCACGACGATCGTGGACCGTTTAAAGTCGCGCCTCGAAGCCGTGACAGATCCGGAAGAGCGAATTCGGATTTTTGTCCTGAATCACCTGGAGTACTTTCTGCACAACCAGTCAGGGATGAAGGTCCTTTCCCACGAAGACGAGGTCCTCAAAAACGGGGCGGGGGCCGAGATTGCTGCCATTAAACGTGCTTACTATCGGATCTGCAGGGGTCTTTTGGACAACTTGAAATCAGCGCTGGGAAGCGACTTTAATTCCCGCACCGCAGTGATGAGCTTGTTCGGGATGATTAACTGGATTTACACCTGGTATAACCCACGCACAGACGGTACTGCCGAAGAACTTGCACAGCGAATGAGTGACATTTTCCTCAACGGAATTACTGGTGGCGCGAAATTGCGCCGTCACCATACGGTTTGAATATGCCCGGGATGAACCCGGCGCACTACCGAAATTGAAGGAGCGATGATGGCTACGACAATGCAACCCGCCGCAGGCGAGTCCACCAAGCAACTGATCAACTATCGCACCGACCAGGGCGTCGCTGTGATCGAGATGAACGATCCACCTGCCAATACTTACACATACGAAATGAACCGGCAGTTCGACGATGCGATTCTGAAAGCGCGCATGGATAACGATGTCTATGTGATCGTGCTTGCGGGCGCTGGCGACAAGTTCTTTTCCGCCGGCGCTAACATCAAGATGCTCGCCAGCGTTGATCCGACGTTTAAGTACTACTTCTGCCTCCATGCGAACGAGACACTGCTCCGCCTGGAGCACACTCCGAAACTCGTGATCGCTGCTATCAACGGCCACTGCGTCGGCGGCGGTCTCGAGATCGCCATGGCGGCCGACATTCGCATCGCCCGTAAGGACGCCGGCAAGATCGGACTGCCGGAAGTGAATTTGGGCGTGCTTCCCGGCACAGGCGGCACGCAGCGACTGTCTCGGTTAGTTGGCAAGAGCAAAGCCATCGAGTTGATGGTTACTGGCAATACCTTCTCATTCGAAGAGGCGCAGGAATTCGGCATCGTGAACGACATCTTCGAGCGTGAAGGTTTTATGGAAAACATCATGGAGTACGCCCGCCAGTTCACTCCTCCGAACAAAGCAGCGAAGGCCGTCGGCCGCATCAAGCGCGCCGTACAGACCGGTTGGGAGATCCCGCTCGAATCAGCTTTAGCGGTTGAGCGCGAAAATCAGCAACTTCTGTTTCAAAGTGAAGATGCGAAAGAGGGTCTGGCAGCATACGTCGAGAAGCGGCCTGCGGAGTTCAAGGCCAAGTAGGTCTCTGTGATCCGGTGTGTTTACTGTGGTTGAGGGCTTGAGTAAACGGATGCTGAACGCTACCAAATCGAGAATATCTCCTGGTCGCTTATTGATTGATGGCCAGTGGCACGAAGGTTCGAAGCACTTCGACACCATCAATCCGGCCACCGGCGAGGTGCTAACACAAATCGTGGAGGCTTCCGTTGAAGAAGTGGACCGCGCTGTGGCAGCCGCCCGTCGTGTCTTTGATGATCGCTCCGGGACATGGCGCAAAATGTCTGCTTCCGAGCGCGGCCGCCTCATCTGGCGTCTCTCCGACCTGATCGAGAAGAACATCGACGAATTCGCCGAGCTCGAAACCCTCGACAACGGCAAGCCGATCTTCGAATCGCGCAATATCGACCTCCCGATGGTCATCGACGTCTTCCGTTATTACGCCGGATGGGCCACCAAGATTCATGGCGAGACAATCAACACCGTCGATGCCGCATTCACCTACACCATGCGCGAGCCAGTCGGAGTCGTGGGCCTGATCGTGCCATGGAATTTTCCGCTACTTCTTGCTTCGTGGAAGCTCGGGCCCGCGCTTGCTTGCGGTAACACGATCGTTCTGAAGCCAGCGGAACAAACGCCACTGACCACTCTTCGGATGGGCGAACTGGCGCTCGAAGCTGGAATCCCGCCCGGCGTGCTGAACATTGTCACCGGCGGTCCGGAAGTTGGCCAGGCGATCGTCCAGCATCCGCAGATCGACAAGATCGCATTCACCGGTTCAACCGCGGTGGGCAAGGACATCATGAGGGGTGCCGCCGATAGCCTGAAGCGCCTGACCCTCGAACTCGGCGGCAAATCTCCCAACATTGTCTTTGCCGATGCCGATCTGGACGGAGCAGTGCGCGGCGCGTTCAACGGAATTTTTTACGGTAAAGGTGAGTGTTGTAACGCGGGATCGCGCCTATTCGTCGAATCGAAGATCCACGACGAGTTCCTGGAAAAATTGATCGGTCGCACCGCAAAACTGAAACCCGCTGATCCGCTTGACCAAAAGACGCGTCTGGGCGCCATTGTCAGCCATGATCAGCTCGATACTGTCATGGGCTATATAGAGGCAGGCAAGAGAGAAGCAAAGCTTGTGACGGGCGGCAATCGCGTATCACTCGACGGCTCAAAAGGTTTCTTTCTTGAGCCGACTATCTTCGACGCAGTACCTAACACGGCCAGAATCGCACAGGAAGAGATCTTCGGCCCGGTACTGTCGGTGCTCACGTTTGATGATGTCGATCAGGTTATCGAGCGGGCTAACAGCAATCCCTACGGGCTTGCTGCGGCGGTCTGGACCAACAACGTGAAAAAAGCCCACACCGTCTCCCGCATGCTTCGGGCTGGCACGGTCTGGATCAACACATACGGTTTGATGGATGCTGCCCTACCCTTCGGCGGCTTCAAGCAGTCCGGTTTCGGCCGCGAACTCGGGATGCATGCCATCGAACATTACACCGAACTGAAAACGGTTTGGTTGAACATGGGATAAAGGCAGCAGTTAATGCTTTTGGCGTTTTGCGATTGGCCGACCCGGCAAATGCCGGTCATTTAGCCAACTGCTAGCCGCTAATTACTAGATGGCAGACAGGATTGAGTTATGCCCGGAAAAGTAGCAAAAATCGGAAGCTTTAGCGACTGGGTCGGATTATTCAACGAATGGCGCCAGGAAATCGGCGTCAACACCGACGACATCCAAGCCTTTCACTTCGATACGCTCTATGGTGCTGTCGAAACCGACGACATCCAGTTTGGAGCCTACAAGGGTAAGCGCAAGTGGGAGAATGTTCGCCAAGTTCCCACGCAGCAGATGCGCGATGCACTCATGAACATGATCGTGTACCAGGGTGATACCGAATTTGCCAGCGTTGAACAACAGCGCTACCTGTTCGAGACTGCTCCCACCGACTGGGATCGCCGCGCTCTCACCCGGGTCATGATCGAGGAAATGCGTCACGGATGGCAGATGTGTGCGCTGCTGATCGACTTTTTCGGCTCCTCTGGAAAAGTGGAAGCGCAAAAGATGCTCGAGCGCCGGGCATTCGAAAACAAGCGGCTGCTTGGCACATTTAATGTCGACATCGACAACTGGCTCGACTTCTTTACCTACACCGATTTTGTTGATCGCGATGGCAAGTTTCAGCTTCAGATGTTGAAGTATTCGTCATTCGCGCCCCTGGGCCGCTCGACGTCCTACATGCTGCGCGAAGAAGCTTTCCACATGGGGACCGGCAATGATGGCCTCCGCCGCGTCGTCGAAGCCGGCGTCATTCCTCGTTGGCTTATGCAGAAATATCTCAACAAATGGATCTCCAGCTCTTACGATCTCTTTGGAACGGACCACTCATCCTCGGCGCACTGGGCATATGTCTGGGGCATCAAGGGGCGCTACGACGAACCCCAAAATCAGGAAACGGCCGATCTCGATGAACTGAACGATTACAACCGCCACTTGTACCAGCAAGAAGTCTCAGGCCTCATCGATCGTCTAAATAATTTCCTGAAGCCGGGTGAGAAGAAGTTCTGCACCCCGCACATGCAGTTCAACCGCAGCATCGGACGCTGGGCGGGAAAGAAGTTTCATTGCGAAACTGGCGAGCCACTCGATGACAGGGCGTACGTGCAGCATTGCGAAGAATACCTGCCGAGCGCGAAAGACAAAGAAACATTGCTCGACATCATTCGTAACGAAAAGAGGTGGATCAAGGAGAAGGAAGGCGCGCGCGACCCGCTAACCACAATCGGGGAGCCGCGGAAATCGGCCATCAACTTGTAGCGGGTGCATCGACCGGAAGCCGAAAATCCACTCTGTGGATAGAGAGACATGGTGGAACCGGCGGAAATTCTTCGTGCCTTTCGTCTCATGCGAGGTTATCTTCTTCTGAGCCCATCGTATGGCATCGAGCCTGCAACAGCGAATTGAAGTTCAGTTCATCGGATCGCTTGGCCGGATCACCTTCCGCCACCCTCCGTCGAACGTTTTCGATCTTCCGCTCATGCGCGAACTCCTGCAGTCACTCAGTGAGCTCGAAGTTCGTTCCGACATTTCTGTGATTCTTTTTGAGGGCGACTCTCGCGCATTCTCAGCGGGTGTCGATATCAAAGCTCATCTTCCCGAGCAGGTCCGCGAGATGATCGAGAGTTTCCATGCGGTGATCCGGGCCATCGTAGGCTCGCGCAAGGTAACCATCGCGGCCGTGAAGGGCGCCTGCCTCGGGGGTGGCGCAGAACTGGCCTCTGTGTGCGACATTGTGTATACCGCGCGCGATGCAAGCTGGGCCTTTCCGGAAATCAAGCTTGCGTGCTTTCCGCCGGTGGCATCCGTTGCCCTGCCGGCGCTCGCTGGTCAGAAGCGCGCCGCTGAGCTCATCCTGACCGGACGCCAGATCTCCGGCGACGAAGCCGCCGCGATCGGCCTCGCCAACCGTTCCGTCCACGCCGAAGAGCTCGACGCCTTGGTGCAGGAAACGATTGCGGAGCTGGTTCATCTAAGCCCCGCCGCACTTGCGCATGCGAAGAAGGCGCTTTACTCTTGGGACGCCATTCACTTCGACAAGGGACTGGCGCGAGCTGAAAAGATCTACCTCGACGAGCTGATCACCACCGAGGATGCGCGCGAAGGAATCGCGGCCTTCCTCGAGAAGCGATCTCCAAAATGGACAGGGAAGTAGTGGTCGAAGAAAAGGCAGAGCGAGCTGAAGCGACGAAATCGCCTTACCGTTCTGGCCACCTGATGTGCCGTACGTCGCTGTGGGGCGTGATGGGTTTTGCGGCTTGCGCCTACTTCGCATGGCTGTCGTTCCAGCACGTCGTGCGAAGTGAGTTTGACTGGCCACACGATTCCTGGACAGCGACCACCTATGCTGTATGGATAGTATTGCTCGTAGGATTGATGCTCGACACGCGCTGTTTTCGCGAACGCCTGTTTTTCGGTTTACTGGTGGCAAATTTTGTCAGCGGATTCCTGTTGACCCTTTGGCGCACAATTCCCACCTCCGATGTCCGTAACGCGCGGATCGGCACTGGCATCTTGTGGAGTATCGCGGCTCTCGCTAGCTTGAGCACAATGGGGCGCGCTGCTAGGCTGGAGTCGGTACAGCCGAATCCAAGTGCGAGAGGTTAGGGGCGATTTCATGGATTTTGAAATTTCCGCCGGCCAGGTCAAGTCCTTACAAAAGCAGGGCGAGGCATTCACACTGCTCGATGTTCGCGAGCCTTGGGAGTGGGAAACCGCCCGCATAGAGGGCGCCAAACACATCCCGATGGGTGATGTCCCTGCTCGCGCCAACCAGGAACTCGATCCCGAAGACCATATTATCGTTATGTGCCATCACGGCGTGCGTTCGCTGACGGTGACAAACTGGCTCCGACAGCAGGGATTCGAAAAGGTGCAATCGATGCGTGGGGGCATCGACGGCTGGGCGCGCACTGTGGATCCGAAGGTGCCGCTCTATTAGCTGGAAGATTCCCAACCGACGACCTCAGATCCCGGCAATTCGGAACCGGATTCGGTAGCGTCGGTGGTTTGCGCCCACTCGCTTTCGAAATGAGCCTGCATGAGACGCAGCAAACTGCGTTTCTAAACGCCGAGAATCAACAACTGAGAACTGTTCTTGATCACTGACTGCCACATTCACATCCAGCCCATCGAGATGTTCAGGCCTGCGGCGCTGGAACTCATGAAAGAGAAGCGATCAAACTTCGATCAGATCTGCGAATATTGCCGCTCGCCCAAGGCGTTTCTTGGGTATCTTGATCGCTGTGGAATCGATCGTGCCGTCCTGATCAACTATGTGGCGCCCGAGGTGATCGGGTTTACTTCTGAGGTCAACGAGTTTGTCGCCGATTATGTCAAAGGAAATCCTAGGCGCCTGATTTCATGCGGCAGCCTACATCCGCGCCATACGACGAACATTCTGGCCGACGTCGAGCAGATCCTCAGAGTCGGCATCCGCATGATCAAGATTCACCCGCCGCACCAGTTGCTATACCCGAATGACTACCTCCGGGGAATGAAGGAGCTCGAAATCATTTATCGCGCCGCCGAATCAAACGGCATTCCAGTGATGTTTCACACGGGAACGTCTGTTTTTCCAGGTGCTCGAAATAAATATGGGGACCCGATCTACGTAGATGATGTAGCTGTTGATTTTCCCAAGTTGAAAATCTTGTTAGCGCACGGTGGACGCCCGCTCTGGATGCGGACCGCGTTCTTTCTGATCCGGCGCCATCCTAACGTCTATCTCGACATCAGCGGTATTCCGCCGAAGAGCCTCCTGGAGTACTTCCCGCGGCTGGAAGAGATCGCACAGAAGACGTTGTTCGGTACCGACTGGCCCGGTCCGGGGGTAGCGGATATCAAGCGGAACCTTGATGAGTTTGTAGCTCTGCCTCTCACCGACGAAGTCCGCGCCAACATCCTGGGCCGAACCGCCGCCACGATCTGGCCCGAGTAGCGTCGTCTCACCTCAGTTCCACAAAAACAGCAAGGGCACAGTAGGAAACGGAGGATTCTGCTCCGCGTCTCTTCTGCCCCATGTTGTAAGTGATGGGAGATAGACTATTTTGTTCCGGTCAATTCGTTGGCCAAGCCCTCCGCGCCGTAGATCTTTCGCAAGGCTTCGATGATGCCGCGCGAGTCTACGCTCACGGCTCGTCCCTGCTTGTCGTCGAAGAAGAAGTTCCACACCAGCGATTGAATGTTGCCATCAAAGATGATTCCGACAACTTCGCCCTTCTTGTTCACAGTCGGGCTGCCGGAATTGCCTCCGATGATGTCGGTCGTCGACACGAAGTTGAATGGCGTCGTCAGCGTTAGCTTCGATTTGGCCTTCAGCCAACTGTCGGGCAACTCGTAAGGCGGCTTGCTGCCATGTTCCTCCGCATGGGTATATGCGCCACCTAGGCTCGTCGAGAAGGGAATCTTCTTTCCGCCTTCCTCGAATCCCTTAACCGCACCGTAGCTCAGACGCAGCGTGAATGTCGCATCAGGAGGCTGCGTGAAACCACTCTGCGCAAATCGCGCCTGGGCAATCAGCGCTCCGTCTCGGCGCTCGACCGCGTCAACCTGGTCGTCATAGCGCTTGCGGAACACTCGCGCAATCGGATCGACGTTTCGCATCATAACGATAAGCGGGTCGGTGCTGGCGTCCACCGCAGCTTTCCCTCCCTCGTAGAGCTGCTTGCGCACTGCCGGGTCGTCGAGCTTTGTGCCGCCAACCAGATCCTTGGCAGCTTCCTCTGGAGACTTGCCATTGAGAGATGCCTTCACCGCGGGGTCGTCTACTCCTAAAGTTTCCTGCATTTGGAGCAGGGAATCCGCGAGTGTGACCGTCTCGAAATTCTTGTAGATCGGTGCCGGACTGAACAAACGCTGTTCAAGCGAAGGGAGCGCGGAATCGCGATACTCGCGCAGGCGATCTCCATTCGGCTTCGTCCTTTCTTCTGCGGCACGGACAATCAGTCTCGCAAGCACCGCTAAGTCAGAGTTGTAGCCACGGTTGCGCTCTACGTAGCTGAGCGGATTGTAGATTTCACGCTCCAACTTCATCGCATTCGCGATCTCTTCCCATGGGTTCGGACCGTTTGGATGGGTCAACATGTATCGCTTTTGGAGATCCTTCTCGGTGCGCTCCTTTTGCGCCATCTCGCCCTGATCTTGTAGGCCGCCGAAATATCCCGTGATCGCTTTTTGCGAATTTTGATAACCGAAAATGTCTTCTTGCGCTATGCGCGCGTTCTCCGAGGACCCTGCGCTGAACTTCTGGAATAGTGCAATCCGCCGCTTGTAGTTGGCCAAACGCGCCGGATAGTCCACATCTTTCAGAAAGCTGAGCTGCGCCATCGTCAGCAGCCGCCCCGTGCTTCCGGGATGTCCTGACACGAAGATCAAGTCGCCATCGCTTACGCCCGTGCTCGACCATTTCAAGTAATGATCCAGGTGGACCGGCTTGTCATTCTCGTAGATGCGGAAGAAGGTGATGTCCAGGTCATAGCGTGGATACGTGAAGTTGTCGGGATCGCCGCCAAAGAAGGCGATGTCAAATTCCGGGGCGAATACCAGCCGTACGTCCGTGTATTTCTTGTACTTGTAGAGGTTGTAGACCTCTCCCGAATACAGCGTCACTACATCGCAGCGTTCACCACTGGCGCTCGCACATTCCTTCTCGATGGCGCTCATCGCCGCGCGCTGCGCCTGGCCGGCTTCGGCGGCCGACATATTAGTTTTGACGCCCGCGTTGACCTTGGCCGTGACGTCTTCGATCCCGACGAGGACATTCAATTCCAGATCCGGGCACTTTGCTTCTTCCGCCTGGGTTTTCGCGTAGAAGCCGGTCTTCATATAGTCGGTTCCTTCTTTGCTCAGTTTGTGGATGCAATCGGCTCCGACGTGGTGATTTGTAAAGGTCAAGCCATCAGGGGAGACGAACGACCCTGACCCGCCATTGTTGAATCGCACTGAGGAAAGACGCACATGATCAAGCCATTCCTGCGTAGGCTCGAATCCATATTTCGCTTTCACCTTGGCTTTGGGGAATTCGTTGTACAACCACATGCCCTCATCGGCGAGCGCCAGTGGCGCCGTCAGGGCGGCAATCAAAACAAACAATAAGAACTTGGATTTCATGAAATTCTCCAAATGAAGTCGGATTTCCTGGTTTGCCGAATGCCCCATCGGAGGGAAACGCGGCAAGGTCGCCGCGTCGTGTTTGGAGAGGCGTTGTGGGCACGAGTGACGCCAATCCACGGCTTCCGCAGAGTGACTTATCCCGTGAGACATGTCACCATAGCTTTCCGGTTCACGCGAAGCAAACCCTTTAATATACGCTTGCTTGGCAGCTTGGCCAAGCTAGGCCTGCTTGGAAACCGCACCTCGTTTGGCGTATAAAAGAGGGTTGCCCGGAACGTTTGGCGTATAAAAGAGGGTTGCCCGGAACGCTGCTCCGGGCGGATTTCGATTCTGATTCGCTGCCCGATGAGGGGATTATGTCCGTTACCAGCGTAAATGCACCCAAAGGGTTGGAAGGCGTCGTCGCAACCACTTCCAGCATTTGCTACATCGATGGCGAGCAAGGGGTGCTTGCCTACCGCGGCTATGACATCCACGACCTTGCCGATCATTCGACCTTTGAAGAAATTTGCTACCTGCTGTGGTATGGACGCCTGCCAAACGCCGATGAACTCAAGACCCTGAAGCAACGTATGGCTGAGGAGCGCAAGCTTGATGCTTCGATCCTTTACCGCCTTGAGCTTCTTCCCAAGCACGTCCTCCCAATGGACGTGCTCCGAACCTTGACTTCGATGTTGTCGTATTACGATCCCGAATTTGATCGCAATGATCGGGATGCAAATTTCAATAAAGCCATCCGGTTGACGGCTCAAATCGCCATGCTGGTGGCGCATTACGATCGTATTCGCAAGGGAAAGCCGGTTGTAGAGCCGAACCGGTCGCTCTCACATGCCGCTAACTTTCTGCTCATGCTCAACGGCACGCCGCCATCGCCAACTGCGGAGCGCGCTCTCGACATTGCTCTGATCTTGCATGCTGATCATGAATTGAACGCCTCCACATTCGCGGCTCGGGTCACGGCGGCTACATTGTCGGATATGCACTCGGCCGTAACATCAGCCATCGGCGCCCTGAAAGGTCCGTTGCATGGAGGCGCAAACGAAGCCGTATTTAAGATTCTCATGGAAATTGACTCTAATGGCGCCGACTCGGTCGAGTACGTCAAAGGCATGCTGGCCCAAAAGAAGAAGATTCCCGGCTTCGGTCACCGTGTCTATCACACAGAGGATCCGCGCGCGACGCACCTCCGCAAGATGTCGCGCGATCTGGGAACGTCGAGCGGCAATCCGAAGTGGTTTGAGTACTCGCGCAAGATCGAGGAATTCGTTAAAGCCGACAAGCGCCTCAATGCAAACGTCGACTTCTATTCGGCTTCTACCTACCACACGCTTGGTATCGATGTAGACCTGTTCACGCCGATCTTCGCCGTATCGCGTGTCAGTGGCTGGACAGCCCACGTCATTGAGCAACTGAGCGACAACCGCCTGATACGGCCTCGCGCCGATTACATCGGGCCGCCATACCCGCAGAAGTACGTCGGCATCGACCGTCGGTAGCTTCTGCACATAACAATTTCGTCCCGGAAAGGGCGCCCAGAGACAATTATTTGACAATTCCGTTCCCAGAACAGCGTTAAAATTCGCCTAACGCTGGATGCTGGGGGCCTCCCGTGAAACGTCTCCTCCTTCTTTGTGCCTTCCTGGTCTCTGTCTCTCTACTTCCATCCGCAGCCCAAACTAAGCGTCGATCTACAACGGTGCCGCGGCAGCCAACGGCAGCGCCCGATACTGGCCCCACTCAACTGATCTTCATCTCGGGTAAGGTCGTTTCGGAAGATGGGCTGGAGCTTACAGAGTCGGCTTCGATCCAGTCGATCTGTCACGGACAGAAGCACACTGAGACGCACACCGATGCGCGTGGGTATTTTTCGTTCCAGCTCGGCGGCCGCTTCGGTTCGCCTTCGATCGATCCCGATTTCGATGCGGAATCGGATTCACGCACCGGCCGCGTCGGCAAGCCCGACAATCGTGACCTGCGCGATTGTGATCTGCAAGCGTCACTCGCGGGATTTACCTCCGATCTCGTCGCACTCGGAGGCCGTTTCACAGGGGGCGAGAATGCCGATATCGGTCGCATCGTCCTTCACCGAATTGGCGGTGTCGAAGGATTCACCGTAAGTGCCACGACTGCTCAGGCTCCGGGCGCAGCCAAGAAAGCACTGCAGCACGGCCAACAAAAGGCCAAAGAAGGGAAGCTCGACGACGCTCAAAAATCCTTGGAAAAAGCGGTAAGCCTTTACCCAAAGTTTGCCGTGGCATGGTTCGAACTCGGGCGGGTTCAGATCCAAAAACAAGATGTCGCTGGGGCCAAACAATCGTTTCTAAAGTCCGTCGAGGCGGACGCCCGTTACCTAAACCCTTATAGCGGATTGACCCAGATCGCCCTTCGAGAACAGCATTGGCAGGAAGCACTCGATGCAAGTGAGAAGTTGCTCGCTCTCAATCCGATTAATTTTCCGGAGATGTGGTTCTCGAATGGAGTAGCGAACTACTGTCTGGAGCACTTCGCCGCAGCCGAGAAGAGTGCTCGGAGAGGTTTGGAAATCGATACCGAGCACCACGTTCCTCGCCTGGAGTATTTGTTAGGCATGGTTCTTATAAGAAAACCTGATTACCAAGAGGCAGAACGCCATCTTCGCACCTTCCTGCAAATGAGCACTCAATCGAAAGATATTGAAGAGGCACAAAAACAACTGTCAGACCTCGCCCGCTTAACAGCGGCAAAGAAGCCGAACCCGGGCCCCAGTCCGGAATAGTCGCTTACACGGCCGTCGCCCGGGTTAGCGCCAGATGTGTGCCTTTGCTGGCCTCTGCGGCCGACCAATGAGCCCGTCGCAGTCCCGTCCGCATCAGTACAATAGAAGTAGTCAGTATGCATCGGGCCTATCTCGACAATAACGCGACCACGCCAGTGCTGCCAGAGGTCTTGGAGGCCATGCGGCCTTACTTCAGCGAGCGCTTCGGGAATGCCTCATCTATACATCACTATGGACAGGAAACGCGCGCTGCGGTTGAGCGCGCGCGAGAGATTGTAGCGGAACTGCTCGGCGCGCGGCCTTCAGAGATTGTCTTCACAAGCGGAGGCACGGAAGGAGACAACCTCGCCATCCTTGGTCTGGTCAGGCAGGGCGATCACGCGATCACTTCGACAATCGAACATCACGCGGTTATGAATACCTGCGCCCACGCACAAGAAAACGGAATAGAAGTCACTTCCGTTCCAGTGGATGGCCGCGGCTTGGTAGATCCTGACGACGTTAAGCGCGCGCTACGTCCAAATACCAAGCTGATCACGATCATGCTGGCCAACAATGAGACGGGCGTCATACAGGCCGTTGAAGCGATCGGAAGGGTCGCTTCCGAGGCTGATGTTTATTTCCACACCGACGCTGTTCAGGCAGCGGCTAAGGTTCCGATCGACGTGAACGGAATTGGCTGCGATCTGTTGACCATCTCTGGACACAAGTTTCACGCGCCCCAGGGCATCGGCGCTCTCTATGTCCGCAAGGGAACAATTCTTAATCCCCGGCTATATGGTGGGCGTCACGAGCGGAGCCGTCGAGCTGGAACGGAAAACGTTCCCAGCATTGTCGGCCTCGGCAAGGCGGCGGAATTGGCTGCGTCAGCATTCTCGCGTGGTGATGATAAAAAGATGGCTGCACTTCGTGACCAGCTTGAGGTTGGGCTGCGGTCGTGTGTACAAGCTGCTGGAATCAACGGCGAAGGCGCTACGCGTGTTCCCAACACGTCGAATATTTATTTCGATTACATCGAAGGAGAGGCGCTCGTAATCGCGCTCGATCTGAAGGGGCTGGCCGTGTCGACGGGGGCGGCCTGCTCTTCAGGCGCCATCGAGCCCTCGCATGTACTGACTGCTATGGGCTTGCGTCCTGAGCGAGCGCGCGCCAGCATCCGCTTCAGCCTGGGAAAGCAAAACACCGCTGAGGATGTGGATTTCGCGCTTTCGCTCGTGCCCGAAACGTTGGCTCATCTGCGGGAGTTGTCGCCTTTGTGGAAGCCTGCACGCACCGGCGTTAGCTGAAGGGGGTTCCCAGGGATGCTGCTGCCGATGGCTTACTACTGATTCATCAATGCGAAACTCCACCATCGCCGTCGCCATGTCTGGAGGAGTTGACTCCTCCACGGTCGCGGCAATGCTCCGCTCCGAGGGGCGAAATATCATCGGACTGACCATGCAACTCTGGAACCAGCGCCGTCTCGCTGGTCACGAAGGTATGCCGGAAGCCGTGCAGGGGCGTTGCTGCTCACTCGATGATGTTTATGACGCGCGCCGCGTCGCGGAGACCCTTGGGATTCCTTATTACGTCGTAAATCAGGAAGATCGTTTTGAGCGTGACGTCGTTCGCCCATTCGTTGAGGAGTACCGTTCCGGCCGAACCCCGATCCCTTGTAGTCTGTGCAACAATCACTTGAAGTTTGACCAGCTTCTGATTGTAGCTAGGCAGATTGGCGCGGAGTACATCGCCACGGGGCACTACGCACAACTTGAGTTCAGCGAGGCTTCGGGCCGATGGTTGCTGAAGCGTCCCACCGATAAGTCAAAGGATCAAACTTACTTCCTTTTCGGCCTCACACAAGAGCAGCTTAGCCGCACTCTGTTTCCCCTCGGTGGCATGACGAAACCCGAGGTACGTGATCTTGCGCGGAAGTGTGGCCTGGTGATTGCTCAAAAGCCCGACTCGCAGGAGATCTGCTTCGTTCCCGGTGGAGATTACAAGCGTTTTCTCGACGCTTACTTGGCGGAACAGGGCGAATCGCCCCTTGAGACTGCCGGGGAGATGGTCACTACCTCCGGCCGCGTGATCGGGGAGCATTCTGGCATTCACAATTTCACGGTAGGCCAGCGGAAGGGGCTCGGCTTTGCGACTGGCACACCGCTGTATGTAATTCAGATCAAGGGCGATACCAAACAAGTCATAGTAGGAAACGACGAAGAACTCTATTCCCGGATCTTGCTGGCCCACCGCGTCAACTTGATTTCTGTCCAGAAACTTGACGAACCGCTGCGTGTGGCTGTCAAGATTCGGCACAAGCATCAGCCCGCACCTGCAACGATAGAATCGACTGGCGCCGACGAAGTCCGTGTGACTTTCGATGAACCCCAGCGCGCCATCACTCCCGGCCAGGCAGCAGTGTTCTACGCCGGCGATGTTGTGGTCGGCGGCGGCTGGATAATGGCGAGCCGCTAGTCATCCGGCGGTCAGGTTACCTGTTGATTCCAATCTCGTTCCTTCTCGATCTTCCAGCCCCAAAAGGCCCCAACCGTGTCCCTGGTTACTTCCGGTGACTGCTTGGCCGTTGCCTGGCACTTTCGTGGGCTGGACCCGTCGATAGACCAAGGGTAGGTTGTTCACACGACGGGATCACTCGAATCATCTCCCCAGGACGAGGTCCGGCGTGGGGTGAGAGCTATGAAGATCATGAATTTTTGTTACGTCGCTCTGGGTATTGCGGTGGCGCGCTGGATTTTCAAGCGTCAACCAGTGCGCGTGACAGATCCGGTGCCTCGTCTCCGAACCTCTGGGCTGTTGTAAGGCTGTACTCTCTCTGGCCAAGCCATGGGCGCGCCCCGTTGCGCGCTGCTACGTTCAGCGCGCCCATGTCTTTTCCTCATGACTCTTTGCGCCCGATGTGTCTAAAGTAACTTTCTTCCAATTACATCTGGTCTGAGAATTCACTTGTTGGGCGACCGCGATGGTCTGTACGGATCGTGGCCCCGGAATCCCATGAAGTCCAGGTTCTCAGCCGTCGTCGTATTGTGGATGCTCACATTGGTCGGAACTTCTCGTCTGGCCGCGCAGGACGACGACGTGCCTCTGGGAGACGTCGCCCGCAATGCTCGCAAAAACAAGGTCCAGTTGCAGCAGGAGCGGCCGGTCATCGACAACGAGAATCTCGCGCAGGCGATGGAAGATGTGAAAAAACTCAAGCCCGCCGACAAGCTGGTTCTCTCGGTGGATCCGGCTGGAAAAAGCATTAAAGTCGCTTCTCCCGATGTAACCTGCAGTCTCTCCTTCAACGCACGGGCCGCCGCGCTCCTCATCAAGCCGGTCTTCGTGGAGGATCTCCCCGTTGCTGAACTCCTTAAACTCGACGGACCAGCTTCAATCCAGGACGACAGCCTGCAACTCGACGTGTTCAACGGAACCGATTGGGAGCTACGAGAAATTACGGTCGGACTCACCGTCGAGCGTAAGCCGGGCGAAAGCGCCGAAACGGCTGCGCGCGCCCGCGTGATCCCCGCTGCCGAAGGAGTTGGGCAACAGACTGTTGAAAAGCGCTCCGATGTGACCGTGCTCTACCACCTAAAGGGAGTCGCGAGACCATTCAGCACAACGACATTTCGCGAGAATATTCCCGGCGTACTGGCGCCGGACCAGGACTGGCATTGGTCAATTGTGGAAGCCAGAGGTGTTCGACCGCTCGATCAGCCGCAGATCCCGCCAGATCTGACCCCTATGTCACCCAACGTGGCCTTGCCAGACCCAGCCGCGCCAGCGGTGCAGGTGCCAGCGCCACCGACCGCTCCTGCAGGTGAGGGGGCGGGCGAGATGGGCGCGAGCGCACAAAGATCCCCGAACAACTAGCTTAGGCAAGATAGCTGTTTTCTCCGTTCCACCTGTGCTCTCGACTATCTACTCTGTCCGCAGAGCGTTCATCGGATCGAGCGTCGCTGCGCGCCGCGCCGGCACCAAGGTCGCGATCAACGCCGCAAAACTCAACACGACGGTGGTGAGCAATAGAACATTCGGGGCATACGGCTTCACGCCAAACAACTTCGCAGTCATGCCGTAGCCGGCCAGGATGGTCGCCGGTATTCCGATTGCTAGTCCGAGTCCGATTTGCATAAAGGCTCCTCGAAGAACGAGCCGCAGCACATTGGTCCGGTCTGCTCCCAGCGCCATTCGAATTCCAATTTCGCTGGTCCTGCGCTCAACCGAATAGGCTGTGACGCCATACAGCCCAACCGACGCCAATAGCAGCGCCAGTATTCCGAACAGGGAGGTCAGCTTGGTCAACATTGCCTGCTGCATGAAGTTTGCGTCCACTTGTTCGGCAAAACTCCGGAACTGAATAACCGCGAGGTCAGGATTAATTCCGGCGAGGATACGCCGCACTTGCGATTCAAGGTTAGGTACGTTTCCCTGTGTCATCAACACCACACTGTTAATGAAATGAGAATTCTCTTCAAACGCTTTGAAGCGTTTATCGTCATAGCTAGCCCACTGCGCAAGCGGAATGAAGAACATAGGGCGCATTTTGCTCGTCGGCTGCCAGTAGTCCGTATCTTCCGTCACTCCAACAATCTCAAAATTTCCGGCATATTTTTGGTCGAGATCGCCAAAGTGTTTTCCGATCGCGTCCTGGCCTTTGAAGAACTTCTTCGCAAAACTCTGGTTGACCACCGCTACCCTCACCGAGGTCGCTGTATCCTGGTCGTTGAAAGCTCGCCCTTCCACGAGTCGTGTACCGATGCTCTCGAAGTATCCTTCGCTCGCTCGTATCCACGATGCCTCGTTCTCGTTGCTCCCAGGTGTTGGTGGCGCTTGCCCCTCGATGTAGACGATCTCGCCCCAGTTGTTTCCTTCCATCGGGGTATAGAGCGTAAAGCTGACCTTGTTCATCCCTGGGATTCCGGCGAGTTGGTCGTGAAGCGATCGGTAAAAAGACTGTAATCCGTCGACCTTGATCCCCGCCATCTGTGGGTCAATCGACAGGATGTAGCGGTTCGCCGTCTCAAATCCAAAATGCTGGCTGCGCATGTTCCGCAGGCTTTGTGTCAAGAGGCCGGCTGCGCACAACAGCACCAGGGAGAGCGCGGCCTGCGCAACCACCAGCGACTTCTGCGTCCATCCGCCGGAATGTGCGACCGACCGATGTGCGCCGCGAAGCGCATCCGCCGGGTCGGTCCGCGCTGTCATCCATGCGGGCGCCACTCCAAATAGAATCCCCGTCAGCAGGGAAGCGGTGAAAGTAAACGCGAGCACCGGCAGGGAAGGCATCGGACTGATATTTACCGGCGTATTGTGAAATGCAAGATGCAGGATGAGGCGAGTCCCCAGAAATGCGAGTCCTACTCCTAGCAGCCCGCCGCCGATGGCAAGGACGGTGCTTTCGGTCAAGACTTGCGCGATCTGACGTGACCGTGGAGCGCCGAGTGCTGTCCGTACAGAAGTCTGTTGCCGGCGGCTCGCAGCTCGCACGAGCATCAGGTTGGCGACATTCGCACACGCAATCAGCAGGACAAATCCCGACACCCACATCAGCAGATGGATTCCGGACTCGTATTCATCCTTCAGCATCCGGATACCGGCGCCGCCAGGCGTCAAATGCAACGTCTGCTTCGGCACAAGCTGAAGGTCTGTCGGATCGGTCTGGCTCGTCGGACTCAGCAAAAATTGCTTTAACTCTACCTGCATGTGCGCTTCAATGCTTTTCTGATCGGCTCCTGGCGCCAATCGTCCGATCAGGTCCAACCAATCTTGCTGAGGAAATTGCAGCAGATTTCCGGGGCCATCGAGGACCGGCTCGAGGTTTAGCGGCAGCCAGAAGGCTGGGGTACTCTCCAGCCGATCCCCGAAAAAGCCGGGAGGTGTCACCCCGATCACGGTGATCGGGACACCGTTGAACGTGAAGCTTGCACCGATTACAGAGGGATCCGCCCCAAATTTCTGCCGCCAGGCGACATAGCTCATGACAGCGACGGGCTCCGCCCCCTTGCGGTCATCCTCCTTTGTGAAGACACGTCCCGCGTGCGCGCCAATACCGAATGCCGAAAAATAATTTCCCGAGACATACCTGGACATCTGCGACTGTGCCGGCTGACTACTGCCACTTCGCCGCACTCCCATCAGAGTCGAGCCAGATTGGATCGCCGCCAGTTGAGTGAAACCTGGTGTGTTGTCACGAAATGTTTTGTATTGCTCGTAGGAGAACAGCGACCAGTCATCCTGCATCCCGCCGTTCACGCAACAATTCTCGTTGTTCCCGATGCGCACTAGTTCGTTCGGGTTCGTCACCGGCAGCGACTGCAACAGAACCGCATGCACGAGTGTGAAGATGGCGGTGGTCGCGCCGATCCCGAGCGCCAGCGTAAGGATCGCGGTTGTGGTGAATCCCGGAGCCTGCAGGAACTGCCGGATCGCGTAGCGGACATCCTCCAGAATGTGCATGATTTCGCTCCCTCACGGCTTATACGGGTCGCATTTTGCGATAGTTCAAGGAAAATTGATCCAGGAATCTGCCTTGCAAGCACACAGCTCCTCTCGGTAACAAACTCAATAGAAAAGGTTTTTGTGGGCGAGTCAGCAGGTGGACTGTTGGGAGGAGCGAAAAGGGGACCAAGATCTCGGCCCCTTTTTCAATTTCGTGGGCTACTTCTTATCCGGCGTGGCGGCTGCTCCGGGCGCATCCGGTGTCTTATCGGGTGGCTTGATGGAAAGCAGTTCGACCTCGAAGATCAGGGTCGCATTCGGTCCGATATCGGCTCCCGCGCCCCGCTCACCGTAAGCAAGATCCGACGGAATGAAGAGCTGCCACTTTGACCCGACCGGCATGAGCTGCAGGGCCTCGGTCCATCCCTTTATTACCCCGTTAACTGGAAACGTGACTGGCTCGTTCCGCTTATACGAACTGTCAAACTCCGTGCCATTGATCAACGTGCCGCGGTAGTTACAGACTACGGAATCGGTCGCGGTCGGTTTCGGTCCCGTGCCCGCCGTCAGGACCTTGTACTCCAATCCACTGGGAAGAGTGACCACGCCCGGTTTCGACTTGTTGTCCGCAAGGAAGGTCTCACCTTCTTTCTTGTTCGCTGCGCCTTGCACGGTCAGTTTCTCCTGCCGTTTCTTTCCGATTTCAGTTTGCACTTGTACCAGGATCGCCTGCGCCTCCTGTTCAGTAAGCCTCGTCTTTCCTGCGCTGAGTGCATCTTTGAACCCTTGCGCTGCCAGTGCGGGATCGAAGTCAACTGATTCCTGGCGGAGCTTTGCTCCCAGCCCCGCGCCAAAGTTCATTCCGACGGCGTAGCTGAATTTTTCCTTGTCCGTTTTCAACGGAGCTTGTGCTCCCGCCGCTGTCGCAGCAGGCTTCGCCGCAGTCTTGGCGGCTGGAGCTTTTGGCTTGGTTGCTGCCGAGGGTTGAGAAGTGTTCGCTGCCGGGGTCTGCTGTGCCTGGACGGTTCCAGCCAGCATGGTCCCGGCAGCCAATAGGGCTGCTGCCGTCGGAAATTTAAGCATGCAGCTATTGTCCCATCGGCCGCGAAATACTCCAAATCCGGCCGTGCCTTCTCTATCTCACGAGTCCTGCTTCCGATGAGCATCCAGTTCCTGAGGAATGCTTGCCAAGAACTGAGGCTTTTGTCGCGCCTTTGTGATTTGCTCGAAGCCGTATGCAATCTTCAATAGCTTCGGTTCGCTCCACGCCCGTCCAAAGAAAGAAATCCCCACAGGCAATTGAGAGACAAATCCGGCCGTCACGTTGATATTCGGATAGCCCGCGACGGCCGCGGCATTCGAACTTCCTCCGCTCGCATGATCTCCGTTCAACAGATCGGTCAGCCACGCCGGACCCCCGGTAGGAGCGACAAGCGCATCGAGCCGGTATTTGTTCATCACAAAATCAATTCCTTCCGCCCGCGTGAACCGGTGATTCCTCGCAAGCGCTTCGACATACTCTTTGCTGGTAAGGGCACCCTTCTCCTGCGCTTTTATAAAAAGATCCTGGGCAAAGTAGGGCATCTCGACATCGCGATGCCGCTCGTTAAATTCAATTACATCCTTCAGAGTTTTCATGCTCGAGCTGTCGCCAAGGCGCGCAAGGTAAGCCGCGATATCCGCCTTCAATTCATAGAGCAGAACCGTTAGCTCGCTATCGTCGAATTTGCCAAGTGTCGGAATATTTGCGGGATCAATAATCACTGCACCGGCTTTTTTCATGTCTTCGATTCGGTCATTCATCAGCTGATCGACCGCGTCATTGAACCCGAAATACTTTCGCACTACTCCCAGCCGAGCGCCTTTCAATCCGTTTGGGTCGAGGAACTTCGCATAGTCAGTCTGAATATGCCCTTGGCTAGAAGCCGTGGCGCCGTCATCGGCGTCTATTCCCACCATCGCGCCCAGCAGGACCGCAACATCGCGAACCGTTCTCGCCATCGGCCCCGGCGTATCCTGGCTGTGCGAGATCGGAATAATCCCTGAGCGGCTGCACAGACCGACAGTTGGCTTTAATCCTGCCAGACCGTTTGCGTTCGAGGGGCAGACGACAGATCCGTCCGTCTCCGTTCCCACGCCCGCCACACACAAGTTCGCCGATACGGCTGCTCCTGTTCCCGAGCTTGAGCCGCAAGGATTGCGATCAAGAGCGTACGGGTTGCGCGTCAGGCCACCGCGGCCGCTCCACCCGCTGGTGGAATGGCTCGAACGGATGTTGGCCCACTCGCTCAAATTTGTTTTCCCTAGAATTACCGCTCCGGCTTTGCGTAGCTGAGCCGCAACGAAAGCATCCTTCGGCGGGCGCGAGTTCAGCAATGCGAGCGACCCCGCGGTCGTGTTCATCCTGTCGGCTGTATCGATGTTGTCCTTGATCAATACAGGAATTCCATGCAATGGACCGCGTATCCCCTTATCGCGACGCTCCCGATCAAGAGCGTCCGCGATATCGAGCGCCTCTGGATTGACTTCGATTACGCTGTTAATTGTTGGACCAGCCTTGTCGATCTCCTGGATGCGTGCCAAGTATTTCTCGCACAGCGAGCGCGACGTCTGTTGGCCTGACTGTACTGCGTTCTGGAGATCGTCGATTGTCGTTTCATCGAGTTCGAACTCCCGCACCGCCGGACTTGCCGGGTTGTCCTCATGTGTCCGCGCCGAACTGAGAGCCGGGAATGCGGCGGCGCTGAGTGTAGTCACAAGACCGTTACGCAGAAAACGACGGCGAGAGCCAGGCACGAGCGGAGGTTGGGCCATTCGATCTCCTAAGAAATTGACCTGAAAGGGGCATACTACGGTAGGTAAGAAGTGCTGGCAATGATTTGCCGAGGGTAGAATGGGAGTGGTAGTCTAACGCCGTTGAGTGGGAGTAGGTCAGCGGTAGAACGCCAAGTTCCCAAGTTGAGCCGCTTTGGGGGCGTCTGTCCGCAGGCGAGATCCCGAGCGTAGCAAGGGACCTCAACGCGCAGAAGCGATTCGGCACGAGCGGGAGTAGTTCAGCGGTAGAACGCCAGCTTCCCAAGCTGGATGTCACGGGTTCGATCCCCGTCTCCCGCTCCAATCCTCTCTAAAATTTGTTTGGAGTTTCGGTTTTTTCCCGGCAGCCTTGAAAAAATCGAGGGAGGGGTTCGAAGGCACTGCGTCGGAGGTATCCTTCCCCTCCCTCGCCTGGGTACATTCGTTATGCGGATAGAAAAATAGAACGGCTTCCTAACAGAGTCGATCAGGAAAATACTGTACTCTGCAGGGGGACTATCCTGCACGGTATAACGCCAGAGTTACACATATCGCGATGTGATTCGACTCGCGTGCATCCAGCAAAGAAGGGATTTCCGCCTATCAAACATTTGTGCTGATTATTGCGATGGTCCTATTTGGAGGCTGCCGATGAGGAAGCAGCGCGCAACTGGATTATTCCAACACCCAAGCCACCAACTGCACCGGCCAGAATCCCCAGCAGGATCAGCACGGGAATGCGTTCGAGAAGAGACTTCCGGACATTCTTCGACATCTTTACCCCCAAATCGTCGCCTTGAGAATAGCACGCCCATATCCACTACTCCATTCGCGTTTTCACGCAAGTCATTGCAATCATATTACTTATATTAGGCTGCCAGCCATCCTCAGCTCTAGGTGAAAAATATTGCACTCAACTAGCGCGTGACGGCCATTGTCCGTTCACAAGTGAGTGAATCCGCGGCACCGGAAACTACTTGGCTCACATATCATGAGATAGCAGTTCTCATCATCATCCACATATCCCGAGGATCAAATCAATGAGCGAACCGAGCTATGAAGAATTGAAGGCAAAATTGGCCGAGCTTGAAAAACAGGTCGAAACTAAAAAACGCAGCGGGAGTCTTGAACTGCGCGTGAGTGAGAAGGGCGGAGTAAGTGTCTACGGACTCGGGCGCTTCCCTGTGACCCTGTACTACGAACAGTGGAAACGTCTCCTGGCCCTCGCTCCCGAACTCGAGACTTTCCTCGAGGAAAATAAAGACAAGCTCAAACTCAAGCAGGGATAGCTTGTTCCCCTCATGTCTGCTGAAGACATCCTGAGTGTCGCGCCACCGCCGGCGGATCATCGTTTATCGTACGGTGCGGATCCCAATCAGTTTGTTGACGTACGGATCCCGACCAGCAAAGGCCCGCTTCCTTCGTTGCTGAACATCCACGGCGGATTCTGGCGGGCCCGCTATGATCTGACTCATGCAGGACATCTGTGCCAAGCCCTTCGCCTCGCCGGTGTCGCCACATTCAATGTTGAGTATCGGCGGGTCGGGAACGCAGGTGGTGGCTGGCCGGGGACGTTTGATGATGTGCGTGCTGCGTACCGTCTAGTCCGTCAATCGACAAAAAAGTACTCACTAGATCTCGAACGAGTTGCTGCTATGGGCCACTCTGCCGGAGGTCAACTTGCGATCTGCCTCGCCGCTCACGAAAGTTCGTTGCGTCGTGTCATCTCGCTCGCTGGAGTTGTCGACCTGAAGCGAGCCTTCGAACTGCACCTCAGTAACGATGCAGTTGTCGAGTTTCTGGGGGGAACTCCCACGGAAGTTCCTGATCATTATCGCGAGGCTGATCCGCTCGTGCTCAGCATCCCACACGCGAAACAGTGGCTCGTGCATGGTTCCGCCGATGACACCGTTCCCCCCGCGTTTAGTCGCGATTACGTTGCGATAAAGAAACAAAAGCGGGAAGACGTGCATCTCCTCGAGATTCCGGATTGTGGCCATTTTGACGTGATCGATCCACGCTCCGAAGTCTTCAAGAAGCACATCTCTTCTCTCGTCTCATCGGTACTGGCCTAATACAGCCTCTCCAGATTACTGCGGTCATCTGGTTGCAACACGATGCAACCGCCTAGACTGGATCAATCCCTCTCTATCAGGTTCTCGGAGGTTCAGGAGAGCTGTCATGAAAGAGCTTTGCCAGAGACTGGCGTTGGCAATTATCGTCTTGTCGACGATCGCCTGCGCGCAGGATTCCAGCGCCGAGAAAAGCAAGCTCATCGCGCTCGAGAATGCCTGGAACCAGGCACAGATCCATCGCGACGGTAAGGCGCTGACCCGGCTCATCTCCGATAAATTCGTGTACACCGATTGGGACGGCACTGTCTTCACGCGTGACAAATATCTCGCCGACACTCAGGATCCTTCCGTTCACACCACGCTCGTCGCCAATGATGACGTCCAGGTTTATCTGTATCCCGGCGTGGCCATCGTCACTGGCGCCTACCACGCGAAAGGGAAGAGTCAGGGCAAGCCCTTCGACCATTATGGCCGTTTCACGGATACCTGGATCATGAACGGGGACCACTGGCAGTGCATCGCCAGCCATACTAACCTTCTGAAGAAATAGCCTTCTAGGGAAGATCCGCTACTGGACACTTGCAGGCAGGGAAGTCTTACACTCCGACCTTCTTTCAGTCATTAAACGTATGATCGGGGGAAGGCTGCAAGAAGGGACGGAGTGTCTGCGATTAGGCGAAAAGGCTCAAAATGCAAAGGGGCACAAAGGAAAGACCTCTGGCCGAAGTATTTTCCAGCGTGCCCCGTTGCGCGCCACTTCGTCTGTCCTTACGAAAGCACCTCGTGTGCCATCCCTAAATCCTTGTGAAAAGGGGAGATCACTGCAAGTCGGCAGGTAGGATTTGCGCTGCGCGAGAAACTTTTACGCTTCGTGACAAATGTTGGTCGGGTTTCGCACATTTTCCACAGCTCGCGAACTTGAACAACGGCGGGCCCTCGGGCGTCTCCCGAAATCGGCATCTTCCGCTATAATCAACAAGTCTTTCCTGCCAACCACCGCGCCCTTAGCTCAGTTGGATAGAGCGTCTGGCTACGAACCAGAAGGTCGGGAGTTCGAATCTCTCAGGGCGCGCCATTCCTTCCGTTTGTTCCTTATTGGATTTAAAACACTTGTGTAATCTCTTCCACGCTTTCTCTGTCGAATCCAGTGCTAGTCGCGCTTTTTTCCAAACGATTGTCGATCTTGACTGTCCTCATTCGTTGTACATACAAAGGGCTTCCGAGAAGTAGCTAGGACAGTCCACAGGAACAGCGGTCGCAGAATTTTCATAGACCGACAACGATAACGTTCAAAAGGAGATAAGCAGGAATGAGTACAAAGCCGACGTTCGAACAAGCACAACTACATCTTCAGGTCTTCGATCAAAGGCGAGAAGCCAAGCTCCGGCTGGCACGCGACTGGTTCTTCAAGAACTACTTCGCGGAGAACTTCAGCGATGCCATGAAAATCGCCGCGCCGGGAACTGAGGGCGGCACCAACTTCATGATGGTAGTCGGCTACTGGGAGCAGGCCTGCGCTTTGCTGAATTACGGACTTCTACATGACGACCTGTTCTTCGAGACCAGCGGGGAATTCTTTGGCATCTGGGAGCGAATCAAGCCGACGATAGCTGAAGGACGCGAACACTGGTCCAACCGGCAGTTCCTCGCCAATTTGGAGCAAGCGTCACAGCGCTTTGAAGTCTGGATTGAAAAGCGCTCACCGGGCCATCTCGCCAAAATGCGCGAGTTCATGAAACAGATGCGTCCGCAGGCGGCGAAAGCAGCTTAGCTTCGAACAGAGTACCCCGTCCTTGTCTCTCGCTCTGGGAGAAGGACGGGGATTTGTCCAGATGACTAGGCCTTCGACGGTGGAGCAAGCGCAACAGCGGATTCGGAGGTCAGATAGAGGAACGTAAATGTCTCCTGCAAATACAGCCGAACATGAGTGTCAGTGTGGTTCAAGTAGCCGATGGATGCGTCCTGACCGATATGAAGATCGAGGTCGCCGCCGCGCGTTGTGATAGCGAAGGCACCGTCAATTGCTGGCGCCCAGATAATTTTGCCTTCAAATATGCGTTTCACGTGTTCAAGCACCGGATAGCCGTAATCGCTGGTTTCGGCGAGTTCGGTGTAAGCGTCGGCGCTGAGCAGAATGGAATAAGGTCCGTTGACGCCGACAAGGCGCAACTGGCTTAGAGCCTGAGCAAAAGCTTCAGGGTACTTGCGCACGTCGGCGGGGAGAGACTTCTGAGGATTGCTCGTCCCCTGGCGCACGCCGACAATTCCCGCAGCGGCATAACCTTCGAAAATCGCGTGGTCTTCCGCGAACGCTAACTTGCGCGCCGCATCTTTTGCCGGCTGCCAATCAGAATCATTGGAGCCGCGCTCAACATCGTCGATCATCTGGCGGTCGAGTTCGAACGGAACCCGCAACTCGACTAGGGCTTTCGCTTCGCGCTGGCGCGAGGTGATGCCTTCCGCGGGGGCAGTGATCGTGTTCAAGTGACCGGTACCTACTGCCGAGAAATCAGTCCCCGCCGGACCGTGAACGTCTACAACGCGGCGGCCGGCCAGATAGCGCTTGATCGTACGCGAAGTTTCTTCCTCGATCTGCGCCCACGCGGCATCAGAGATCGGAGCCAGCTCACGATGCAGGTTATTCATAAGGATCTTGTCCTTTCAAGGAACCTATGCCGAGCGAACCATCTTTGGATGGCCCAGCGGAAGTGGAAGTTTCAATTGAGTCCGCAGCCACAGAGCCGGACGATTTAGCGAGTGCGGGCTGGTCCGGAGAGATATCGTCCAGAAAAGAGGCAGTCGGAATAAAAAAGAGACCTCCAGTAACGGCCGTGCTGAAGTCCAGGATGCGATCGTAATTTCCGGGTGGCTTGCCGATGAACATGTTCTCAAGCATTTGTTCAATGGTTCGCGGCGAGCGGCTGTAGCCGATGAAATACGTCCCGAACTCGCCCTCGCCAAGCCGCCCAAATGGCATGTTATCGCGGAGGATCTTGACTTCTTTGCCGTTCTCTTCGATCACAGTCAGCGCATTGTGCGCGCAGGTCGGCTTGACCGAGTCATCAAGTTCGATGTCGGAGACTTTTGTCCGGCCGATGATTTTTTCCTGGGCTTCCGTGGGGATTTTGTTCCACGCGTCGAGATTGTGAAGATACTTTTGCACGATCACATAGCTGCCGCCTGTAAAGGCTGGATCCTCGTCACCAATGAAGACCGCATTAGCAGCGGCTCCGCCTGTCGGATTTTCGGTTCCATCCACGAACCCGAGCAGATCCCGTTCGTCAAAGTAGCGGAAGCCGTGGACTTCATCGGCGATAGTGACGGCGCCTCCGAGTCGAGCCATGATTTGCATCGCGAGTTCGAAGCAAAGATCCATCCGTTTGGCGCGGATGTGAAAGATCAAATCGCCCGGGGTCGACACAGCGTGTCGCGAGCCCGAGCGGATTTCACGAAACGGATGCAGTTCTGCCGGACGTGGCGAACCGAACAGACGATCCCAGGCTTCCGAACCGAAGCCCGCGATGCATGAGAGTGACCCATCGAGGGCACGAAAGCCGACCGCGCGCAGAAGTCCTGAGAGATCTGCGCACAGGGCAAGGACGGCGGCGCGATTTTTGTCACCGGGGTTCATCGTGACTACGAGGAAAATTGCGGCGTTTGTGAGCGAAGATGAGACGGGCTGCGGAACAGCTGCAACGGCTGCCGATGCTTGGGCGCTGATCGGTTCGGGCTCCATTGAAACGTCACCTGCTGAATCGGAAGAGAGTTGGTTTCGAGGAAGCCCTGCCGAGGGGGCAATCCAGGGAAGCGACAGCTTACCAAAGGTGGGTCGCTAACGTCGATCGTGGCGGGACCGTGGTGGGACCGTGGGTTGAATGGGGAGGTAGACACCCGCACTACACTGAAATCAGGTTGAGGCAATTTAGAGTTTTGCTCTACACGGCCGCCTGCCAAATGGAGGTCTGCATGAATTTACCTGACGCACCCATTGCACACGAAGGTTTCTTTGCCACGCACTTCTTCACCGTAAAGGATCAGGAGAAATCGAAGAACTTCTATGTCCGTATTCTAGGCGGAAAAGTGATTAAGGAGGAAAATCCGTGCTACATCAAGCTGGCTAATACATGGATCATTCTCAACTCTGGCGGTGGCCCTACTCCAGACAAGCCTGAAGTCATTCTCGAAACACCATCGAATTCCAACAGAGTGAATAGTTTCCTCAATTTGCGTGTCGCCGACATTTGGGATTGCTATAAACAATGGAGCGACAAAGGCGCGACGTTTCTTACCGAGCCGCTCGACAATCACGGGTGGGAATGGCGCTGCTACATGCGTGATCCCGATGGGTATCTCATCGAGGTCGGCCAATATACTCAAAAAGCCATTGACCATTTCAAGAACGACGTCCGATAAGCAGCTGGATCGTCTATTGCTCTTCGATAATTAGCGACCACTACGAGCCTTGGTCAAGGGGAGAGAAGAGAAGTGCAGCTAAGGAGCCCCTAGCCCAACATACAGACTCCTAAAACTCCACACGAAGCGCGAATTGGAGTGTTCGCATGATGGCCCCCTGCCCGAGGCCACTGATCACGCCGCCATTTGGACAGTCCACGCACACATTGGGTTGTCCAAGGTTAACCTTATTAAAGACATTGAACGCATCCACGCGAAAACGGAGGTTCGCGCGTTCAGTGATTGAGACGATTTTCGCAAGAGTGACGTCACTCTGAAAGAAACCCGGACCGCGAAATGAGTTTCGCCCCACATTGCCAATCTGGCCAGCACCTGGGCGTTGCCACGGGCCAACGCGTTGCCCGGGAACGGGATCTCCCGTCGTTGGATCGACGCCGCATGCAAAGGTCTTGCCCATGGCGTTTTGAATACAATGTGCGCCCTGCAGTTGCATGCCGCCGGTTGTAGCAAAGTATTCTTCCCGGTCTCCGAGAATGTTAACTAGGTCGACCGCGTTAGGTCGGCACGGTGAACTACCATCCACATCCTGGGCGCAACTGCTATAGGAGGGAGTGAACGGGAGGCCGCTTCGCCATATCGTAGTTGCACTCAAGGTCCATCCACCTATGAAACGATCGGCGGTTGTTCCTATTCCGCCGAACCAGGTCTTCCCGCGTCCGAAGGGCAACTCCCATATATTGGTCAAGACGAAGCGGTGCATTACGTCGAAGGTGGCGGGACCGTAGCCTACTCTTGGATCCACTCGAAAATAGTTCGAGTCGTAGTCAAGTCCCTTCGCCCACGTGTAGTGGGCCATAAAGGAATAACCCCGGCTGAACGTCTTCTGCACTCTGGCCTGAAGCGCGTTGTAATTGTCGGATGCATTGTTGCCAAAATACTGAACCGGAAAGAGTGTTGGATCAAAAAAACAAGGGTTCTTCGGTTTCTTGCAATCTGGGGGATTGATTTGGTTCGGGGTATAAAAGCTTCGGAACTGAGCCGCCTTCAAACAAAAGGAATTCGTCCCGTCGGTAAAGAAAAACTTCTGGTTCTTACACATGGAAATGTTTGGGTCATTCGGGGGGTGGACCCGAAGAATGATGCCCTGAAGGCTTGGCTGATTCAGGTTGTAATACGTCACATTATTATTACTGTCGGTAAAGACGTCCGTTCCCTTGTTTCCCAGATACGCCAGCTCAAGATACATGTGCGACGTCAGTTCATGCTGGACAGTGAGGTTCCATGAATCCACCGTGGGCACACGAACACGGGAAGGAAGGCCATAAAGGATAGCCCCGCTGGGCGGTATGGCCGGTATATTTGGACCCGGGCTGGGAGCGCCGATGTTCTTTCCCGCGAGGTCGAGGAGAGAAAACCGAGCTCCTTGCGGTATGACGAATGCTGGAGGTCCATCCGCCAAATTGAATCCTCCCGACTCGATTTGTTGATCCGCGGTTACAGGAGGATTCTGTGTCGGGGCAATACCAAAGATGCTACCCGCAAATCCCGCGTCAAAACTGCGCCCGTAGCCTGCGCGTATCACGGTAGTTGAATTTAGAAGATAGGCAAGGCCGACACGGGGTGCAACGTTCTTCCAGCTATTCGATACGCCTCCAGCGGAACCGTCCCCTGCAACATTGAAGAAAGTCTTTCCAGGGTCGGGGTTGTCGAAAGTTGGAAGCAGAAAACCTCCAGCAACATTCACGGTTTGAGGAAAATAAAGTTCCCAGCGCAACCCATAGTTCAGTGTGAGGCGGGAATTAACCCGCCAGGTATCTTGTCCGTAAAAACCGAATCTCTTCTGGCGTTCGCCTGCATCATTTGCGACAGGGGTGCTGACGACTCTTTCAAAGGTGCTGACATCTCCGAGAAGGAGGGTTGCCAGTCCCAGGCCAGTGGGGTTAGGTGCAAAATTGAAAAATCCCGTTCGGCGGTCGGTGCTGGCAAGGCGATAGTTTTGGAGGTATCGAAGATCTGCGCCCCACTTGACGAGATGCCTGCCTGCGGTTCGTGTCCAGTTGTTGACAAACTGGAATTGTTGCTCACGCTCCCGCAACGGACAGTTACAATTGTTAGTAGTGGGCGAGTAGCCAAACCGGAGGTAATCACTCCCAATACTGGAGACGAGTGGCTTCTCGCCGGAGCTCTGTCCTGGAATCTGTATGTCAGGCATACCCGAGGCGAATGGATCTTTCGTGGAGAAAATCCCAGGGATGACCGGATTGAGATTTGGAATCGTCCCGAAGTCCTGTGAGTCATTGTTGAGACGATAACGGAAAAAACCGAACCGGAAGTCCGTAACGGTCCGAGGGCTCAGCGTATAGGTAAAGCCAACGCCGATCCCTTGCAGACGGGTTCGGGTGTTGCCAGCGAATCCAGCTGGATTGCTCCCCGTACCACCAGCTACTGTCCCAAACGCCGGGGACCCGATATCACGAAAGTCGCCGAAGCTGTAACGGCCAAACAAGCGGAATGAGGACTTCAGATTATAGTCGGCACGCACATCGAATTGATCTCCGTTCAGTATCTCCGCGCCGGAAACCAGGAAGTTGTTACAGACTGGTTCCAGGTTGGGATCCTGACTCGCGCAGACTGGGTCCACCGGCTTATTGTTTGGAGGTGGTAGAAGCTTCAGCAACGCAACGGCCTGTGGAGACACATCACTGCTGGGAATTGTGTAGTTAGGGAATGGCGTCATGTTTGAATCATCGTTATGCAACGGGCCATCAATGAACTCGCTGTAGGCCGATAAATCGCAATCCTCACCCATCAGACAAGTGTTTCGAAACTGCTTCGATGGAACGTTCAGCAGCACATTGGCGCCCGCCGATGAACGGGTTCCTTCGTAGTCCCCGAAAATGAAAAGCTTGTTGCGGACAATCGGTCCGCCCAGAGATCCGCCGAAAATAGAATTTTTCTGCGGTGGAACACCCCCAACCTCAAACGGATCGTCAGTCTGTCCAAACCCGGTGCGGCGGTAGCCGTACCCATCGCCGTGCCAGTTATTCGTTCCGCTTCGTGTCTGTACAGTGACCACTCCCGCTGTCGCTTGCCCAAATTCGGCGTTGTACCCCTGCGTTGTGACCTTCATCTCCAAGACAGCGTCGGGAGGCGGATTGATGATAACGATGCCTTCCAGTGGATCGCGATTCTCAGTTCCGTCGAGTTGAAAAGCGCTACCGCTGAAATACTGCCCATTGATATTGACCGGCTGACTTCCCTGCGGATTCTGGTTCGGCGAGATCGCAAGCTTTGCACGTGCCGCCCCCGGCACGAGCAATTCAAGTCTCGTTAGGTTACGGTCAAACATCGGCAGGTCCGCGATTGCCTGCGAATCGAACAGCGTCGACACGTCATTTCTGTCCAATTGCAAGGGACCAGTGCCAACCGAAGAAACTGGAGCTGGCCCCGGACCGGCGTGCAATGTCGCATTGACCGAAGTCGTTGTGTCTGCGTTGACGGCCACATCTCCGTGGATCGGAGTAAAGCCATCTGCGACCACTTCGATTTTGTAGAGGTCGGCTGTCAGGTTATTGATCGTAAAAAGCCCACTCGAATCGCTCGTTACTTTCGAAACCGCACCGGTACCAACCGCGGCCACGCTGATCCGAGCTCCGGAAACTGGTGTTCCCGAAGGGCTGGTGAGATGACCTGAGACTTGTCCATACACCGACTGGGCGGCACTGCGATCAGTCGGGAGTAATGCTGCTGCAAACAGTGAGAGCCCAAGGACGAGGTGTGAGGACCTCATTCGTCCTCCCTTCAGAAATTATGCCGATTGGGGCCCGGGCCCGGTCTTGCAGATGGGAAGAGTGCAACAGGGAAGATAACCGCTCCTGGAATGAGCGGCCCACGTTTTGGGCGATCATTGTCGATCAAAAAGGTGGGGTTGTCAACCATCCAAGCATGCCTCGCAACGGGCCAACAAATGCGACACCTCTTCTAAGGGACTCGCGGGGAAGGCTTGGGAAGAAAAGAATGTTGTGTCATAATGCGACTTCGAACGCGGCCCCTTGATGTGGGATTCTTAGTCACATCGTCGATTACCCAGGTTCAAACAATTTAGCAGTCAGATCAGGAGTGCGCCTCCCGAGCGTCCCGCACGGTTCCCCGGCGCACCCCAATTTGATCTGCGGGACCAGCCCATGGCAGCTACAGTCCGGACCCAAACGCCGCAATTGGAACTCGGCCACGTGTTGTTCACTGAAATCGTCGAGTACTGCAATCTTCCGAAAGAAGATCAGCACAACCTGCTGGAGCAATTGCAAGAGCGTGTACGAAACACGGCGGAGTTCAAGAAAGCGCATGCCCAAGAGCAGATCATTTCGCTGATCACGGATGATGGAATCGCGCTCGTTTTCTTTGGGGATCCGCACGCACCGTTGCGCTGTGCCATTGAGATTTCGTCGTTTCTCCATGAAACGAATGGGCTTCGCGTCAGAATGGGACTCCACTCGGGCCCCGTCTATCCGATCGCTCATTTCAACTACAACCGCGGCGTCAGCAATGGTGGAATCACGATCGCACAGAAGGTGATGGGATGTGGCGACGATGGCCACATCATTGTGTCCGACTCAGCCGAAGAGTGGCTGAGGCAAGTACCCGATTGGACCGGCCACTTTCACGATCTTGGTGAGGTCGAGTTCGGCGTTGGCGCAAAAGTTCGCCTCTACAATTTCTGGAATGGAAAAGCAGGAAATTCCAAACCTCCGAAACAGAGCTTACAGCCGTCTGCGCAGGATCATCGCCCGGGGCGCGACCACGACTACGTCGGGCAGCAGATATCTCACTATAGGGTTCTGCGTAAGTTGGGCAGCGGAGGCATGGGGGTGGTCTATGAGGCGGAGGACACGCGCCTTCCGCGTCACGTTGCCGTTAAGCTTCTCTCCGAACGATGTTCAAGGAGTCACAACGCAGTTCAGCGATTCCACAGGGAAGCGTGCACGGCTTCAGCGCTAAACCATCCCAACATCTGTACCGTTCACGATATTGGCGAGCATGACGGCCAGCGATTCATTGTCATGGAGTTGCTGGAAGGTA
>Ga0126381_100000516_pt1 | contig 42465 bp, 36 predicted proteins | sample PanSoiMetPlot_28_FD_96465 | JGI IMG/M metagenome (GOLD analysis project Ga0126381, IMG submission 96465) | Tropical forest soil microbial communities from Panama - MetaG Plot_28 | ecosystem: Environmental > Terrestrial > Soil > Tropical forest > Bulk soil | place: Panama | collected 2016-02-17 | reverse complement strand
GGGAGGCGCCGTGCGCATCGGGATCGATGGGCTTTTACCGTCCTGCGTCTGCGGTCCAGGCGCGGTCGACATCTCACCCTTCGCATCAACCGAGGCAACATAGATGTAATAGGTGCCGTCACCCGTCTTCGGGTTGAAGGGAATCAAGCGATCGACGGTGACGCGGTGCGCGGTCACCAGCGCGGGATCGGGCTTCTCAGGAGCCAGCCGATCAGGCTCATAATCCGTGCTGTAGGAGATGGCCACCTGCGAGGTGCTGGGATGTTCGGTCGTCCAGACCACATCGACCGTGGTCTGGGTGACGTTCTCGAAATGAATGTTGCTGATTTCGTGCGGCCGGCCGGTGCTGGCCGACAGTTGCGAGCTGAAGAGGACACTCGTCGAAATGACGAAAAGAGTGAAGCGGGACAAATTCGAGAGAATCATGCGCCTATGGGAATTCCTCGTACTTCAACTGAACATTTCACCACAGAGACACAGAGGCCGCAGAGTTAAGCGATTCTAAGCTGCTCCTCTGCAGGTATTACTTAGACGAACGCCTCATGTTACAGTTTCCAATACGTTCAAGGGTTCTTCACGTTCAACAGTTATAATAAAGTTTCACATGAATTACTGGCTGATCCTGGCATTAGCGGCGGCGCTGCCGTGGGGGCTCGTCGCCCGGGATGCGCCGCAACAGCAGCAACTACCCACCGCTCCTTCGGCGGTGAAGTATCCTCCGCCGCCTCCGCCGCCCGCACCTGCACCTTCGACTCCGTCGAGCGCTCCGGCACCGCAAGCCGGCTCCGCCACGCAGAGCAGCGGAGGGGGATCCAGCGCCCCGCAGGCCAGCGGCGCTCAGCAGGGAAGCTCGTCGCCTGCTGCAAAGTCGGATCAGGAGAACAGAGCCGCTGCGACTGCGGCCGGCGACCAGCCTGACGACACGATTACGGTCATCCGCAAGCGCGTGGACGAGGTCAATGTCGTCTTCACCGTTACCGACAAGCGCGAACACTTCGTAAAGGACTTGACGCAGAACGATTTCCGCGTCATCGACGACAACAAGCCGGTGCTGAGTATTCAGTCGTTCAGCCGTGAGACCAACCTGCCGCTGCGCGTCGGCCTGCTCATTGACGCCAGCAACTCGGTGCGCGACCGCTTCAAGTTCGAGCAGGAGGCGGCCATCGAGTTTCTCAGTCAGATCATCCGCCCCAAGTACGACAAGGCTTTCGTGATCGGGTTCGATACGACGCCTGAGATTACCCAGGACTTCACCGACGACAACGAAAAGCTTTCGCACGGGGTACGCATGCTGCGCGCCGGCGGGGGCACCGCAATGTACGACGCGATTTACTATGCCTGCCGCGACAAGCTGATGGGCGTGGATAAAGGGCAGATCGCCTCGCGCCGCGCGATTATTCTGTTGAGCGATGGCGAGGACAACCAAAGCCGCGTCTCGCGGGAAGAAGCAGTAGAGATGGCGCAGCGCGCGGAGGTCATCATCTACGCCATCTCCACGAACACGAGCGGCATTAAGCTACGCGGCGACAAGGTGCTGGAATATCTTGCCGACCAGACCGGCGGCAAGGCATTTTTCCCCTTCAAGATCGAAGACGTCGCCAATGCCTTCACGGAAATTTCCGACGAGTTGCGCAGCCAGTACGCCATCTCTTACAAGCCCGCCGACTTTGTTCCCGACGGCAAGTATCGCAAGATCGAGATTCTTGCCGAGAACAAGAAGTACCATGTGCGTGCCCGTAAAGGGTATTACGCTCCACGGCAGTAAGCAGAGGGCCTGGTCCACAGGTCTCCAACAGTGCCCCTTCCAACGCAAATTTGACAAACTCTTGACCTCTTTGTGACACCGACTCCTCGCAAAAGAGGTTTACTCTGCGCAATCGGGATGGCGGCCCCGTGCCTGCGACTTGTTCCAAGTCCGCAATTCCCATCTCATGGAGAGTTGTCATGCAGTTCATTGTGAAGAAGAGTTGTTATTTGACGTGTCTTTTCGTGGTCGTCTCTTCCGCTCTGCTAACCGCGCAGATCGGCCGGGCCGGTCGCCTCGACACCACCTTCGGCAGCGGTGGCGTCTTTACCACAAATCTGGGGGCCACTACAGGAGCGACTTCGGTCGCGTTGCAAAGTACGGGAAAGATCATCATCGGAGGCAATTCAGGTTCCGGCGGCGCGCTTGCACGCATCAACAGCAATGGCACGCTGGATACCACTTTCGGCTCGGGAGGGTTTGTGACCAGCAGGTTCGGAATTTCCGGAGCATCGGTGGTGGGTCTGGCAGTTCAAAGTGACGACAAAATTCTTGCTATCGCGCTTGGCTTCCCTAACGATCTGGTGCTGGGACGCTTCAACAGCAACGGTAGCGTGGACACCAGTTTCGGCAATCAAGGCTTCACCTCGACGCTTGGACCGTGTCAGGTGGGCTTTGCTGCGGCCATTGCTCTCCAATCCAACGGCGACACCCTCGTCGGCTGCGGCTTCAAGATCTCGCGCTTTACCAGTACCGGCCAGTTCGATACCAGCTTCGGCAGCGGTGGCACTGCGCCCCTTAAGGTCGCGGGCCCGAACGTAAACGCCATTTCGGCGCAGTCCGATGGCCGGATTCTGGTGGCCTCCAGTGACATCGGCTTCGAGGGCATGGTGTCACGCTACAACGCCGGCGGGAGCGTCGATACCAGCTACGGGATCCTGGGACAAAGCGGCTCCATCTCGCCAACCAACGCGCTGGTGTTGCAAGGCAATGGACAGAGCGTGATCGCAGGCAATCTCATCACGACGTTGAATCCGGCGGCGAATGGCTTTGGCCTGATTCGCTTCAACACCAATGGCGGCATTGACACCACCTTCGGCAGCCAGGGAGGTGTGGCGACCGGATTCCCCGGCCTGTCCAACGCGATCGCCCTCGCCGCGGCGCTGCAAACCAACGGTGAGCTGATTGCCGCGGGTGAGGCCTTTAACCAGCAGAGCGCGTCGCAGTTTGCGCTGGCCCGCTACTTGAGCGGCGGAGGCTTGGACATCACCTTCGGCGTAGGCGGTCGTGTGCTCACCAGCTTCAGCAGCCCGGCTTCAATTGCGGCCATAGTGCTGCAGTCGGACGGGAAGATCGTAGTCGCGGGAACCATCGGCACATCGGCGGCGGTGGCCCGCTACTTCGCGCAATAGCGCGCCAGGACCTGCTCGACAGCGGTCACTTGGGGAGAGTGACGCAGGGAAGGGCGCTCTACCTTGTGTGGGGCGTCCTTTCGCTGTCGCCACGGCTGAGCATCGCGGTGACTTCCTCCACGCTCCAGTCGGGAATTGCGCCGGGACGGCTTGCTACCACCGCCGCGACGGCGTTGGCGAAAGCGCCGCAGCGGTACGCATCCCAGCCTTGCTCCATCCCGTGTACGAAACCAGCCGAGAAGGCATCGCCGGCGCCCACCGTATCAGCGACCTCCACCTTGCAACCGGGAATCTCGGCATAAGTACCGTCGGTGTAGATTCCACAGCCACGCTCGCCGAAGGTGACGCAGATTGTCCTGCAACGGTACTGATCGCTCCATCTTCGGCAAAAGTGCTCGAAGGAGGCTTCGTCGCCATCCATGTTCAGTGAGGCGTCGAGGAACTCGGCTTCGCTGTCGCTCAGCTTGATGACGCTTGCGCGCGAGGCGAGCTGCTCGACGGTTGCGAGGCTCCAGTTCCCGTCGCGCAGATTCACATCGTAGAAGGCGCGGGCCGACGGCATGTCGCCCAGCAGCTTCATGGTGAACTCTAATGCGCGCTTCGAGGTGTGGTAGAGGCTGCCGACGTAAATCCAGCGCGGCTGAAGGCTGACGAGGCGTCTCGCGTGCAGCTCCGTGAGGCGAATAAAGTCGTAAGCGGCGGGACGTACGATGCGAAACACCGGCTTGCCGTCAGGCCCGAGTTCGACCTCGGCCGTACCGGTTCGCTCGCCAGGCACCACGTCGACGAACTCAGATGAGAGACCGCACTTCCCCAAACCAACGAGGGCGCGACGGCCGCGCTCGTCGTCGCCGACTCCGCTGAGGAGCAACACCTCATGACCCAATTTGCGCGCGTGGGCGGAAAAGTTCAGGGGCGCCCCACCGAGGTATTCGGCAGCGCCGGTGACGTCCCAAAGAACTTCGCCGATGCTCAGAATGCGCAAGGTGGCCCTGCACCATCCTACAAGGTTGTGTAGTACCGGCCTGGGTGCCGGCAAGGGCAAAAAGCGGCCCGTTGGGGAGACCCAGGGTCCAGGAATGCGGGGGCCCCAGCCGCAGGAAAGTTGCATTCGGCCGCAATTCGGATATGATATCCAGCGCCCCTTCGTTATGAGACTCTCTTTCCGACACGAACATGGTCCACTAACGGGGACCGCCCCCACGCGAGCGGAATTTCCACCGCTCTCCGGCGCCGACATCTCCGGCCTGGTCCAGGGCGAGAAGGTCGGCGGCGACTTCTATCATTTTCTTCGCGCCAATCGCTCGCGCGTTGTCTTCGGCATGCTGGACGTCGCCGGCCGGCACGAAGAGAATCACCAGATCGTCGAGGCCGCACGGCAGACTTTTCAGGAGATCGGCAGGGACCGGTTCGGCTACGAAGAGATCAACGAAGCCGATGCCATGATGGAGTTCTGCCTGCAATTGAACCTAAGCATTCGCCGTGCGGCTAACGGTGTGCGCTCCTGTGCGGCTTTTCTCGGGTGCTACAACGAAGAATTGGGGACAATCTGCTATGCCAATGCCGGCCACACGCCGGGCCTGCTGCGCGATCCAACGGGGATAACCGAGCTGCCGGCGACGGGTCTTCCGCTGGGGCTGTTCTCGGCTTCGACGTATGAGGCTCCGACTGCGGCTTTGCAGCATGGGGCCTCGCTGTTGCTCGTTTCGCGTGGCGTGGTCGAAGCCTCTTACAAGAAGGAAGAATTTGGATTGGACCGGGTGAAGCAGCACTTCGAAGGCGCGCCGCCCGATAATGCCAACCAGATCGCTACCCTGATTCTTGGCGCGGTGCAGGAATACATGCGCCAGCCGCCAGACCATAACGATGTGACAGCATTAGCTTTAGTCAGGGCACTGCGCGACGCTGCCACCGCCGGCGCATAAAGAAGCTACACCCCCCGTGATAGCATCAAATTACGAACGCAGCTGCTAAAGGAGACTTCACGGAACATGTTTTCCCGCCGTGCTGCCCGGAATTTATTTTCCGGCGCCCCAGGATTGATCTGTCTAGTTTTGTTGTTGTGCACCGCTTCTTTTCCGCTGCTGGCCCAGTCTGAGTCGCAGCAGCCCGTCGCCGTTCCGAGCGAACAGCCTGCAGCGCCCGCGACCAGCGTGCCTGCGGCCTCGCCGGAAGCGCAGTCGGCGGCCCCGCAAGCCGTGGGAAGCATCAGCGGAACTGTTATCGACCAGACCGGCGCGGTTGCGGTCGGCGCTCACGTCGAGCTGACGCGCGAAGGTCCGTCGCCGAAGCAGGAAGTCCTGTCAGGCGACAACGGGCAGTTTTCGTTCTCGAATCTCCCGGCCGGACCCTTCCTCTTGTCCATTAGCGCTTCTGGCTTTGCCAACGGCGTCTATTCGGGAGAACTGCATCCGGGCGAAGCGTTCATCGTTCCTGAGATCATGCTGTCGGTCGCCAATGCGGTGACCGATGTGCGGGTGGGCGTGGACACGGAGGAAGTCGCCGAGATTCAGGTGAAGGAACAGGAGAAGCAGCGCGTTTTCGGCATCGTTCCGAACTTCTACGTCAGCTATATTCCGGACGCAGCGCACCTGCGGCCAAAGCAGAAGTTTTCCCTCGCATGGAAGTCTTCGATTGACCCGGTGACGATCGTCGGGGTTGGCTTCCTGGCAGGCCTTGAGCAGGCCGCGGATGATTACGGTGGTTACGGGCAGGGGGCGTCGGGATATTTCAAGCGCTTTGGTGCAGCTTACGGCGACGTGTTCATCGGGACATTTGTCGACAGCGCGATTTTGACGTCGCTGTTCAAACAAGACCCGCGTTACTTCTATCAAGGCACCGGCAGCACCAGTTCGCGGCTGAAGCACGCGCTGGCCAACTCCATCATCTGCAAGGGCGACAACCATAAGAATCAGCTGAACTACTCGGCCATAGTCGGCGCCTTTGTAACCGGAGGTATCTCCTACCTTTACTATCCGCCGAGCGACCGCGGGGCGGGATTGCTGGCTCAGACTGCGGCTGTCAGGATCGCGTTGGGCAGCGTCGCCGGGGTGTTTCAGGAGTTCGTCTTCCAGAAGATGACTACGCACTCCCGGGCCGCGCACGATGCTTCACAGCCATAACCGTAGCGTTGATATCTCAAGCGGGTGTAGCGGCGGCATCAAGCCGCCGCATTCGCTGGCGCCCTAATACAAGCGTTGCAGGCGCTTGATGCTGCCGAACGTCCCGACGTTCGTCAGGCTGAAGGAAAAGCGATACGCGTTCTCGTTGCGCTCCAGGCCGAGGGCCCAGCGCTGGTATTGAAAGGTGACTCCGCAACAGTCCCAGTTGTAATTGGCCTGAATGGTAGCGGCCTGAATAAAAGTCAGGCGTGAGTCCACGCCAACACTTACCGCTGCGCTAAGACCTGGCTTGGTCATCGCCCCATAAATCATGCCTATGCGCCACTGGTTGTAAATGGCTTGCGTAGCAACCCCATTCACAATCGTGATCTCCCCAGGCGCATCCAGATATGTCTGTCCGGCGTTCAAATACCAGTTTCCCCAGCGGTAGCCGGTAAAAATCGTGCTGGCGTTCACCTGGTGCAGCACGGGATCGTAGTCGAGGTCCCACTGAAAATCGGCCGCACCGGAAGCCATGCGCAGCCGGGAGATGATTGGCGAGAACAGCCGCGGCTCGGTCAGAAATGCAATGCCGGTGAAGTCCACCGTGGTGTCAAAGACGTTGCGCTGTCCCGGAACGAGGGCGCCACCGAAATTCGTATTGGTGAAATATTTTTGGGCAATCCTCCACTCAATCACGTTGCCTGCTGGAGGGGTCTGGTCCACACACTGCGCCCGATGCTTCTGCTGCTCCGGGGTAAGCTCTTCCGATTGCGAAGAAGATTGCGCATCCTTGTAACATTGCGCGCTCAAGTTTGACTTCTTCGCGTACAACCGGTTCACGATGCCATATTCCACCTCGTTGGTGTCGGCGAGAATGTCGCGATAGTCAAAGCGAATAATCTGGCTGAAGTTGTCGATCCCGCTCTGGTAGCGATAGACCACGTACGGATCGACTGTGTGCTTCAGCACGTCTCCGTGGACCTTGCGATTGAAAATCTTCGACAGCGTGGGCGGACGAACCTCAAACGAAGCATTGCCCACGTTGCGATTGATGGGATCATTGACTGCGGTGCCGATCGAGGTCACATTCCCGCTTGGCAGCAGGCGTTCCGTGTAAAAGGTCTCACGTCCTCCGATTTCGGGTCGGAATGTCCAGCCGCGAAACAGCTTGGGCCAGGCAATGTAGGGCGCGGTATCGATTCGCCCGACCAGAGGAGACGTTTCAAACCCGATCTCATTGCGCGAGACCGCCTCCAGCGCCGTGTCATAGGCATAAACGAAATTCGAGCGGCTGAACTGCCGTTCGGCCGTGGAAAACTCCATGCTGGGCGCATGCACGATCTGGATGTAGTCGCCTGGGATCGTGCTCTCATAATTCTGATAACTCGAGCCCAAGAAACCGAGATCGTATCCGTTCCAATTCTTATTCACGAATCCGTAAGAGCGCACTTCGGAATTGATCGCCTCGGTAAATCCCTGCGCAAACGCCAGGCGGAAGATATACGACGACAGGTAGTCCACGTTGAGCACACCGTGGAATCCGTAGGGCAACTCCTTCCACCCGATCGCCTTGAACTCTTCGCCCCCCTGGTTTTGGCCGGTCGAGGGATTGCCTTGGGAGTCGATCACGCCGAAGTACTCCGCCTGGAAGGCGGACTTGAAGCCAAGCCAGCGGAAGTTTCCCAGCTGCGCCCAGCCTCGTTTGCTGTAGTATTCAGCGCCTATGGTGGCATCGGAGTTGCGGCTGATCACCCAATAGAAACCGTCGCCCAGAATGGTTCCGCGGCTGTTGGAAATTCCAATCGCAGGAATCAGGAATCCGCTCTTGCGCCCGAAGTTGTCGGCAGGATGTTCGACATAAGGGAAGTAAAACACCGGCATACCGAACAGCCTCATGGTGGCGTGGTGCAGTTGCGCCTCGTCGCCAATTTCCACGTTGGCCACTTTGGAATCGAGATGCCACTTGGGTTTCGGCAGTTGGCACGAGGTGACAAAGCCGTTTTCTACACGATAGTGGTCCGGCCCTAAGCGCTTAACAACTTTTCCGTTGAAGAAGAAGGGCGTAGACGAGGTGAGAAACATCGTCTGGTTCTTGACGCGCGCCCCGGTCGAGCCGGCCGCGTCGTAGAAAGTTCCGCTGTCGCGGCTGACGTCGTAGGTGCCGTGACTGGCGGAGACGTGTTCATTGTGCGGTCCGCCGTCAAAGACCACATGTCCGGTAGCTGTCAGTTGACCCGTGCTGGAGTCATAGGTCACCTGATCGGCGTGCAACGTATTTCCCGTGAAGCGGACCTGTACATGACCGCGGGCATAATAGATGTCCTGGTTCTTCTCCTGCTCGTCGGCGCTGATCAGCACTTCGTTGCGACCGGGAGCGACGTTGATGGGCGGCCGCTTCGGTCCTAACTCCTCCTGCCCGCTCTCCTGCATTTCCTGCTGGATAATTTGTTCAGTCCGGGTGTCCTCCTCGCCGGCGTCAGTCTTCACCGTGATCTGTGGTTTGGATTGCTGCTGCGGCGGAGGGTTGTCGTCATCCATCTCATACTCGTCGAAGGTATCTTCGTCCTGTTCGGCGGCAGGCGCGGGCTTGGAATTCGAAGCCGGCGGATTGCCCGCTTGTGCCGGATTTTGCTGCTGTTTTGGCGCAGGCAACTGGCTGGTTAATACCTTCGGCCGCAGAAACAGGTGACACAACAATAGCGCCGTGATAATGAATCCAGTGCGAGAAATCATCGATAGGCGTGCGTCCCTTCGCCGGCGCGTGATGTTGGAGCGGAACCTTGCAACTTAGCACGTTGCAGCGAGACAGGCAAAGCCACCTGCGGCTCCTGGTACAGCCTGCCCTTGCACTTGTTGGTCCGGGGCCCGCCTCGGGTGATCATCGCAGCTCTGACGATTCTCTCAAACTCGTATGAATTGTTTGCTCACGCCGTCGAGTTGTTCACGCGTGCAATCAAACCATGTCAGCGGGAGCGGCTTCCATTGCGTTTCACCGGAATGCGATGATGCGTTCCGCTTATGCGGCAGGAGTTGAAAATAGTCGCGCCACGACATGACTGAACGGCAATCCTTGCGTCCCAATCCCGATGACGGCTCTTCGCCACTGCCGGACGATCTTTGGCGAAGAGAGATCAGCGCGCGCCTTGCGGGCTACCGCCATCGCAGGGGACGGCGCATTGAGGGAGCGTTCAGCATGCGTTTTCCCTTTCCGCCGACGGCGGAAAGCCCTGCCCCTACGGAGACAAGTTCTTTCGAAGCACAATTACGCGCGGAGGCAATGGAATCGTCTGCCGTGCCACCGTACCGCGCGGCGGACAGTGAGGCGCCATCGGAAGGCGGAATTGTCGGCGATATCGAACGGATTGTTGTCGATCTGGAAGAACGTGAGGCGGCATCTCTGTTCGACGATGAAGAACCGAAAACGGCGGCTGCAGGCGATGATGCCGCGGAGCCACGGCCTGTGGCTGTCGCGCCCCGGCCTCGCGCCAGGCGCAAGGTCATCGCCTTTCCGCGGCAGGCTACGTCGCCAGCCGCGACGCATCATCGTCTCGCGGATCCCATTGTTCCGGAGCAGCCGCGAATTCTCGACGTCCCCGAGGAACTGGAAGCGTTTCCCGCCGCTCCGCTGCTCGATGGATTGCACCTGTCGGCCACCGCCGAGCCGACGCCGGTCGCGCCGCCCGATCACATCGAGTTGCCGTTCCAGGCGGTCGGGATTTCCCGGCGGTTCTATGCCGGAATGCTCGATTGTTCACTCGTTGTCGCGGCCGCGGCAATCTTCGACGCGGTTGCATACAAAATGCTGCCGGGCATCGGCCATGGTAAGCCTGTACTGATTGCGGCGGGAGGGATCCTGGTCCTGCTGTGGGTGGTCTATCAATATCTGTTCCTGATGTACGGCGCCGCGACTCCTGGTATGCGCAGCGTCCGAACAAGCGTCAGGACTTTCAAAGGCGGGTATCCGAGCCGGCGCCACCGCCGCAGCCGCGTTGTCGGCCTCTATCTTTCCACCGCATCGCTGATGATGGGCTTGCTTTGGGCGCTGGTGGATGCCGATGCTCTCTGCTGGCATGACCGCATCAGCCGGACCTACCTGACCAAGGACGAACAGCGCGGGCAGGCATAGCTGTCGCATTCGTGTGGTCCAGTTCGCACTGCGAACACGCTTACCGACCCAATTCGGGATTCCCGTTCATCCGCCCGTAACATCTGGCGCTGACAATTTTCCGTCAAACGGGTACATTCAATCGCGGCGCTATCGACGTACGTTGCGTCTAGCCATTAGCATCGCTATTAGCGTTACACTGTGAATTCCGTCTCCCGCGGCTGAACTCGGGAGAGCTACTGTCATACCGTATGCCCTCAATGTCGTCACCCACTGAGAACCTTCAGCGGCCGGCGGTCAAAGTCTTCGTCGCCACTTCGGTGATGCTGACGTTCATTTCCTTCTGGCGGGCCGCCGCTATCGTTCTCTCCGACCTGGCTTCGTCGGCGTACTACGTCGGCGGCGACGCCGAGAAGGTCATCGGCAAGAGCGCTCCCTGGTTCGTGCTGGCGGTGATGCTGTTCAGCTACGCCGTACGAGCCATCTACATCGAGTCGAGCGCCATGTTCGTGCGTGGCGGCGTCTATCGTGTGGTCAAGCAGGCGATGGGCGGAACGCTTGCCAAGCTGTCGGTCTCGGCGTTGCTGTTCGATTACATCCTGACCGGGCCGATCAGCTCCGTCGCCGCCGGCCAGTATGTCGCAGGGTTCCTCACCGACACCTTCCATCACATCGGCTGGAACATCACCGTTCCCGATAACAGCTTCGCAGCCGTCTTCGCCGTGGCGGTCACCCTTTATTTCTGGTGGCAGAACATCCAGGGCATTCACGAATCCAGCGAGCGCGCGCTGCAGATCATGCGCATCACGACGGTGATGGTGGTGCTGCTGATCGTGTGGTGCCTGATCACGCTCTTCAAACATCCGGCACCGTTGCCGCCCCTGCCGTCACCCGCCAGCATGCACCACGACCACGAGTCGCTGGGCTGGCTCATCGGCACTTGGGCAGCTCGTATTCCCCTCATCATGCTGCTGGTCGGCTTCGGGCACTCCGTGCTGGCTATGAGCGGCGAGGAGTCGCTGGCGCAGATCAATCGCGAGATCGAACATCCCAAGCTGAAGAACCTGGAAAAGACCGGGCTGGTGATCTTCCTCTACAGCCTGTTCTTCACCTCGCTGGTGTCATTCTTCGCGGTGATGATTATTCCCGACGGGGTGCGGCACGACTACTTCGCCAACCTGATCAGCGGCCTGGCGATGAACGTGGTCGGGCCTTACACGCTGAGGCTCGTCTTCCAGGGCTTCGTGGTACTCGTGGGCGCCCTGATCCTCTCCGGCGCGGTGAATACGGCCATCGTCGGCGCCAACGGCGTGCTGAGCCGCATGGTGGAAGACGGCGTGCTCACGACGTGGTTCAAGAAGCCGCATCGCCGCTTCGGCACTAGCTATCGCGTGATCGACCTGATCGTCGGATTGCAGGTCTTCACCATCATCGCCAGCCGTGGCAACGTCTACCTGCTGGCTTCGCTGTATGCCTTCGGCGTGATCTGGAGCTTCTCCTTCATGTCGCTGGCGGTGCTGGTGCTGCGCTACACCAGCCCCGAAAACCGGCAGTGGAAGGTGCCGCTGAATATCCGCATCAAGGGCGTGGAGATCCCTGTTGGCGTCGGAATTATCGCTGTGATTCTATTCTCCACGGCGATCGTCAATTTGTTCACAAAGCAGATGGCCACGATCGCGGGCGTTTCGTTCAGTGCCGTCTTCTTCGTCATCCTGGCAATCTCGGAGCGCAAAACGGCGCACGAGCACGCCACCGGTCAGTCGGGACTGGAGCAGTTCAATATTGCCGACGACCGCGAGCTCAGCGCCGAGGCCATGGAAGTACGCCCCGGCAATATCCTGGTGGCGGTGCGCGATCCGCACAATCTTTACTATCTGAGGAGCATACTCGCCAAAACGGACACGACCAAGACAGACGTTGTCGTGATGACCTCGCGCGTTTACCACCGCGAACACAGCTTCGGCGGCGGCGAGGAAGTGGAGGCTTCGGAGGTCTTCAAGAAGTACGAGCAGGAACTGTTTTCGTCCGTGGTCGCAGTCGCCGAGAAGGAAGGCAAGCACGTTTCCCTGGTGGTCGTGCCGACGAACGACGTGTTCGAAAGCATCGTGTCCACGGCGCAGCGCCTTCACTCTTCCGTTGTCATTTGCGGCAAGTCAAACAAGCTCACCGCCGACGAGCAAGGCAAGCTTACGGGTGATGCGTGGGAGCGGCTGCCGGAACCGCGCCCGCGCTTGCGTCTGGTGGTTTACGAGCCTGATGGCAGCAAGCACGTGTACATGCTGGGGCCCCACACTCCACGCATGCGCCAGGAAGATGTCGACCTGCTGCACGGATTGTGGAAGGAGGTCACCAGTGACCCGAAGTATCGCGAGCTGCATCACTATCACGTGCTGAATGTCGCGCTGCAGGAGATGAAAGCGCGCATGCACGACGGCGATCGCCGCGAGGATGTCATGAAAGACATCTACGACGAGATGGAGCGGCAGAGCGACGAGCCTATCGTCGACGAGGAGAGCCCGCCCGGCCCGCCGACGTAGTGCCGATCTCCACTGGTAGCGCCTGACTCTATTTTGTAGCGCCGATCTCCAGATCGGCTGTAGCGCGGGTCTTCAGACCCGCGCCTTGTGCTCCCCTAACATGCCGATTTCTACTGCGTATTTGGAGCGTGGCTCTGGAGAGCCACGCTACCGCCGGTCCGGAGACCAGCGCTACGTCTGATCTGAGACCGACGCTACATCCGATCGGCGCTACAAATTGTGACCCACCTCACTGAAACTGCGCATGAATACGGGCGACGATATGTACCATGCCGACCGCTATCGCTCCGTCCACAGAGATAATTTCGAATTTCGCCGACCTGGTTCGTCGCGCCCAGCCGCTTGGCCCTAAGAAAGTCGCCGTGGTTGCCGCCGATGACGAAGTGGCACTGACCGCTGCGGACCACGCTGCGCAGCTTGGCATCGCTGCGCCCGTCCTGATTGGTGATGTCGGGAAGATCCGTGCGAAGGCGCTCTCGCTCGGGCTTTCAGAATTGATCGCCAAAGCCGAATTCCTCGCGGCGAACGATCCGGCAGCCGTTGCCGCACACCTCGCGGGCGACGCCCAGGTGGACCTGTTGCTCAAAGGACATTTGCCCACCGATCAGCTTCTGCGCGCGGTGCTCGACAAGCATGCCGGTCTGCGGACTGGCCGGCTGCTCAGCGACGTGCTCCTGTATGAAGACAAGCTCGCGGGCCAGGTCCGGCTGGTCGGCATTACCGACGGCGGCCTGAATGTCGCGCCCAATCTCGAGCAGAAGAAGCAGATCGTCGAGAATGCCATCGAAGTGATGCGATGCATCGGCTTGACGCGGCCGAAGATCGCGATCATGAGCGCAACGGAGGCTGTAAGCGACTCGGTGCCGTCGAGCGTCGATGCCAAGGCCCTGAGCGAAATGGGGCGCGCAGGCGAGTTCGGCGAGGCTGACGTTTTCGGACCGCTGGCGCTCGATTGCGCACTGCTGGAATCGGCTGCGCACGCGAAGGGAATCAACCATCCGGTCGCCGGACATGCCGACTGCATGGTTGTGCCAAGTGTCGAGTCGGGAAATCTTCTGGGCAAGGCGGTGAAGTATCTGGGAGGCTCGGCGTGCGCTCACGTGGTGGTCGGCGCCAAGGTCCCCATCCTGATTCCGTCGCGCGTGGAGAGCGTCGACGACAAGATTAATTCGATCGCGCTGGGGGTGATCTTTGCCTGCCGCTGAGTTGAAGGTCCTTGCGATCAATCCTGGCTCCACGTCGACAAAGTTTGCGCTTTACGTGAATGAGTCGCCGGCATTCGTGAAGAACATGCGGCACTCCGACGCCGAACTGGCGCCGTTTCGCGGGCGCTCGATCCTCGCCCAGCAGCGTTTCCGCGCGAAGCAGATCGAAGCCGCGTTGAGCGAAGCGGGATACGACATTCTCGAGGTGAGCGCCGTGGTGGGACGCGGCGGCCTGCTGCCACCGGCAGCGAGCGGAACCTATCTGGTGAACGACGACATGCTCCAGGAGCTGCACCTGGCGCGGCGCGGTGAGCACGCTTCGAATCTGGGCGCGCTGCTCGCCGACGACTTAGCGCGCAAGGCCAGGGTGCGGGCCTACATTGTCGATCCGGTAAGCGTGGATGAGTGGGCGTTGCATGCGCGGCTCTCCGGATCGGCGCTACTGGAGCGACAGTGCCTGTCGCATGCCCTGAATTCGAAAGCGGTGGCGAAGCGCTACGCGCGTTCGTGCGGCAGGCCATATGAATCGTTGCGCCTGATTGTGGCGCACCTGGGAAGCGGGATTTCGGTATCAGCGCACGAGGACGGACGCATGATCGATGCCACCAACTCGCGGGAGGAGGGCGCATTCTCTACAGAGCGTGCCGGTGGGGTCCCTGCGATGCAACTGGTCGAGCTCTGCTTCAGCGGCGAGTACACGCGAAAGCAGGTGGAGACTGCGCTGTTCCGCGAAGGAGGCTTGCAGTCGTACCTGGGGACGAAAGACCTGATCGAGGTAGAGCGCCGGATCGACTCCGGCGACCGGAAAGCAAGATTGGCGCTGGAGGCGATGGTGTACCAGATCGCGAAGGAGATCGGGGCGATGGCGGCGGTTCTCCATGGATGCGTCGATGCGCTGTTGCTCACCGGCGGCATGGCGCATTCGGGGCGGCTAGTTCCGGCGCTGATGGCGTATGTAAGCTGGATCGCGCCCATCGTATGTTATCCGGGAGAGGATGAGTTGCAGGCACTGGCCGAAGGCGCGCTGCGCGTGCTGCGAGGGGAGGAAGAGGCGCGCGTTCTGCAATCGAGCGCAGGGGTGATGGCGGCTTTCTGAAAATGTAGCGCCAGCCCTGTGCCGCCAATCCGCGGATCAAGTGACACTGCACGGATCGGCCTTAAAAAATACGAGCCTCAGTTCCGCCACACACAGTGGCGAACCGAGGCTCGAGTTGTTTCTACTCTGCTCTTTGACCTAGTTGAACTCGAACAGATCAAACAGGTCGGTAATCGCAGGGCTGTTAGTTGGAACGTATGGGTTGCTCGAAGTTTGAATCGGGTTGGGGAAGTTGTCGCGGCTCCGGGCAGTGATCGGAGTCAGGCTCCAGTTGCGCTCGATGAACTTCAGGATCGAGACGTGGTCGGCGTAAGCGTGCGAGATGTGGCCCGGCCGCGTATAGGGGGAAACCACGATCAGCGGAATACGCGTGCCATCGCCGAAGAAATCCAGCGGCTGGATGTAGCCGGAGTCATAGTATCCGCCGCCTTCATCGGTGGTGATGAAGATGGCCGTACTGTTCCATAGCTCAGGGTTCGATCTCACGGCATCGACGATCTTCTTTGCGAAACCTTCGAACAGGTTCCACTTCGAAGAAGCCGGGTGGCCGTCAACCCAACCGCTGGGTTTCACGAAGGACACGGCCGGCAGCTGACCGTTGTGGATGTCGCGGTAGAGCTGGTCGGTGTCCGTGATGTGCGCCGCGCGGATGGCGGGATTGGTCATGATCTGCTTCTGGTACTGGAACGGGTTGCAGATGTTGCAGTATTCGTCGCTCTGCGCGCCGACCTTACCGTAGTTCAGCTGATACTTGTCGTGCAGGTAGTTGTCCCACTGGTCGTTGTAGCTCTTCCAGGAGACGTTGTTTGCCAGCAGAACGTCGGCAATGCTGCGTTGCGTGGTGCCGGGAATGGTGAACGGCGTGTTGTTGGAATTGTGATCGTTGTAGGCGTCGCTGCCGTCGCCGAAGTAACCCGGGTTGTAGTTGTTCAGCAGATAGTAGTGGCCGGATTCGCAGTTCGGGTTGATCGGAGGAGTCAGGGAGCTGAGGTAGCTCACGATGGGCTGCACTCCGGGCTGCGACAGATCGGCGCAGTCGCTGTAGCTTCCGCCGCCGTAAACGTTCATCGAGCCGCCGTAGTTACCGAAGCCGCCGTAGCCGTCCTGGATCCACCAGTTGTTGGTTCCCGACTGCGGATTGGGGTTCTCGATCTCGTCCACCGGACCGCCGGCCCAGATTGTCTGGTTATGCGGAGGCACCAGAGGATTGCCGTTCTCATCGCTGAACCACAGCATGTCGCCGAAGCCCAGCATGATGCTGTTGGCGCCGGTACCGCCCATCACCGGCTGGTGATAGTTGTCGCTCATGGCATAGTTGTCGGCCAGGAATTTGGAGTAGGGAGCGTCACCCTGCAGCACGTTGTAGAAGGCCATCGCCGTCGCGCCTTCGCCGGTCGTGACTTTGCCGGGCGCGTAGTCGGTGCTGAAGTTCGAGGGTTGCGTTTTGCCGTTGTTGTTGGAGCCGACGGTCACCTCAGTCCAGGTGAAGTAATCGGCCTTGCAGCCGCTCGGGTTGCTCGGCGTGGCGTAGCTGGCGCTGCAGTCGGCCTGCTGCCACATCTGGTAGAAGCGATGGACCGGGCTGTTGGCGTAGGCGTCGTACGGGAACGACGAGTTGTTGGTCAGCTGGAACGGCCCGGGTTGCAGCGTGGAATACGGCGGCGAGCTGTGCACGCCGGTGATGCGGCTGTCGGGAACTTTTCCCGTCAGGCCGGTGCCGCCGGTCAGCAGATACTTGTAATAAGCATTGTCCAGGCCGTCTTCCGTCGAACGGGCGTCGCCGAAGTTGCACATGCCGTTGTCGATGCAAACATTGGTCGGGCCGCCGTTCAGCGGGGCGGGAAGGTTCGTGTACAGGGTCTTGCTTGTGGTGGGGCTGAGCTCGTAAACCGGGCTGCCGGTGATATCCGCAGAATACTGCTGCGCGTTCGCGTAGTTCAGACCGGGACTACCATCTTCGTTGATGATCCCTTCCGAAAGCAGGTTGTTCACGCTCTCGCCTTGTCTCGGCTTGTACGTGGCGAAAATGTGGTCGAAGGTCCGGTTCTCTCCCACGATGATGATCACATGCTTGATGGGAGTTGCGGTGTGAGTGTCTCGCGCCGTCGTGGCGGTTGGGGTGGGACGGTCCTCCGCCTTGGCGCTCTGCGCCAGCGGGCCGAAGAAGCTCTGCATGATACCGGCGAGGGCGAGGGTCACTCGCGCTCCCTGCAGTATCTTTTCTGTAGGTTTCTTCAGAGTCACAGGGTGTTTCCTCCTTGAGGATCAGCATCAGGCGCGCCGTTTAAAGGAGTGTGACCCTGCGATGAATTTGGTGTGTATTGTTGCGATGTTCATGTAGCCCGAGCGCTACGCGCCGGACGTATTTAGTTTGGCGAGCACCTCCGGCACAGGCAGGTCCTTCCAATAACGATCGAGGTTCTCTACGGTGGTGAATGTCCTGGTGAGCATGCGATCGACGTAAAGCACCCCGCGAAGGTGATCGATTTCGTGCTGCAAGATTCGCGCATACCAGCCGACGGCCTCGATGCGGCGCGCTTCGGCATGTTCGTCCAGATATTCCACCGTGACTGCGCGCGACCGCGGCACAATCGCGACATATCCCGTGACACTCAAGCAGCCTTCGAAGAACTCGACCGCCGCCGATTCGGCAGAGACGATCCGCGGATTGATGATCACGTGAAATGGGACGGGCCGCCTTTGGCGGGCGGCCAGTTGTGCAGGAGAGGCCTTAGCGTGGTACTCCTCGCGGTCTTCGATCACCGCGAGCTGCAGGGGAAGGCCGATCTGCGGCGCGGCAAGTCCTACGCCGGGCGCGGCGCGCATGGTCTCGCGCATTTCCTCAATGAGGTCGCGGGTCTTTGCGCTGAGAATTTCGTCGCGGGATAACTCAGCGGCTTGACGACGTAATACTTCCTCTCCCACTTGAACGATCCGCAATGGCACCGGTTTCCTTGAGGTATTCGATTTTATTGATTCGATTTTTCAAGCGTCGCCAACATCTTCACCGTGTCCGAGGGTTCGGGCCGAATCGTGTAATCGGCATTCACTTGTGCCAAACGTATGGTGCCGCTGGTATCGATCACATACCGTGCCGGCATGGGTAAGCGATAGCCCGGCTCGTCGTTAAAACGGTCTAGTGTGCTCCCAAACGATCTGTACAGGTCGCGGAGGTAATCGGGAAGCTCAAACACCAATCCGAATCGCTCCGCCGTCTTCAGATGAAGATCGGTAAGAATGTCGAACGTCAAGTTCAGCTTGCGGTGAAGAGCACGAGTGTATCTCTCCAGCTCGGGAGTGATGACGACCAGCTGCGCTCCCTGGGCCCTTACATCGGACTCGACTCCCTGTAGAGCCTCCAGCTCCAAGTTGCAGTAAGGTCACCAGTGCCCGCGAAAGAAGCTGATCACCAGCGGACCCTGGCGAAGAAGCTCGGTGGAAGACACCTGAGCGTGATCCTGATTAAACAGGTTGAACTCCGGAGCGCGATCTCCTGCTTTCAAGGCGCGGCTTTCAATTCCGGAGGCCTTGAGCTCGGCCGTGGCGCGATGCATGGTCGCGACCGCCTCGGGACTGACATGGAAGGGAGGGCCCCCGGATTCGAAGTTCTTCTTGTACTCGTCAAGCCGTTGCTGCAGTGAGGGCATCGCTGTTTTCCTCCAGGTTGCGGCCACGTTTAACGTTTGATGCCGCCACGGGTCGGAAGACTCTCCCATTTCTCTTTCGAGTCGTGAAGCCACTTTTTCGTATCTAAGTAACGACGCAATTCTGCGGATTTATCAGGGAAGGTCTGTCTAAATGCCAAAGCCCACGCTGTTGACGGTTGACGACGATCCCAATGTACTGCGAGCGATCGAACGAGACTTGCGCTCCCGGTATGGCGAGAATTATCGCGTGCTGCGCGCCGCTTCGGGCGATGCGGCGCTGACGCTTCTCCATGAGCTCAGGGTCAGGAATGATCCTGTCGCTCTGCTGCTGGCCGATCAGCGCATGCCGCAGATGGACGGCATTGGGTTCCTGACCGAGGCGAAAGAAATTTATCCCGACGCCAAGCGGGCGCTCTTGACTGCCTATGCCGATACCAGCGCCGCGATCAATGCCATCAACGAAGTGAACGTCAACTACTTCTTCCTTAAGCCGTGGGACCCGCCGAGCCAGCATTTATATCCCGTGCTGGACGACATGCTGGAGGACTGGCACGCGTCGTACCGCCCGCCGTATGAGGGCATTCGCGTGCTGGGGACGCGCTGGTCGCCGCGCGCCTATGAGGTGCGGGACTTTCTGGCGCGTAATCAGGTGCCGTACCAGTGGATCGACGTGGAGCTGGCTTCGGAAGATCCTGAGGTGAAGCAAGTCGTCGCCTCCATTGGCGAGGACGCCGATCACCTGCCGCTGACCTTGTTTCCCGACGGCACGCGCATGTTCGAGTCGACACCGGCGCAGATCGCCGACAAGATCGGGCTGCGCACGCGCGCCGAGACGCAGTTCTATGACTTCGCGATTATCGGCGGCGGGCCCGCTGGACTGGCTGCGGCAGTCTACGGCGCCTCCGAGGGACTGAAGACGGTGATGATTGACCGCGAGGCTCCGGGAGGGCAGGCGGGGTTGAGCTCGCGCATCGAAAACTATCTTGGATTCCCGACGGGCTTGAGTGGCCTTGACCTGGCGCGTCGGGCTGTCTTGCAGGCGCAACGCTTTGGTGTGGAGATCATCGCGCCGCAGGAGGCGGTGAGCTTGCGCGCCGAGGGACCGTATCGCATCGTGAAGCTCGCAAACGGGAGCGAGATCTCCTGTCACGCAGCCTTGATCGCAACCGGCGTTCAGTGGCGCAGGCTGGATGTGCCCGGAATGGACCGGCTGCAAGGCGCGGGGGTGTATTACGGCGGCGGAAGCCAGGAGGCGATCGCCTGCAAAGGCGAGACGGTGTACATCGTGGGCGGCGCAAACTCCGCTGGGCAGGCGGCGCTGAACTTCGCGAAATACGCGGAGAAGGTCGTCATACTCGTGCGCGGCGACTCGCTCTCAGCGACCATGTCGCGTTACCTCATCGACCAAATCGAGAAGACGCCGAACATTCAGCTGTGGACTCACGCCGAAGTCGTCGAGGTCCACGGCGAGACGCACCTGGAGGAGGTCTCGGTCCTGTGTAGTGATACCAACAAGATCGAACGAGTGCCTGCGGCCTCGATGTTCATCTTCATTGGAGCGCTGCCGCGAACGGATTGGCTGGAGGGCACGGTGGTGCGCGATGATCGCGGCTTTGTCGTCGCCGGGCCAGACTTGATAAAGGACGGCAAACCTCCCGCGGGCTGGAACGTCGATCGTGCCCCATTCCTGCTGGAGAGTAGTCTGCCCGGCGTCTTCGTGGTCGGCGATGTGCGGCATGGGTCGATCAAGCGCGTGGCTTCAGCCGTGGGTGAGGGTTCAATCGCGGTGCAGTTCATTCATCGTTACATGGCGAAGGTGTAGAGCATGGCCGGCGTTACAAGAGAAGAGCTGCGAAAGGTCGAGGCGTTTCACGATTTGCCCGACGATCAGGTGGACTGGTTCCTGGCACAAGTGACAGAAGCGCGTCTGGCTCCCGGCGATGTTTACGTGCGCGCAGGCGATCCTGCCGACAGGATGATGGTGGTTCTGGAGGGCGAGCTGCAGGCGCGCTTCGAGAATTCGCCTGAGACGGTCTTTACTACCACGGCAGGGACCGTTTCCGGCATCCTGCCCTACTCGCGAATGAAGGTCTTTCCGGCAAATGGCCGGGCGGTGCTGGCATCGCACGTTCTCATCTTTCCCGCGGCCAAATTCGATGAGCTGGTTACACACATGCCGGAGCTGGTACGGCGGTTGGTCAGTACCATGGTCGATCGCACGCGCGAGGTGACCCGTGCCGAGCAGCAGCGCGACCGCCTGGCGGCGCTGGGAAAGCTTTCCGCGGGATTGGCGCACGAGCTGAATAATCCCGCGGCGGCGGTGCGTCGCACGGCAGAGCGCTTGCGAACTGTGGTCGGCGAGTTTCGCGGCTCGGTAAGCCAGCTGGAGCAGAACCAGCTGAATGAGGGCGAGCGTTGCGCGATCGAGAAGTTCGAAGCTACATGCTGCACGCAGGAGCCGATTACCGACGTGCTGAAGGCAAGTGAGTTGCAGGACCGCATCGAGGACACGCTACATCAGCACGGAATCGCCGATGGCTGGCAGTATGCGGCGTCGCTGGTGGAGTCCGGAGTGATGGTCGAGCCGCTGAATGCGATGCTGGACAACGTGCGAAAGGAAGTGGCGTCGCCGGCGCTACGGCGCGTGTCGGCGATGGTGGAGATAAACGATCTGCTGGACGAGCTGGAGAACGGAACGTCGAAGATCTCCGATCTGGTGCGCGCGATCAAAGAGTATTCCTACATGGACCAGGCGCCGGTGCAGGACGTCGACCTGAAGAAGGGCCTGGAGAACACGCTCACGATCCTGTCGCACAAGCTGAAGAAGGGCGTCGCGATCAAACGCGACTATCATTCCACGCCGCTGCTCGTTAATTCCTATGGCAGTGAGTTGAATCAGGTGTGGACGAACATCATCGACAACGCCGTCGACGCGATGCAGGGCAAGGGCGAGCTGCGCGTCAAGACGTTTCTGGAAGGAGACTGCGCGGTGGTGGAGATCGGCGATTCGGGGCCGGGCATTCCTCCCGATATTCAGTCACGCATCTTTGAGCCGTTCTTCACGACGAAGGGTGTGGGAGACGGGACAGGATTAGGTTTGGACACGGCGCTGCGCATCGTGCGGAAGCATCGCGGCTCGATCACGGTGAACTCGAAACCCGGTGATACGCGATTCCAGGTGCGGCTGCCGATGGCGGAAATACCCGTTCACGATTGAATGGCAGAGCGAGCCTTCTAGCCCGCGTTACGGCCGATCCCGTTCGCCGAAGCCGCAGGTCCCTCCGCTCGGGCTAAAGCCCTTGGTCGGGACGACCACGGTAATCGGCGCGGACGGGTCGCTCTATCTACTGCCTCAGCGATTGCAGATACGCCACCACCGCTTCGGCATCGGCGCGATTCATCTTGTAGGTCGGCATGGGCGGGCGCGCGGGCGCGCCATTGGGCGCCAGGCCGGTCATGAAGAACTGGATCGCCTTCTCCTTGTCCCACCCAGGCAGTCCGGCGATGTTGGGCGAAGTGTCAGCCCAGATGGGAATGGGAACCAGCGGCGCGAACTCCAGCTTCTTGCCTTGCAGCCACTTGCCCATGATGAACTGGCCGGTGGGCGTCATCGGCGTGTGACAGTCGCCGCACTGGCCGATGGCCTTCACCAGATACTCGCCGTGCGCGATCTGCGATGCGCTGTTTGACCCTGCGGAACTCTTGCCGGCACTCAACAGACATACTGCTGCTACCACCACCGCTGCGATCATCACCTTTTTCATCTGCTCTCCATATCGGCCTTGTTTTGAAACGCCGGACGAGTCTCGGCAGCACGCCGAGAGCCCGGTTGCATTTGCAGTAAATGATTTCGCCCTTGGGATTCGGAAGGCGCTGCAGATTTTGACGAAATTCGCGAATGAAGTCAATGAGCAGCGGGTTCGTTCTCGGCCACCTTTTTTCCACGCTGCTCTTAGGCCTAAGCCTTGCCCTGGCGTTCCTATTCCTGAGGCTCGGGCAGGATATACATCAGTATGAGGGTGGCGCCTATGGTCAGAAAGAAAACGGCCCATTGTGGGTGAGCTGGCCACATTTTGCGCGTAACGCCCAGCAACCATGCGCCAGTTGCAATTGCACTTGCCAGTAAAGAGGCCTTTAACGTTCTCATGAAGTGGTCTTCACTGATCGATACGCTGAGAAGGGTAGCAATGTTCCCCGGAACTGAATTCTTTGGCCTGAACAATCTACCCTGATTCCTACAATATTTGCGCCCGCTCATTCGTCTACACCAGTGGATGAACGACGCGGCGAGCCTGGAACGGATGGCACTCGAACAGGACCAGCGGATCTCCGAGGTGGTCAGGCGGGAGCAGTCTCGCCTCGGCAACTTCATCCGCCGCCGTGTGCCCGACCCACGCGACGCCGAAGACATCCTGCAGGACGTCTTCTACGAGCTGGTGGAGGCAAACCGCCTGCTGATGCCGATCGAGCATGTGACCGGCTGGCTCTTTCGCGTAGCGCGCAACCGCATCGTCGATCTCTTTCGCAAGAAGAAGCCGGAGAGCTTCAGCGATGTTGCGGTGGAAGACGAAAAGGGCGAGCTGTTGCAGCTGGAAGAGCTGCTGCCTTCGTCCGACGCGGGTCCCGATGCCGTCTACGCGCGCAACCTGCTGCTGTATGAATTGGAAGACGCGCTGGATGAGCTTCCCGATGAGCAGCGCGAAGTTTTCGTCGCGCACGAATTGGAAGGAAAGAGCTTCAAGGAGATTGCCGCCGAAACCGGCGTGGGGGTTAACACGCTCCTCTCGCGCAAGCGGTATGCTGTGCTGCACCTGCGCGAGCGGCTGCAGACGATTTACGACGAGTTCATGAAATCGTGAGGAAACAGATATGAGACGAAGGAGATGGATGTTTTTGCTGGTGCCGCTGGGGATTGCGCTGTTTGTGTTCATCGGCGGTGAGATTGTGCTGCACCTGTGGAACTGGCTGCTGCCGCCCCTCTTCGGCTGGCGCATGCTCACCTTCTGGCAGGCCATCGGACTGCTGGTGCTGTGCCGGATTTTGTTCGGCAGCTGGGGCGGCCGCGGTTCGCGTTCCAACTTCCGCCGTCGCATGGCGGAACGCTGGGCGAACATGACGCCGGAGGAGCGCGAAAAGTTCCGCCAGGGCATGCGTGGGCGCTGCGGCGACTTCGGAGCCGACGCGCCGGCCAGCGAGTCCAAGGCGTAATGGCTGCGCGCTTGTTGATGTGAGGGATTTTGTGCCCGGCCCGCCGCGGTTGTCAGGCGGGTGGCGCACGGCATATAGTTTCGAACCATTCACTGCGAGGTCTCGCGAAATGGTTCGATCGCTCATACCAGTACTATTGCTGGCCTGTCTTGCCGCCGCACAAACTCCCGCTCCCAACGATGTAACTCCCTTCGTCAGCGTGCATGCTCCGAGTGTCGTGCTAAATCATGTGCGCGTGATCGATGGCGCGGGCGCTGTTGCAAAGGAAGACCAGACGATCGTGATTGTCGATGGGAAGATTCAGGCGGTGGGAGCAGCCGGCACGGTCACGGCGCCGGCCAATACGCAGCAACTGGATCGCACCGGCTACACGGTGATTCCCGGGCTGGTCGGGATGCACAATCACCTCTACTACACCGATTCGTTTTCCTTGCAGGGGAGGCCGCGAATCAAACTCGACGAGCCGGGCCTGGTGATCGATGAGATCCCGTATACCGCTCCGCGCCTTTACCTGGCGGGCGGCGTGACCACGATGCGGACGACCGGCAGCATCGAGCCTTACACGGACATCAAGGTCAAAGAGCGGATCGACGCCGGCCAGATGCCTGGGCCGAAGATCGATCTCACGGCTCCGTATCTCGAGGGCAAGCCGACATTTTTCGCGCAGATGCACGAGCTGACGGGCTCGGACGACGCCAAGCGCATGGTGGATTATTGGGCCGAGGAGGGCATGACCTCCTACAAGGCCTACATGGACATCTCGCGCGATGAGCTGAGCGCGGCGATTCAGCAAGCGCATGCGCGTCATCTCAAGCTGACGGGCCATCTGTGTTCGGTGACGTGGCACGAGGCGATCGCCCTCGGCATCGACGACTTCGAGCACGGGCCGGTCTTCACCTCGACCGACTTTGTGGCGGACAAGAAGCCGGATGTCTGTCCACCCGGCGGCGGTACGAAGAGCTGGCTGAGTCTCGACACCAAGGGGGCGCAAGTGCAGGCGCTCATACAGGAATTGATCTCGCACCACGTTGCCGTGACTTCGACTCTGCCGGTATTCGACGCTTCGCTGCCGGGAAGGCCAAAGCTCGAGGACAGAGTGCTGGATTCCATGTCGCCTGAGGCATCGCGGAGTTATCTGACCGCGCGCGCGAGGATTCCGATGGACACGCCCATGACGGGGCTGTTCAAGAAGGAGCTGGAATTTGAATATGCGTTCGCCAAGGCCGGCGGGCTGCTGCTTGCCGGTCCCGATCCCACGGGAAATGGCGGCGTGTTGCCCGGCTTCGGGGATCAGCGCGAAGTCGAGCTGCTGGTGGAGGCGGGATTCACGCCGGTGGAAGCGATTCAGATTTGCACCCTGAACGGCGCAACCTATCTCGGCCAGCAGGAGCACATCGGGTCGATCGCAGCGGGCAAGCAGGCAGACCTCGTGCTCATCAAGGGCGACCCGTCGAAGAAGATCGAAGAGATCGAGAACGTGGAGACGGTGTTCAAGGACGGCGTCGGGTACGATTCGCAGAAGTTGATTGAGAGTGTGCGCGGGCAGGTGGGGATTCGGTAGAGCTCGCTCGCATTAGCGCTTGGTGCCGATGCCGCCGGCCAGTTCGCGGCCGTCCAGACGGCCCAGCGCGAAGGTTCCCGTGTAGGGAGAGAAGGCAGCGGTCATCACCTCGAAGCCGGCTCGCTTCAGCTCGCGATTTAACACGGGCGGATCCATGAAGTTCATGGTCGCGGGGAACGTATCCGGGTGGAGATACGCGGGGATCAGCGAGCGGACATCCTCGATGTAGCCGGGCCACTCCGCTCCGGCGGCGACGCGTCTTTCATAAACAGGTATTAAGGGCTTGAATATTGTGCGGTAGATGGCATCGTTGACGAGGAACAGCCGTCCGTCGGGCTTGAGCCAGCGATACATCTTCGTCAGGCTGGCGCGTATGCGATTGCCATCGAAGAAGTGAAAGAGGCGCGCGTTGTAGATGGCGTCGAAGCTGTTCTCAGGGAAGTCGACGCGCTCGGGAAATTCGCCTAGCCACGCCACAAGCTTGCCGGCGTACTGCGCCGGTATGCGCGACTGGATGATGGCCAGTTGTCCGGCGTCGATTTCGTTGGCGAAGACCTTGGACGCGCCGGCCTCCAGCGCCTGGATGACGACATGGCCGTAGCCGGCGGCGATCTCCAGCGTCGTGCCTTTGTTTTGCTTCACAAAATCGAGATAGCTTTGGGTGACTTCATCGGTGTAGAGCCAGATTGCGCCCTGGTGGTCGAGCGTAGGAATGAACGCGCCACCCGCAACCGCATCGGGCATCCGGGGAACTTCGCTGGGCATGGGTCGAAACGAGGTGGCGGGAGAGATGGTATCAGGCCGAGGTGAAATTTGAAAACGACGGCAAGCACAGTTGTGTCGAGCCATCCCGTTTGCTAGTTTGGCGTAGATGCTGCCGCCTGTACCCGAACAACTCAGCCGGACCATAGAGACTCTTTACCGAGCGGAATCGGGCCGGGTTCTGGCGACGCTGGTGCGCCTGCTGGGAGATCTGGATCTTGCCGAAGAGGCCATGCATGAGGCATTCGCCGCCGCGCTGGAGTCCTGGCCTCGGACTGGTATTCCCGAAAGCCCGCGTCCGTGGCTGATTTCAACCGCACGCTTCAAGGCCATCGATGGGATGCGCCGGCGCACGCGCTTCGACGGAGCGCAGCGAGATCTTGTCGCCCACATAGAAGCGCGCGTCAACGAAGCGCCCCTCGAAGACGCGGAGATCGAAGACGATCGCCTCCGTCTGATCTTCACCTGCTGCCATCCCGCTCTGCCCGCGGAAGGACAGGTTGCGCTCACCCTGCGCGAAATCTGCGGTCTGACTACGGAGGAGATTGCGCGGGCATTTCTGATTACGCCGGCAACGCTCGCGCAGCGCATCGTGCGCGCTAAGGCCGTTATCCGCGATAAGGCAATTCCTTACCAGGTGCCGGTGTCGCAGGAATTATCCGAGCGCCTGGGAGCTGTCCTGCTGGTCGTCTATCTGATCTTCAACGAGGGATACTCGGCGGAAACGACCGGCGCCGAACTCAGCCGTGAGGCGATCCGTTTGGGCAGACTCCTGCTCGACCTGCTTCCGGAGCCCGAGGTCATGGGCCTGTTGGGGCTCATGCTGCTGCAGGAGTCGCGCCGCGCCGCCCGGACCTCTTCCGACGGGGACTTGATCCTGCTGGAGCAGCAGGACCGGTCATTGTGGAACCGCGAGCAGATCGCCGAAGGTATCGCGCTCACCGAACGCGCGCTGCAATCGCGCCGCTTCGGCGCCTACACTTTGCAGGCGGCCATTGCGGCGGTTCACGCCGAGAGCTCCTCCGCGGCATCCACGGACTGGCGCCAGATTACGCTGCTCTACGACCGGTTGCTGCGGATTCAGCCATCCCCGGTGGTTGAGCTGAACCGCGCCGTGGCCGTTGCCATGAGCGAAGGTCCGGAGCAGGGTCTTCGTCTGATCGATGACTTGCTGGCGCGCGAACAGCTTGCCAACTACCACCTCGCGCACTCTGCCCGGGCGGACCTGTGCCGCCGATTAGGCCGGATTCCAGAGGCCCGTGCTTCGTATGAGAAGGCGCTCGCCCTGGCGCCGAAGGAACCAGAGCGCCGCTTTCTCGCCAGGCGCCTCGAGGAATTGAAATAAAAGGTAGTGCTAGGCCTTCTATTTTGCGGACGGCTGCCAGAGCTCAATCTTGTTCCCATCCAGGTCATAGATCCAGGCAAAGCGGCCGTAGGACTCATCCATTCGCTTGGGATCGATCTTTACTCCCTCTTTTTTCAAGCGCTCGAGCAAAGCCTCCATATCGTCCACAATGTAGTTGATCATGAAGGGTGCGGTGCCGGGATCGAAATACTTCGTAGAGGCGGGAAAAATACTCCAAACGGTGACGTGTTCCTTCTGCGGGTCGTCCTGTTCACGCCACGGAAGCATTGCGCCCGACCCTTTGTCGGTGAGTCCAAGATGCTTCGAATACCATTCGCGCATCTGATCACGATCAGCGGATTTGAAGAAGATGCCGCCGATTCCAACGATGCGTCCGCGCTGCTCGGTTGCGACAGGCGGCTTCGACTTTTCCTGTTGCGGAGTTGACACTTGCTGTCCTCCTTGTGAAAGGGCCGCGATGAGCAATTGTGAGCCGAGCGCAATTGTACTCCGGGATATTTTTTGCATGTGGGGGATTATAGATCGGCTCGGATGGGGTTCGCGGGCTGCGCGATCCGGGCTTGCGGCCGTCATTGGAGCGTAGTCGGGGCCGGGATTTCTCCAGCGAGTCGGAAATAAAAAATAGTTCGCTTCGGCTGTCGATTTCCTCCGGGCGCGACGACTATAAGATGAACGAGGCAGCGCGCAAGGCTGTGCTGCTGGCTCGAAGAACATAAAGGAGCACTTCATGCCACAGTATCTGGTTTGCAACTACCTCCCCGACGATTTCGACCCATCCACCGTAACCGAAGAAATGATGGAAGAGATCCACGCGCTCAACCGCGAGATGATTGCTGCCGGCGTCCGGAAGTTCGCCTGCGGAATTGCCCCGCCTGCCCAAGCTAAGACCGTGCGGAAGCGGTCGAATGGCACGGTGTCCGTCACCGACGGGCCGTACACCGAGACCAAGGAGCACATGGGCGGTTTCTGGATACTGGAAGCCGCCAATATGGACGAGGCGCTCGCATGGGCGCGCAAGGGCGCCGTCACCTGTGATGCGGTGGGCGAGGTACGGGAGCTCCTGTTCTTCCCGGCTGCAGAGTAAGGCGAAAGCAAGAAACAGCCCGGTGTGGCCCCGGGTCTCGCGTCGTTCGAGACCCGGGAGTTTGCGTCGTATCCCGCCTCGACTGTCGACTTTTGTCGTGCACGACGACTAAAGGATGAATGAAATGAGAAATCTTATCTACGCCATCAACATGACCCTGGACGGCTGCGTCGACCACGCTCCAATTAATCCTGACGACGAAGTATTGGAATATTTCACGCGGCTCACGCGAGAGGCTGACCTGCAAATCTTCGGACGCAAAACCTATCAATTGATGGTTCCCTATTGGCCCGATGTCGCCAAAGACCCGTCCGCGTCGAAAGCAGACAGAGAATTTGCTCATGCGTTTGTCTCACTCAACAAACTGGTTTTTTCACGATCCTTGGACAGTGTTGAAGATGGGAATACGAGGATTGTTCGGACGAGCCTTCGCGACGAAATCCTGAAGGTGAAGCAAGAACCAGGCAAAAATATTTTGGTCGGCGGCGTGGATATCCCTTCCCAACTCGTGAAGCTCGGCCTGATTGACGAATTCCGTTTTGCCGTTTGGCCAGTCATTGTGGGAGAAGGCAGACGGCTTTTGGATGGCGCTAGCCTGCAGGACCCTTCGCGATTGCGACTTGTCGATTCGCACACTTTCAAATCCGGATGCGTCGCGGTTCGTTACGTGAAACAGTGACAGAAACCTGCGACAGCAGTGCTGCCAGCCATTACCAGGAGGGGAAGAACAATGAAATACATCTGTCTGGGATACTACGACAAAGGCAAATTCGACAGCATGAGCGAGGCCGAGCGAAATGCCATGTTCGACGCCTGCTACGACTACGACGACCATCTTCGCGCCAACGGGCATTGGGCTATCGGAGAAGCGCTTCAGCCTAAGGAAACCGCATTGACCCTGTCTTGGAAGAACGGCAGAGTGGCAACCACGGACGGCCCCTATGCGGAAACCAAGGAACAACTCGGCGGCATCGGGATCCTCGAGGCGCGGGACATGAATCATGCTGTACAACTCGTGGCGCAGCATCCATCGCTGAAATACGGCAGCATTTGGGAGATTCGACCCGTGGGGGACATGAGCGAAATCAGGAAGGCAAGTGAGCAGCGGCGGCGACAGAACACAGCACGCTGAAGCTGAAACTGCCCTAAAGAGGCCCCAAATCTTCGGATGATACCTCGTAATGTCTTAAACTCAAGATCACGTCCGGAATGCGTGGGAGTAACGACAGTCTTGTCGAAATAGAAGCTCCGGCCGGTGAGCTGAATTCCTGGCAGCGAAAAAGGGTGCTTGCGGCACCCTTTCGCTATCAACAATTGTTGAGCTCTGAAGCCTTGTTGAGCGCTTACTTCTGGCTCTCCTGGAATCGCCGATTCACCTCCGTCCAGTTGACGACGTTCCACCACTCTTTGAGGTAGTCGCCGCGGCGGTTCTGATACTTCAGGTAGTAAGCGTGCTCCCAGACGTCGTTGCCCATGATGGGGTAAAAGCCCTGGCTCATGGGATTGTCCTGGTTGGGCGAGCTCACGACTTGCAGCTTGCCGCTGCGATCGCGAACCAGCCACGCCCATCCGCTGCCAAACTGCTTGAGGCCGGCGTCGTTGAATTTTTCCTTGAAGGCGTTGAAGTCGCCGAAGGTGCTCTTGATGGCGTCGGCGAGGGCGCCGTTGGGATTGCCGCCGGCATTGGGCGCCATGATCTTCCAGAACATGGTGTGATTCACGTGTCCGCCGCCGTTGTTGCGAACGGCATTGCGAATCGCCTCGGGAACATTCTCCAGGCCCTTCAGCAGCTCTTCGGCGCTCATCTTTTGCAGCTCCGGCGCTTTCTCCAACGCGGCATTCAGATTGGTGACGTAGGCCTGATGATGCTTGTCGTGATGCAGGTGCATCGTTTCTTTGTCGATGTAAGGTTCAAGAGCAGCGTAGTCATACGGCAGCGCAGGAACTTCGTGTGCCATGCTGTTATCTTCCTCCAGTTGGCGTTGATGCGATGAACGACTGCGGGGATTCAACGCGAAGCGCGGCGAAATCACTCCGGTCGAACATTATAGTGCCTCGCGACGGGCAAGGCGTCCCGCTCGCGCTCCAGCCGCGCTGTTGCGCCGCTCTCAGCGACGTGCCGGCTAACGCTCGCGATTACCGGCAGCAGCGGCGGCATTTTCCTCGGCGCGGGTTGCATCGGAAGCGCGCCCGGCGCGCTGATACAGTTTCGCCAGTCGCCGCCATGGCTCGGGGGCGCTGGATTCGATTTGTGTTGCCGCTTCCTGGTAGCGAATCGCGCGCGCCATATCGCCTAACTCATCCCATGCTGCCGACCGGCCCTGAGCGACCATGAAATCGAATGTCCCGCCGTCGGCGGCTTTCATGTTGGCGGGAGCGCGCGATTCCGCCTGATTGAACGCGCTTAGCGCATCGTCCGGGCGATGGATCTTTAGATAGAGATATCCCAGGGTAGACAGAGCGGAGAACGGCCTCGGCGAGAGCGCAACCGCCCGCTTCATGGCATCGACGGCTTGCGCTTCTTTACCGTGCTTATGGTAATAATCCGCCAATGCCGCCCAGGTGACCTCGCCTGGTTCCAGCGACACCGCAGCCAGATATTCTTCCTCCGCTTCGTCGATCCGTCCCAGAGCCGATAAGAGGCTGCCCCGCAGCCAGTGGGGGAAGGCGCTGTCCGGCGAAATGTCGAGGGCCTTATCGATGGCGGATAGCGCCTCCGAATTTCTTCCCAGGGCGGCAAGCACAGAAGCTGCATTGCTCCAGGAATTGAAGGCGTCAGCGGTTTTGTTATCGCGCGGCCGCGCCGGCAGGACAACCGTTGCGCAGTTTACCGGGTAGCGGCTTCTCAGTTCCTCGGTTTGCTCGGTCCGGTTCACGAAGATCGCCGAAACTTCGTCCATATAAACCGGCTGCCACTGTTTGCTGTCGCACAATTCCTGGAGCTTGATCAGCTGAATGCCATCGTATCGGGCCAACGAAAGAACAATTGTATGGATGTTATAGCGGGCGGCCTCCTCCTTCCATTCGCGCGAGTCGGGCGAGCTCCGCAGCAGGCGGGCTTCTCGCCGTATTCGTTCCAGGCCAAACAAGGTATCCCGCCCGTCGATGTAATCCAGCCGCTGAGGCCCCAGTCTCCAGGCCAGGAAGCCGCCTTCGTTGTAGCTGTTGAAAATTTCCCCGGGAAGCTTCTCACGCTCGATGAAGTCGGCGGCGCTTTGCGGGAACCACCAGCTCAAGCCCGTGCCAAAGCTAGCTTCCTCCCCGCCTGACAGATAATGGCGGTTCGTGACTAGATCGTAGGTCCGCAGCGAAGCCAGCGTCACCAGTAGAGCGGCCACCACCGCAGCGATCCAGCGAAACGTGCGTGGTCGCACACGAGTAGCCCATTCCGCTATTGCCGGCCATATCACCGGCGTCGCCACCACGACCACCACGCATGCGAAAACAGCGCCCATGCGCGCATATCGCACCGCTACATAGCTCGCGGCGAGCAGCAGGATGGCCTCTCCCAGCTGCGTTCGGTTCAACGCGAATACTACGCCGGCAATTGCGATTGCCAGCAGCAAGTAGACCGTTCCCTCTGTCTGCCGAAATCGGATTGCATTGCCGAGTGCGGTCCAGTTCAGCGGGACCGTCCCCCACTCTGCAATCCACGCCTGCTGCAAAGCGTTGGCGTGCTCCTGCCGCAGAAGCGCCCGGTAGATGCCCCAACCCCATGGATTCGCCAGCGTGGCCAATACCGTGCACAGCAGGGGAAGTTGTGCCCGACGCAGCCTCGCGATTGCCGGCTGACGGGTCGCTTTGCTGAAAACGATTTCCAACAGCTCTGCGCCTGCATAAGCAAGCATCAAACCCAGTCCGGCAAGATACCCCAGATGAAGGTTGACCCAGAGAAACATCAGCACGGGCAACAGCCAAAGAGGAGCATGGCCAAGGCGACGATGCTCCCACAGTAGGGAGAGAAATGCGGCGAAAAGCACCACCGTGAACATGTCGGCGCGTGGTGTTGTCCGCAAGGCAACAACAGGCACGGCCAGAATTGCAACCGCCGCCGTAACCAGATTGCCTCGTCGCAGTAGCAACGCAATGGTGCCGAGACAGGCCAGCGCTCCAATCCAGGAAACCAGGGAGTAGCCGCCGAGCAGATATGCGAGGTAGAAGAGGATTCCTGCGCCAGCGGGATACACCCATGGCTCTCCGGCCGCCGTATAGGACAAAACATCGACAGAAGGGATCTTGTGATGCAGAACGATCCACCGGCCGGTCGCCATCTGCCAGCCCAGATCGAAATCCGAGACGGTTCGAAGTCCGGCGAGAAGCGCGTATATCAGCGCGATGGCGGAAAGAACGAAGTAGAGACGGCGTGCGAAGTCAGAATTTCCGGCAGTGGGAGGGGCTGGAGTAGCCAGGTGCACATCTGCGGGCCATGAACTCATGCGTGGAAGACGGCCAGCATAGCACAAGGAAGTCTCGGACCCGATCACGAGATGCGCGCCTTCGCCCCGGCCTGCGCGCGCCTCAGGTTAGCGGCCATGTTTTTAGCCGTTAACTTGGGATCGAAAGGAGAGGCACCGCCTTAGTTTCTACTTTTGCGCAATGATCTGAGCCTGAGAAGCGAGTTGCTTCTCCAGACGCGACAATCGGTCAACCATCGAGGCATTCTGGACCTGCAGTTGCCGCTTCAGAGACTCAATCTCCAGCTGCTGCGATTTGATCTCTTCCTGCTGGTTCGCGAGGACCTGGGCTTGTTGCTCCGCCCGCCGATTCTGCTTCTGCACTTCATTCAGCAGCATCGTGCTCAGATACTGATAGCGGACCGAGTATGGCCGGCCGTCGTTATCGTAGGCGACGAGTTCGGGATAGACCTTGGCGACCTCTTCGGCGATCAACCCATATTGCAAGGTGCGTTCGCCGTTGGCGTATTCAGGTTTGTAGAGGAAGGTCACCGGCCGCAGCGTCATCAGTGCATCCGTGCTGTCGCCCATCTCGCGGACCTGCTCCTTAAAGCGCAGAGAGGAAGTTTGCGTTCCCAGTTGGCCATTGGAGTCGATGTAGACGGGAATGCCCGAGGGTGAGGTTGAGCCGTAGATTCCGGCGATATACGTCGCGCTTTGCGCATTGGGATCGCCAAGACGAATCGTATTCGATTCGGTACCGGAAAGTGGCCCCGCTGTCCAAAGGTATATATCGAATTGTCCGGTCGTGTTGTTGTAGCCAGCCGTGTCGCCTACGAAAATGTTACTACTGCCAATTGTGTTGTGGTAACCCGCCCCTTGCCCAAGGAAGGTGTTGAAATTCCCATATGTGTTGGCTGCGCCGGCATAGGCACCGACGAAAACATCGGCAGAGCCGTTAACGTTGAAAGATCCCGCGCCGAAAACGAAAAACGCGTTGAGCCCTCCGTTTGTATTGGCATGCCCAGCCCCCGTACCGGCGAAAGTATTCTCATTGGCAACCGTCGCGGAGCCGGCGCCGTCACCGAGAAACGTGTTTGACAGCCCTGGTCGCGTGGGGCCGGCTAAGAAGCCCAGAGATAGGCTATTGTTGCTCAAGGTGAGAGCGTTGACTCCCCCGATGTCGTATCCGAATAGGGTATTGACGTACCCGTTCACATCCAGCGTCGCCGAGGGTATCGTTGTCCCAATTCCAACGTTTCCGCCGCTGGACTGGTAGATCACTGAATTCACCAGAAAGGACGGAGCCGCCCAAATGGGGATATAGTTCACGGTCCCCATTCCACCGAGAATTGGGCCAAGCGGCGGCGGTGTCGAGGACTTGTTCTGCTTGGCGGCATCATTTGCGCTGCTTGTCGCCTGCTGCGCGCTGACGAATGAAACGAGCAAGAATGTTGCAACTGCAATAGCAACGCTGATTCTGCGCATAGGGCGCTCCTTTCGGCGACAAGATCTGAGAGCCAGATGATTTCGCTGGCGAGGTGGAATTTTGTGCGCGGTCTACGGAACTGTCAAACGAATTTTGTTCGTGTCGATAACGAGTGGCGGCAAAAAGCTCCGGCGGAGGCCCCAACTTCTCCTCGAAACCCGCTGGATGTCTCCATTCGAGATCGGATACCATCGGCGACAGCGTCCCTGACCCTCAGCGCAGTCCCAGGTGCGCTGAAGCTTCATTCTTTTGCCCCTGCTACAATTTTGGCGAAATCGGGCGAATCGCGGACCTACTCTCACTCATTCGTGCGGCACGAATGAGCGCTGGATCCGGCCCGCGAATTCATCGAACTACTGGCTCGCGATCAGCGTATAAGCCGTTAGGAGTTAACAGGATTTGGGCCAGGAGTCGTGCCCCGTGGGAGTGCTGATTGGACGACAATCAGGCGGTCAATGCGCTTGTCCGTCGCTGTGTGTCTGGCGACGCTGCCGCTTGGCAGGATATCGTCCAGCAGTATCACCGCAGGATTTACAACATCTGCTACCGTTTTTCCGGCTCGCCAGATGACGCATCGGACCTGACCCAGGAAGTGTTTATCAAGATGTATCGCACCCTCAGCACCTTCGACACCTCGCGCGCCTCGTTCATGACGTGGGTGACGACCGTGACCCGCAATCTGCTGGTCGATCACTTCCGTAAAGGTAAGTACGACCGCATTACGGATTCGCTGGACGCCGCGCCCGCCGCGCAGGAAGATGGCCTGACGCTTGCAGAGCAGCTGGAAGATAAGGGTGCCAGTCCGGAGGCGCGGGTCCGCAGCCAGGAGACCCAGCGGCTGGTCCACGAGGCCCTGAAGCGCCTCTCCCCCGAGCTCCGGGAGGCGGTTATCTTGCGCGATTTGCAGGATTTGGACTACAAGGATATTGCCAAAGTCCTCAATGTCCCCGAGGGAACTGTGAAGAGTCGCATAAATCGGGGACGAACGGAACTGGCACGGCTCCTGCAACGTAACTATAGACAGGTAGGGTGATGGCAGGCGAACTCCAATCCGGAATGCAGTGTGTTGAGGTCGAAGCCCTTCTGGCTGAAGGCCTTGACGGCACTTTGCAGGGCGCCAAGCTGGAGGCCTTCCAGGCCCACCAGCAGAGCTGCGCCTCCTGCCGCACCATGATCGAGGAGGCCCGCGCCGGCATGAGCTGGCTGAAGGCCCTCGACGAAGCTGAGCCGCCCCGCAACCTGGTTCACAACATCCTGGCGGGAACGATCGGAGCCCTTCCCTCGGAGCACGTTCCCGCAAAGCCTCGCGGCGAGAGCTGGCGGGAGCGCTTGAAGGGCCGCCTCGCTCCCATGTTTGCGCCCATCGCGACGCCACGCTTTGCCATGTCCTTCGGCATGGCCTTCTTCTCCATCACTATGCTGCTTGGCATAGCTGGATTCCATTTTGCGGATATTCGCCATTGGGACCTGAGCTCGAAGGGAATTCGCAAGACCTATTACGAGACGCAAGCCCGCGTCATGCGTTACTACGAGAACATGCGCCTGGTCTACGAGATTGAGTCGCGCGTCCGCGACCTGCGCCGCGCCGGAACTCCCGACAACGACCAGACCAATCAACAGCAACCGCAGAAGCAGCAGGAGGCTCCCGCGCCGAATCCGAATCAGAAAAATCCGTCGAAGACTGAGAACCGGCAACCAGATCGTTCTAACGCAAGGGTGGATGCGTCAGGCTTCAGCCCGACGCTGTCGCCCACCCACATGTATCCGTTGTCCCAGGCCCGGCAGGAAAGGAGAACCGCATGAACTGCGCCAATCATCCCGACGCATCCGCGGTCGCATACTGCCGCACCTGTGGCAAGCCACTGTGCAGCGTCTGTGCCAAAGATGTCCGAGGTATCGTCTACTGTGAAGACTGTCTAGCCGCACACGTCAGCGGCGTAATGCCGCCTCCGGGGGCAGTCGTCCCTCCCGCAGAACGGCCGCCCGGCACGCCGAGCCCCACGCTGGCCGCTTGTCTGGGATTCATTCCCGGCGTCGGCGCAATGTATAACGGCGAATTCGCCAAGGGCTTCATCCACGTGCTGATCTTCGCCACCTTGATCTGGATGTCCGATCACATCAGCGGCATGTTCGGCCTGGGCATCGCGGCTTTCGTCATCTACATGCCCATCGAGGCCTACAAGACGGCGCGCGCGAAGGAGATGGGAGTGCCTCCGCCGGATCCGCTGGGGCTGAATAGTTTGCTTGGTTCTAGTCCGGCAGCGAGTCGCTTCGCACCCAACGCAACCACGGGGGCCACCAATGTTCCTCCGGGAGTGGCAAGCGACGCTGCTGCGACTGAGGCTCCTCCGGGTACGCCGATGCCCAGCGACGCGGCGGCGGTTGACGAATCCTGTTCCCGCAGAGTCCCCATCGGCGCTTTCATCCTGATCGGCCTGGGCGTGCTCTTTCTGCTCGGCGAGATGGGAGCATTGAACTTTGATTGGATATGGCGTTTCTGGCCGCTCATCCTGATCGCCATCGGCGTGCGCATCCTGATGCAACGCCAAAAGAGAGGCTGGTGAGGAGGAGTTTATGAGATACCGCTACAATCGCGCCTGTAACTGCGCCCGCTGTCGTGCCCACGGTCTTACCGGGCCTGCTGTCCTCATCACCATCGGTGTGCTGTTTCTGCTCGACCAGATGGGCCACCAGCACTGGATGCAATTCGACTACACCTGGCCGGCCCTGCTGATCGTCATCGGCCTCATCAAGCTGATGGAGCACAGCGCTTCCATCGAAGCCCACATTCCGCGCGAGTACAACATGATGCCGCCCAACCCGAACCAGCCGATTCCTCCCGGCACGCAGTACCCGGGATATCCGCCGCCGCAGGGGCCCGTAGTGACGCCGCCGCCCGGATCTCCCGCAGGTTTCATCCAGCCTCCCGCGAGATCGGATGATAAGGGGGTGCACAATGGCTAGCGTGAATCAGTATCCTCCGGTTCCGCCGCAGCAGATTCCGCCGCCCTATCGGTCGCGGCGCTCGATCGCCGTGCCGGTCATCTTGATCTTCGTTGGTGGGTTATTCCTGGCGCGGAATTTCGGATGGCGCTTTCCCATCTGGCATTGGTTCGGGCGCTGGTGGCCCGTGCTGGTCATTCTCTGGGGCGTGATCGCCCTCGTCGAACACCTGAATGCTCCACGCATGGGATATCGCCCGCGATCTCTCGGCGGCGGCGGTATCTTCCTGCTGATCCTGCTGGTCATATTGGGCGTCTCCGCGCGCCACACTTCCGACATGGATTGGGGCGGTGTGCGCGATGAGTTGCAAAACGACGAGGACTTCGGCCACCTCTTCGGCAATCCGTACACCTTCGAGGACACACTCGAGCAATCATTCCCCGCGAAGGGCACGCTGCGCATCGTCTGCGATCACGGCGCGCTGAACATTACGCCTGCGGAAGGCAACACCATTCGCGTCGTCATCCATAAGAAGCTCTACGCGCAAAATCAGAACGACGCCAACAAGTACAACGAAGGCAGCAAGCCGCAGATCACGGTTGACGGCACCTCGGTCGTGCTGAACGCCAACACCGACGGCGCCGGCGATCACGGCGTGCAGTCCGACATGGACATCTCCGTGCCGTCCGGTGCGCCGCTCGACATCGCCAGCAAGCGCGGCGATGTCACCATTAACAACCGCACGGCGGACGTGAAGATTTCTTTGCAAAAGGGCGACGTCTCTCTGACCGAGATTGCCGCTCCAGTGAAGGTCGACTTGGAGAAGGGTTCGCTGCGCGCCTCGCAGATTGCCGGCGACCTTGACGTCAACGGACACGTCGACAGCGTCAATGTCGATCAGGTCGCGGGTGCCGTCCGCATGAACGGCGACTTCTACGAAGACATCCAGCTCAGCAAAATCGCTAAGACCGTCATCTTCAAAACCTCGCGCTCCGACATGGAGATCGCTTCCGTTCCCGGCGATATTGCGATTTCCAGCGACGAAGTCCGCGGCAGCGAATTGAGCGGCCCCAGTCGCGTCGTCACCGGATCCAAGAACATTCATCTCGAAGACGTTTCCGGCGACCTGCAGGTGGAATCCAGCAATGGCGACGTTGAGGTCACCACCGGCGGCAAGCAGGCGGGCAAGATGAGCGTGAGCACGCAGCACGGCGATGTCGCGCTGACCCTGGGATCGAAAGCTCCGCCCGACAAAGTGAACGTCGTGACGCAGCACGGCGACATCACGCTGACGCTGCCGCAAACCGGCGGCTTCCAGATCAACGCCGGCACCCGCAAGGGCGATATTACGTCCGATTTCGACGCGATTAAGATCGACTCGGAGAACGGCAACTCGCGCGCGACCGGCACGGTCGGCAACGGCGTCAGCAAGCTCCAGGTCAACACCGACACCGGCGACATCAGAATTGCCAAGAGCTAACGAGAACTGGAACGGGAGAGCCCGTTAGTACCCCGCACACATTCCATCGTTTGGAATGTGTGGGTTCCCCATCCGCTTTCCCGCTTCGAGGCTCAGCCCGAACCTACGTTCGGGACCTGCTGCTACCGTTTTTCCTTGTCATCCCGAGCGCAGCCGAGGGACCTGCGGTTCGCCGGCGCCAAGCCCACACTGATTGTGAGTCAATTCACCTGATATCGCCAACCGCCTCTTTTCTCCCCGCATCACAACACGCCAAGAAGGAGGACCACGCCATGCAAACTGCCCACGAACTATTCATCCACGAACTCCGGGACATGCTGGACGCCGAGCAGCAACTAGTCGAAGCTCTCGGCAAACAGGCCGAGGAAAGCTCCAGCCCTGAGCTGCAAAAGGCCTTTCAATCACACCAGGCCCAGACCGAAAACCAGGCCGAACGCCTGCGCCAGGTCTTCGAAAGCATCGGCGAAGAGCCTGACGAAGCCGAAAGCCACGGTATCCGCGGCCTTATCCAGGAGCACGATCATTTCAAGGAAGAGCAGAACCCGGCCGAAGACATCCTGGACGTCTTCAACACCGGCGCCGCCGAGAAGGTCGAGAGCTACGAGATCTGCGCCTACGAGTCGCTCATCCGCCTCGCCCGCCAGATGCGCCACACCAAGGCCGAGCGCCTTCTCAATCACAACCTGAAAGAAGAACAGCAAACGCTGAAGAAAATGCAAGGATTGTCCAGGAAGCTGAAACCTGAAAACCTGGGCATGGAAGAATTTGAGGGAGAGGCAAGGGCAACGCCACGCAAGCGTCCCGGATCGCGTCGGGGTGCCGGGCGGCGCGTCGCGTAATCCCCGCTTATCGCAATCTTGCTTTCGTGAAATCAACCAGCGCAGGCCGCTCGAGTTTTCACAACTCGTGGCGGCCTGATACACTTGCTCCTCGAAAATTTCCTCGCATGAACGACCCAGGTTCCCCCACAGATTCACCTAAGATTCGGCTGCTGCTGCTTTGGCACATGCACCAGCCGTTCTACAAAGACATGGTCACCGGCGAGTATCGCCTCCCGTGGGTGCGCCTGCACGCCCTCAAGGACTACTACGGCATGGTCAAATTGCTGGACGAGTTCCCCGGCGTCCACCAGAATTTCAATCTCGTCCCATCGCTGGTGACGCAGATCCAGGATTACGTCTCCGGCCAGGCGCACGATCCCTTCTTCGACATCATCTCCAAGCCGGCGAACGAGCTGACGGTTGTCGAACGGCGATTTGCGCTTCAGTATTTGTTCCAGGCAAATCCGGTCAACATGATTGGCCGCTATCCGCGCTATCGCGAGCTCTGGGACCGCTATCGTTCGACCAGCACGCGGCCCGAGGGACCGGACTCCTATTTCGTCACCCGCGATTACGCCGACCTCCAGGTCCTCTCGCAGCTCGCGTGGTTCGACGAATTCCTCCTCGCCGAACCCGACATCGCTGCTCTCGTGCAAAAGGGCGAGGACTATACCCGCGACGATCAGCAACTCGTCATCGCCAAAGAGCGCGAGATGCTCGCTAAAGTCTTGCCGGCTTATGCTGACGCGGCGCGGCGCGGAGCGATCGAGCTTTCGGCGACGCCCTACTACCACCCCATTCTGCCGCTGCTCTGCGACACCAACGTCGGTGCCGAATCAACTCCAGGCTTGCCGCTGCCCACGCGCCGCTTCCGCCACCCTGACGACGCGTCACTGCAAATGCAGCTCGCGCTCGATTCGCATGAGAAGTTATTTGGCGTCCGGCCGAAAGGCCTGTGGCCGTCGGAAGGCAGCGTCTCCGAAGAAGCCCTGAAGCTCGCCTGCCGCCAGGGAATTCAATGGATGGCAACCGACGAAGGCGTGCTCGGCCGCACCCTCGAGTTCAACTTCGCGCGCCACTCCAACGACCGCTTGCACGTCGATGGCGCCGAGCGCCTCTACAACATCTATCGCTACGAAAAAGACGAGACGCGCATGCATCTCGTCTTCCGCGATCATCGCCTCTCCGACCTCATTGGCTTCGTCTACTCCGGAATGCCCGCGCAGGACGCGGCCACTCACCTGGTCGAGAACATCAAGCAATCAGCCGCGCCGCTTCTTGCGAAGGGCAAGGACGCGGTCGTCTCCATCATCCTCGACGGGGAGAACGCCTGGGAATACTACCCGCAATCCGGGCGCGAGTTCTTACGTCGCTTCTACGACGCGGTGCAGCGCGATTCGCAAATCGAACCGGTCACCATCAGCGAAGCCATCGCCCGCCATCGCGAGGAAGATTTCGGCCAGCTGCGCCGCCTCGTCCCCGGCTCGTGGATCGACGCCAACTTCAACGTCTGGATCGGCGCGCCGGAAGACAACCGCGCCTGGGACCTGCTCGCCGAGGCCCGCGATTACTACGACCGCCACGCCAATCGCGTCTCGGATGCGCAGCGGAAGATCGCGTGGGAGTAGCTGCTGATTGCCGAAGGCAGCGACTGGAACTGGTGGTATGGCCCCGAGCATCACTCGGCCAACGATCGCGACTTCGACGAGCTCTACCGCAAGCACCTGTCGAATGTCTATCACGCGCTCGAAGGCATCCCGCCCGAGGAGCTGAACACGCCGATCATGAGCGGCGTCGCGCGACCCAGCTACAATCCGCAGACCGCCTACGTGCGCGCCAAAGTCGACGGTCTGGTCAGCGGCTATTTCGAGTGGATGGGCGCCGCCAGCTACACCTCCGATCAGCGCACCAGCGCCATGCACGGCAAGCAGTTTTTGCTCGACGCCGTCTACGCCGGACTCGATGCCGACTCTGTCTCCGGCCGCCTCGATTTCCATCACGGCGTGCCCGATGGCCCCTATCGTCTGGTGGTGAATCTGGAAGTCTGGCGCGACGGAGAGAATCGCAAGACCGCGCCGGAGTCGTATCGCCTCAGCGTGGACGCCCAAGGGCGCAAGCTGCAGCGCTGGGTCCTGACCAACGGCCAGGAGCGCAACAAGCTCGCCACCTTCTCCGCCGACAACGGCAACACCCACACCAACGGCGTTGAAGTCGCACTGGAACAGATCTTCGAAATGCGCGTGCCCTTCGCCCTGATCGCTGCGCAGGCAGGAAGCTGCATCCGCCTCCGCTTCGCCATCTGGCGCGAACACTTGCCGGTCGACTCCCTCCCGCTGGAAGGCTGGATGGATCTCCACGCTTTGCCGGAGGAAGAGCTGGAGACGAACCTCTACAGCTTCTCCCCGCCGGAATAGCCAAGAATGCCTTGTCTACGCATCCAGGACACTGGCTGAATGCTGGGTGTTGAATGCTAATTGCTAATTGCTAATTGCTAATTGCTAATTGCT
>Ga0126381_100000514_pt1 | contig 42504 bp, 32 predicted proteins | sample PanSoiMetPlot_28_FD_96465 | JGI IMG/M metagenome (GOLD analysis project Ga0126381, IMG submission 96465) | Tropical forest soil microbial communities from Panama - MetaG Plot_28 | ecosystem: Environmental > Terrestrial > Soil > Tropical forest > Bulk soil | place: Panama | collected 2016-02-17 | reverse complement strand
GCGAACCCCGCGTTGAACACGCCGTCGCCACCCTGGCTGATGAGACGGCAGGCGAACAGCTTGCGGAAGTCCCGTTCCGCTAGGACGGCCCGCAGGTCACCGGCGAACGAGGACTTGCCGACTGACGCCGCCCCAGCGCCAGCGGCGCCCCCGGCGCCACCTTGCGCTGGACTCCCTGACTCCGCCCCTACGGACACCAGTTCAGCTTAGCCCTGCGCCGCGTCGGCCGGCCGCAACGAAAGACGCGGGATACTTCGGGCCCTCATAGGGGCACTTAGTATCCCGCGTCTTCAAATCGGCGGACTAGCGCTCGACCTCGCCGCGGATGAACTTCTCCACCAGGTCGTGGCACACGTCGTCGCCGAACTGCTCGGGCGGCGACTTCATGAAGTACGAGCTCGCCGAGATCACCGGGCCGCCGATGCCGCGGTCCTTGGCGATCTTCGCCGCGCGGATGGCGTCGATGATGACGCCCGCCGAGTTCGGCGAGTCCCACACCTCGAGCTTGTACTCCAGGTTCAGCGGCACGTCACCGAAGGACTTGCCCTCGAGGCGGACGTAGGCGAACTTGCGGTCGTCCAGCCACGGGACGTGGTCGGACGGACCGATGTGCACCGCGGCCTTCTCCATCTCGTGCGGCACCTGGGAGGTCACCGCCTGGGTCTTGGAGATCTTCTTGGACTGCAGGCGCTTGCGCTCCAGCATGTTCATGAAGTCCATGTTGCCGCCGAAGTTCAGCTGGTAGGTGCGCATCAGTTCGACGCCGCGGTCCTCGAACAGCTTGGCCAGCACCCGGTGCGTGATCGTGGCGCCGACCTGCGACTTGATGTCGTCACCGATGATCGGGACGCCGGCCTCGGCGAACTTGGCCGCCCATACCGGGTCGGAGGCGATGAACACGGGGAGCGCGTTGACGAACCCGACCTTGGCGTCGATGGCGCACTGTGCGTAGAACCTGTCGGCCTGCTCCGAGCCCACCGGCAGGTAGGACACGAGCACGTCGGCTCGCGCCTCGCGCAGCGCGGCGACCACGTCGACCGGCTTCTCGTCGGACTCGGTGATGATCTCGCGGTAGTACTCGCCGAGACCGTCGAAGGTGTGACCGCGCTGCACGATAACCCCGGTCGGCGGCACGTCGGCGAACTTGATGGTGTTGTTCTCGCTCGCGAAGATCGCCTCAGCGATGTCGCGGCCAACCTTCTTGGCGTCGACGTCGAAGGCGGCGACCACCTCGACGTCGGATACGTGATAGTCGCCAAAGCGGACGTGCATGAGGCCTGGGACGCGGGTGGTGTCGTCGGCGTCCTTGTAGTACTCAAGGCCCTGGACGAGCGAACTCGCGCAGTTGCCTACCCCCACGATGGCGACGCGCACTTTACCCATCAGGATGACTCCTTCTCGCTTTCGCGATCCATGTCGGTCCGACCCGCAGGCGGGTAGGGTCCGCCTGCGGCGCTGTTAGCTTTCTGGCCCTGCTTCTGACCGCCGTTCCGAGGCGATCAGCTCATTCAGCCACCGCACCTCGCGCTCGACCGACTCAAGGCCGTGTCGCTGAAGCTCGAGGGTGTAGCTGTCCACCCGCTCCCGGGTGCGCGCGAGCGCCGCCCGCACCCCTTCCATCCGCTCTTCGAGCCGGCTCCGTCGCCCTTCGAGAATCCGCAGCCGGATGTCGGCCCGGGTCTGCCCGAAGAACGCGAAGTGGACGCCGAACTCGTCGTCCTCCCACGCGGCGGGGCCGGAGTCGGTGAGCAAGTCCTGCAGCCGCTCCTTGCCCTCAGCCGTCAGCCGGTAGACGATCCTCGACCGGCCCGCGCGGCCAGACCGCGTGGCCGGGCCTTGCCGGGTGGCGTCAGCGTCGGGTCCGTCGCCTTCTTTGGCGATCAGGCCCTCGGCGTACAGCTTGTTGAGGCAGGGGTAGAGCGTTCCGTAGGAGAGCGCGCGGAACGTGCCGAGCAGCATGTTCAGCTGCTTGCTGAGTTCGTAGCCATGCATGGGCGCCCGATGTAGCAGCCCCAGCACAGCGAACTCCAGCACGCCTGCCCGGTTGCGGCCCACGGCATCCCCCTGCTGGTAGAGTCTCTATGTATCAACGCGATATCTCTTGCCGATATTTCGGTTCGATATATCGAGTGCGACGGTGACAGCATACGCAATCGTTTCGTATCCGGCAACCGGGCGTTCACCTTGCACGTCCGGATGCGACGCGGGCTCGGCTTGGCGGCCCTTCCCGACGTAATCTGTGGGACATGGCATCTCGGCGATCGGTCGTGGACTACGGGCTTGCGCGGCGGGCGATGCTCGCGTCCGTGTACGCGGGCCACACCACGGTCGCCGACGTCTGCGACGCGCACCCGTACCTGTTGCGCGCGGCCAAGTTCCACGGCGAGGCAACCAGCGACCGGTGCCCGATCTGCCGCAAGACCAACCTCACGCATGTCACCTACGTGTACGGAGACGAACTCGGACAGTACGCGGGACGGGTAAAGCGGGGACCAGAGTTGACAGAGATGGCAGCCGAATACGGCGAATTCCGGGTCTACGTGGTCGAGGTCTGTCAGAGTTGTGGCTGGAACCACCTCGCTACGTCGTACGTCCTCGGTACAGGCGAGCCTCCCGCACGTCGCGGACGCCGTGCGCGGAGCGGCCAGTAGCCGCAGCCGCACGACTTGGCGGGTGTTCCGCGCTGACGTCACGAGGAGGCATGCGCCGAACGAGCCAGGGCGGTTCACAGCACCGTGTAACGTGTGGGTTCGGCGGGCCGGGTCGCCCGCCAATCCGCGTGCGTGCCTGACCGGCCCTGACGACATCCCAGCCAGGAGGGGGCCTTGGGCCCGCTCACAGCCACAGCGAGGACGTGTTGAGTAGCAACGACTTTAACGGGCCGTTCCGGCCCGCTGGAGGGCGGGGAGCTGACGACAACTCTGGCGGCACACGGGGTGCCGGCGCTGGAGGCAGCGGTGCGCGGGGTGCGGGCAGGCACAGCGCAGGCCGCAACGGCGACGCCTACCGCGGCAGCCATGCGCGCGGTGCGAACGCTAACGGCAACGGAAAGAACGGCGCCGGGAAGTACCCGGACCCAGAGGGCTGGGGCGACGACGGCTTCTGGCGTGACTCGAGCATGGACTCGGAGTACGAGACCGGGCTGAACGGCGCCATCAGGACCGACAAGAACGGCCCGCGCGGCAACGGCGGCTACAGCTACTGGGCCGACGGCAAGGGATGGGAGAACGCGCCGGGCAACGGTTCTCCGGCCGGTAACGGTTCCCCGGCCGGCAACGGGAACGGCCACGGGAACGGCCGCGGTCGAGGCGGTTTCCTCGGGCGCAACGCGGGTAACCCAACGCGCCTGGACTGGTACTCGAAGCGCGCTGGCCAAGGTGGCCCCGCCGGCGGTGGCCCGGGGGGCGACCCGACGGCCTTCTACGGCGGCACCGCGCCCCCCGGAACCGGCACCGGCTACAACGGGAACGGGGCCGCTCCGACGGGTTTCCGCCGCGGCGCGATCACGGGGCCGTGGCGTGTCGGCCGGGGTGCGCCACCCGGCGGCCCCGGCGGTCCCGGCAGGGTCAAGGGCCCCTGGTGGCGGCCGACGTGGAAGAAAGCCATCGCCCTGGTCGGCGCGATGTGCGCGATGTTCATCCTGCTGCTCGTCGGCGCCTACTACTACATGTACAACTCGACGCAGATCCCGACCAAGCCGGTCGCCGACCTGACGTGGCAGAACTCGACGGTGTACTACGCCGACGGCAGCACGCCGATCGGGACGTTCGGCACCATCCACCGGCAGACCCTCGACTACAGCCAGATCCCGCAGAAGATCGACGACGCGGTGATGGCCGCGGAGGACCGCAACTTCATGACCGAGGGCGGCATCGCGCCCACCGCGATCGTGCGCGCCGCCTTCGACGACCTCTTCGGCCACGGGTCGCTGCAGGGCGGCTCCACGATCACGCAGCAGTTCGTCAGGAACTACTACCAGGACATCGGCACGGCCCAGACGACGAGCCGCAAGATCAAAGAGATCTTCGTGTCGATGAAGATCTCCAAGGAGAAGTCCAAGCAGTGGATTCTCCAGAACTACCTGAACATGATCTACCTCGGCACGGGCGCGTACGGGGTCGGCGCGGCGGCCGAGACGTACTTCCACATACCGGTGGCCAAGCTGAACACGATCACAGTCGCCCAGGCGGCAGTGCTCGCGGCGATCATCCAGCAGCCGACCAACTACCCGCTGCCGCAGTTCCGGGCCCAGTTGACGGCGCGCTGGCATTACGTGCTCAACGGCATGGTCACGATGGGCGACCTGACGCAAGCGCAGGCCGACACGATGGCTTTCCCCAAGATGTACGACACGCCCCTGCAGAGCTACGGCGCCGACCCCTGGGACCCGTACGTGATGGGCGTGGTGCAGAACGAACTAGAGGGCGTCGACCACGTCACCTTGCAGAAGCTGGACACTGGCGGGTACAAGATCGTCACCACGATCAGCAGGTCGATGGAGGCCGCGCTGTACAAGTCGGTCGACGAGAACATCAAGGCGATCCACGAGCAGGGCAACACGCTGCCGTCGTACGCGATGATCGGCGCCGAACTGCAGAACCCGGGCAACGGCGCGATCGTGGCGATGTATCCGGGCCCTGGCCAGAACATGTCGGCTAAGAAGTGCGCGATCTACAAGTGCCAGCTGAACACTGCCGTGTACACGCGCGAGCAGGTCGGGTCGTCGTTCAAGCCGTACGTGCTCGCGGCCGCGGTCAGAGACAACATGAACGTCCAGACCAGCATCCTGAACGCCAGCCCGCACCTGTGGGTCCCGCTGGACACCCCGCCGTACAACCTGATGCTGTCCGCCACCAGCGCGGCCAAGGCCACGCAGAGCGCGTTCCCTGTGTCGAACGACGGAGGCGAGATCATCGCCGGAGCCAAGGCCAATGGCGCGATCAGCGTGCAGGAGGCGCTGTCTCAGTCGTCCAACACGGCCTTCGCGGACCTCGCGCATCGGGTGGGGACGGGCAACATCATCAAGATGGCCGGCGACATGGGCGTGAACATCGATTCGTACAAGCACGGCGGGTCGGGGCTCACGGATCTGCTCCATCAGGTCAACCTGGCCCTTGGCACCGCCTCGCTCACCGTCAACGAGCAGGCCACGATGCTGTCCACGATCTCCAACAACGGCACGTACCACTCCGCCCACATAGTGCAGTCGTACCAGGTGCCAGGCGGCCCGGTCGTGCCCGCGAAGGTGACGGAGGCCGTGGTGCTCAGCGCTCCGCTCGACTCGCAGGTCCAGTACGGGATGGAGATGACCACCGTCGACGGCACGGGCACCGCCGCGGCGATGACCGACGGGCGGCAGATCATCGGCAAGACGGGCACGACGACGAACTCCCATTCGGCGTTCTTCATCGGCGCGATCCCGCAGTACACGCTCGCCGTCGGGATCTTCACCCAGTCGCAGAACGCCGCCAACACGTCGCAGTCGCTGTACGGTTTGGGCGGCGGCGGTTTCGGTGGCGCGTGGCCCGCCCTGATATGGCACACGTTCGCCGAGATGGAGTTCTCGAAGCTGCCGGTGCAGAACTTCCAGTCGGCGGTGTTCAGCGGCGAGAAGTGGGTCCAGGTCACCCCGCTGCCCAAGAAGAAGCCGAAGAAGCCCGTCTGCAAGTTCCGCTTCGGCTGCCCGACGCCGCCGCCTGGGCACAAGCACGGCAAGGGCCCCTTCCCGTCGCCGAGCGTGACCCCGACCCCGACGCGGACCTTCCCGACCGGCGGGCCGCCCACCCCGACGAATTCCAGTACCCCGACCAACTCGACGACCCCGACAGGCACCACCTCCCCGACTGGCACGCCTAGCGTCCCGCCCGGCGGAGCGCCAGCGATCAACGTCCAGGCGGGCCTGACGCTCGGCGGTATCCTCACGGTGCTGCCAGGCTCGCTGCTGTGGACGCGGATGTCCCGGCGCCGACGCCGGCGCAAGCGCCGGCCGGGCGCGGCCAGGTAGCGGAGAGCCGGGTCGGGGGACGGCATAGTGCGCTATCGCTATCCGGCATATGTGGGAGCCGGCGTCGCGGCGTCCGTCGCGGCGGCGTTTCTCGGCTACGCGCAGAAGCTGCCGTGCAGTTCTGGCGGCGCCTGGAACAGCTTTACCGGCCAGTTCCGGCACGCCTGTTACACGGACATCTACCCGCTCTACTACAACGAGGGACTGTCCACCGGGCAGGTGCCGTACTCCGGGCACCCGGTGGAGTACCCGGTGCTCCTCGGCGCGATGATGCAACTCGCGGCCTGGATGGTGCACTCGGTCACGGACGCGTTCGCCCGTGGCAAGGACTTCTACTTCGTGACGATCGCGCTGCTCGCGGTCTGCCTGGTCGCCGGGGTGCTCGCGACGGGGTACGCGGCGGGCCGGGAAGGCGGCCAGCAGCTCAAGGCGACGCTGATGGTCGCGCTCTCGCCGGGGCTGATCCTCGCCGCGTACATCAACTGGGACCTGCTGGCGATGGCGCTGACCGCGGGTGGCATCGCCGCCTGGGCGGCGCGGCGCGAGATCCTGGCCGGGGCGCTGCTTGGCCTGGCCGTGGCCACGAAGTTCTACCCCTTGCTCTTCTTCGCGCCACTGCTGCTCGTGTGCCTGCGCGCCGGGCAGATGCGCGCGTTCTGGCGCGCCGCCGCCGGCGGCGTGATCGCCTGGCTGGTGGTCAACTTGCCGATCGCGCTGAGCGCCACCGCGGGCTGGGGCCGGTTCTACGCGTTCAGCCGGTCACGCGGCGCCGACTGGGGGTCAGTCTGGTACATGTTCGAGCACTTCAACGTGCCCGTGCTTGGCAACGACTCGATCGGCCGGCTGAACCTGGTGTCGTCGGCGGCCTTCGCGATCGCGTTCGTGGCGATCGCGGTGCTCGCCCTCGCCGCGCCGCGCCGGCCGCGGCTGCCGCAACTGTGCTTCCTGGTGCTCGCCACGTTCCTGATGCTGAACAAGGTGTGGTCACCGCAGTACGTGATCTGGCTAGTGCCGTTCGCGGTGCTCGCACGGCCACGCCTCTGGCCGTACCTGCTATGGCAGCTCACCGAGGTGGTGTACTTCTTCGGCGTCTGGGGCTACTTCGTCTACCTGTACCGCACCCCCGCAGAGGGCGGCTTCCAGGGCGTCACCCCGGGCTGGTACTTCGCCATCCTGGTCGCCAGGTTCCTCGCCGTGGGACTGTACGCGGCCCTGGTGGTGAACGACGTCTTGCATCCAGAACGGGACGTGGTGCGTCTTTCCGGTCAGGATGACCCCGCTGGCGGCGTCCTTGACGGAGCGCCCGACCGTCTTGTGCTCGGCTGGGTGCCGGGCGTGCGGCGGGCCGCTCAGGCGTCGGCGAGCTTATCCCGCAGCCAGCCGATGTCGGCGGCGAGCCCGGCCTCGGGCGTCTCGCATACGACCGGCGCGCCCGCGGCGCGCACCACGTCAAGCAGCACCGCCGGGTCGATCGTCCCGGAGTCGAAGTTAGCGTGCCTGTCGGCGCCAGAGGCGAACTCGTCGCGCGAGTTGTTGCAGTGCACCAGGTCGATCCGGCCTGTGATCGCCTTGATCCGGTCGACCGCGTCGGAAAGGTCGATGCCCGCCGAGTTCGCGTGGCAGGTGTCGAGGCAGAACCCGATCTCGCCGCCGTCGGGCGCGGCGTCGGCCACCGCGTCCCACAGCCGCGCGATGGCGTCGAGCGACCTGGCCATCGCCCCTGTGCCGCCCGCCGTGTTCTCGATGAACATCGGCAGCGGGCGTTCGATCCGCTCGACCGCCTTGCGCCAGTTCTCCAGCCCCTCGGCGGCGTCCACGCCCGCGTTGACGTGCCCGCCGTGCACGATCAGCGCCCGCGCGCCGATCGACGCCGCGGCCTTCAGTTGCTGGTCGAGCAGTTTCCTCGACGGGATCCTGATGCGGTTGTTGGTGGTCGCCACGTTAATCACGTAGGGCGCGTGGATGTACACGTCGACGCTGGCCGCGGCGTACGCGTCCCGCACGGCGCCAGGGTCACCGCCGGGGATCACCGGCCCCTTCCACCCCTGTGGGTCGCCGAGAAAGAACTGCGCTACACGCGCGTCGCACGCGACCGCTTCACCCAGCGGGTCGTCAGTGTGGAAATGCCCTCCGATGCGCACCATGGGGCGAGTCTAGTTAAAAACCTCCGTGGGACAGGCCGAGTGCGAAGCCGATGAAGCCACCGATGATCCCGGTGACGATCAGCACGCGCTGCTCGCGGGTCGCGGAGATCATCTGCGTGTAAAGGCCCACGAGCATGGACAGCAGACCGCTCACCGTGGTCACCACCGTCCAGCCGACCGTGACGGTGGCCATGTTCCTGATGATCAGGCCGAGCACGAACGAGACGAGGCCGACCACGAAAACGGAGATGGTCAGCACGTTGATCGTCGGGTGCGACTGTCCGTCTGAGTTCAGCGAAATTCGCGGAAGATGGAAGTGTCCGCTTCGGGCCGTGCCTGCCACTGCGCCCTCCCAGGGGTTGGCATGTCGGGTGCTGCGTCGTCCATGCAATTTTCCCCCTAGCGGGCGCGCAGAACCATGGGGACGTCCGGATTCGGCGCGGGTACTCCCCAGCCTTGGTAGAGTTGGTCGCTGCGGAACAAAGCGGCGGGGTTATCCGCGCAATCCGCACCCTCCTGTCACGGAAAGACCGTGACCGCGTCAGTCCAGAGGAGGCAGGGGACGCGCATGCGCCACTACGAAATCATGATCATCCTCGACCCGAACCTCGAGGAGCGTACGGTCCAGCCGTCGCTCGAGGGGTTCCTCAAGGTCGTGACGGGCAACGGCGGCAAGGTCGGCAAGCTTGACATCTGGGGAAAGCGGCGCCTGTCGTACCCCATCGACAAGAAGCCGGAAGGCATCTACGCCGTCGTCGACCTGACCGCGGAGCCCGCGACCGTCCAGGAACTCGACCGCCAGCTCAACCTCAACGAGGCCGTGCTGCGCACCAAGGTCCTGCGGCCCGAGCACCGCTGACCCCCCAACCAGAAGTCTCGTTAGCGACCGGGAGTAGCCCGATGGCGGCAGGAGATACCCAGATCACGGTCGTCGGCAACCTCGTCGACGATCCAGAGCTCCGGTTCACCCCGGCTGGACAGCCGGTGGCCAGGTTCCGGGTCGCCTCGACGCCGCGGTTCCGTGACAACGCGAGCGGGGAGTGGAAAGACGGCGACAGCCTCTTCCTCACCTGCAACGTCTGGCGGCAGGCGGCTGAGAACGTGGCCGAGAGCCTGCAGCGCGGAATGCGCGTGATCGTGTCCGGACGCCTGCGGCAGCGGACGTACGAGACCAAGGAAGGCGAGAAGCGGACCGTCTACGAGGTCGAGGTCGACGACGTCGGGCCCTCGCTGCGGAATGCCTCGGCGAAGGTCAACCGGGCCAACCGCAGTGGCGGCGGCCAGGGCGGCGGCTCGGGGTACAGCGGCGGGCAGGGCTCGTCAGGCGGCGGCAGCCGTGCGGACGCGGACCCGTGGGCTTCCGACTCGGGCTCGTACTCCGACGAACCGCCGTTTTAACCGGGGGGCCGGGCCCCCCGGGCCCCCCGCCTAGCCAGCAACACACAGTAAGAAGCAACCACCGACCATCCCCGCGACGCGGGGCTCTGCCAAGGAGCACCACGATGGCCAAGCCACCATTGCGCAAGCCGAAGAAGAAGGTCTGCGTCTTCTGCCAGGAGCGGATCGCCTATGTCGACTACAAGGACACGGGCCTGCTCCGCAAGTACATCTCCGACCGTGGCAAGATCCGCGCTCGCCGGGTAACGGGGAACTGCACCCGCCACCAGCGCGACGTCGCGACCGCGATCAAGAACGCCCGGGAGATGGCACTGCTTCCCTACACAAGTACCGCTCGCTGAGGCAGGGGAGGACAGACCGATGTCTCGTACGCCAATGAAGCTGATCCTCACGCAGGAGGTCAGCGGCCTCGGAGCGCCTGGTGACGTGGTGGACGTGGCGGCCGGCTACGGCCGTAACTACCTGCTGCCGCGCGGGTTCGCGATGCCGTGGACGCGCGGGGCGGAGAAGCAGGTCGAGCTGATCAAGCGCGCCCGCGCGGCCCGCGAGATCCGTACGATCGAGGACGCCCAGGTGGTCGCGGGGCAGCTCCAGAAGCTGACCGTCCGGCTCACCCGTCGTGCCGGGGGAAACGGGCGGCTGTTCGGCTCGGTGGGACCGACCGACATCGCGGCGGCGATCCGCGCGGCCGGGGGTCCAGAGGTGGACAGGCGCAAGATCGCCGTTCCCGACCCGATCAAGTCGACCGGGACGCACCGCGTCCAGGTCCGCCTGCACTCCGACGTGAACGCCTCGGTGAACATCGAGATCACCGCCGGCTGATCCACAGGCTTGCGTCGCCTTTCCCACAGCGTTCTCCACAAGTGAGCTGTGGTCACGCGCGCCCGGCCGATGGTGTGCCTCCATGCGGAGGCGTGCCGTCGGCCGGCGTCGTGTAGCGCTGCTGTCGCCTCGCCAGTTCCGGGTCCAGAGCGCTCACCATGAGCCAGAGTTCGGCGACCCGCGTGGCGAGCTCCTGACCGCTGGCATCCCCCTGGACATCGGTCGCTAGCTGGTCAATCGCCTCTGCGATCCGGTCGATCGCGTCCCCCTTGATCGAACACACAGGCGAAGGATAGCCGAGCCGGCCCGCCTGGCGCAGGCAGTCCGCGAGGCTGTCCTTCCCCCGCCCCGCCCACCCCAGCGTCGCCCCGCCCGCCCGGGGAGGGGAGGATACCAGAGTCGGCGCGGTTCGTTCAGGATAAGGAAAAGGACCCAGCCTGACGCCGTGCGGCACCCTTTTTCCACAGGCAAGTGAGAGCGGCCTGTGGAATCTAACTGTGGATATCCCCCGCAAGAAAGTGCGCCAAGTTTTTCTCCTGCACACCCGGTGGAATCTGTCCCCGCAGGTCAGCACCCACCTTCCGGGCGCCGCTGCGGACTGGTCCACAGGGAACTCCACGGGCTGTGCACAGGTTATCCGGCATCTTCTCAACAAGTTATCCACAGGGTGTTGTTGGCGAGTGGCCCCGGGTCCCGCCAGAATGTCAGAGCCCCTCGATATGACGGTGTCGGCACGGGGTGAACCCGTTATTTCATCTGGGGGAGGTGGCGTCCGTGAGCGTGGCCGAGGTGACGCAGCGGGGCGAAGAATTCGAACGGATGCCGCCGCACGACGTCGCCGCGGAGCAGTGTGTCCTAGGCGGAATGCTGCTGTCCAAAGACGCGATCTCGGACGTGATCGAGGTCATCAGGCCAGCCGACCACTATCGGCCCGCGCACCAGCTCGTGCACGAGGCGATCCTCGACCTGTACGCGCGCGGCGAGCCCGCGGACCCGATCACAGTGGCCAACGAGCTCACCAGACGCGGTGATCTCACCAAGATCGGCGGCGCGCCCTACCTGCATACGCTGATCGCGTCCGTGCCGACCGCGGCCAACGCCGGCTATTACGCGCGGATCGTCAGGGAACGCGCGATCCTGCGGCGGCTCGTCGAAGCCGGCACGCGCATCGTCCAGCTTGGCTACGCCGGCGACGGGGACGCGGACGAGCTTGTGGACAGGGCACAGGCGGAGGTGTATTCGGTCACCGACAAGCGGATCGCCGAGGACTACCACTCGCTCTCGGAGATCATGCCAGGCGCGCTCGAAGAGATCGAGGCGATCGGCGCGCACGGCGGCGGCATCACCGGCGTGCCCACCGGATTCGCCGACCTGGACGCCCTTACCAATGGCCTGCATCCAGGCCAGATGGTGGTCGTCGCGGCCCGCCCCGCCGTGGGCAAGGCGCTCGCGCTCGACACGCCGCTGCCCACGCCCGGCGGCTGGACGACGATGGGACAGGTGCGCGTCGGCGAGTCGCTGCTTGGCGCGGACGGCAGGCCCACACTGGTAACAGCCGCGACCGAGGTCATGCTCGGGCGCCCGTGCTACCAGGTGGAGTTTTCCGACGGCGAGGCGATCGTCGCCGACGAGGACCATCAGTGGCTCACCTGGACCTCGCATGCCGCTGGGTTCGTGCCGCCGCAGATTGTCACCACTGGAGAGATGGCCGCGGCGCTTCGCTGCCCCGCGCTTGGCGGCCGGTCCCGGTTCGCGGTGGCCATGCCCCGGCCTCTCGACTTGCCCGAGGCTGATCTGCCTGTAGCGCCGTACGCCGTCGGCGCCACCTTGGCCAGGCGGGCCGTCGGGGCGGGCGCCGTGCGCCGTGCGTCGGCCGGCCGCTCACGCGCCGCGCTCGCGACGGACCCGGCCCGAGGCCGTATCCCGCCGGACTACCTGCGAGCAAGCGCCGCCCAGCGGCGCGAGCTTCTCGCCGGGGTGCTCGGAGTTTCGCGGGTGTGCGGACCGGCACGGGTCACGCTTGACAGCGAGGCGCTCGCGTCCGACGTGCGCGAACTCATCCACAGCCTCGGCTACCAGTCGGTGACGACCGCCGGGACGGCCGGACGTCACGTGATCTGGTTCACTGACGCGCTTCCCTGGCGGTACGTCGTCGCGGTCAGGCCCGTGCCGTCCGTTCCCGTGCGCTGCGTACAGGTGGACACCGCAGACCACCTCTACCTGGCCGGCCGCGCCATGATCCCCACGCACAACTCGGCGCTCGCCCTCGACTTCGCGCGTTCCGCGACGATCAGGCACCAGCTGCCAACGGTGATCTTCAGCCTGGAAATGGGCCGCAACGAGATCACGATGCGGCTGCTGTCCGCCGAGGCGCGGGTGCCCATGCACGTCATGCGCACGGGCCAGATGAGCGACGACGACTGGGCGAGGCTGGCACGCCGGATGAGCGAGGTGGCGGACGCGCCGCTGTTCATCGACGATTCGCCCAACATGTCGCTGATGGAGATACGCGCCAAGTGCCGTCGGCTCAAGCAGCGTCACGACCTCAGGCTTGTCATCATCGACTACCTGCAGCTGATGTCCTCCCCCCGGCGAGTGGAGAACCGGCAGCAGGAAGTGTCGGAGATGTCCCGGTCGCTGAAGCTGCTCGCCAAGGAGCTTGACGTGCCTGTGGTGGCGCTGTCCCAGCTCAACCGAGGGCCCGAGCAGCGCCAGGACAAGAAGCCCATGCTGTCTGACCTGCGCGAATCGGGTTCCATAGAGCAAGACTCTGACGTTGTCATCTTGTTGCACCGTGAGGACGCCTATGAGCGGGAGTCGCCGCGGGCTGGCGAGGCGGACCTAATCGTCGCCAAGCACAGGAACGGGCCGACCGCGACGGTGACGGTCGCCTTCCAGGGTCACTACAGCCGCTTCGTGGACATGGCACCGTCGTGAGCAGGATGTTGTGCGCCCGGGGACCGTCGCTGGCATCATCGATGGCATGCCCGGCAGTGAGGCCAGCCCCGTTTTCGTCGGTCGTGACGCCGAACTTGCGCTCCTTGAGCGCGCGCTTGACGTCGCAGTCGGCGGAACCACGGGCACGGTGCTTGTCGGCGCTGAATCCGGCGTTGGCAAGTCGCGGCTGATCAGCCAGTTCGCGGCTAACGCGCGCGACCGCGCGCTGGTGCTGATCGGCGGCTGCGTGGAGGTGGGCACTGCCCTGCCATACGCACCCGTCACAGCCCTGCTTCGGATGCTCGTCCGGTCCCGCGGCGCGGGCAAGGTCTCCGCGTTGCTCCCCGGCAACCAGGCCGCCGAACTGTCCGCGCTGCTACCGGAATTCGGCGAGCAGCCATCTGGCGCCGACCCGGCGATGGCGCGGGCGCGACTGTTCGAGGCGCTGCTGACCTTGTGTGAGGCGCTCGGCGAGGAACGGCCACTTGTGCTGGTGATCGAAGACGCGCACTGGGCGGACCGGTCAACGTGTGACCTGCTGACCTTCCTCGTCCGCAATCTGCGGCAGGCCCCAGTGCTGCTCGTCGTCACGTTCCGGTCCGAGGACACCGAGCCTGCTCCGCTCCGGTCGCTCATCGCGGGGCTCGGCCGGATGGAAGGCGTCCAGCGGATCGAACTAGAGCCGCTGTCGCGCCGCGACGTCGCAGCTCAGCTGGAGGGAATACTGAACGGGCCGCCCCGGCCCGCACTCATTAACGCGGTCTATCAGCGCGGCGGTGGGAATCCGCTGTTCACCGAAGCGCTCGTGAACCGGGACGGCAGCCTCGCCACCGGGCTGCCGTGGTCGCTGCGGGACCTGGTTCTCGCCCGGGTGAAGGAGCTGCCCGCGGAAACGCGAGAGGCGCTGCGGATGACCGCGGTGGGCGGAGACCACGTCACGCATGCTCTGCTGGCCGCGGCGGCCAATCTTGACGATGCCACTCTCACCAGCGCGCTGCGCCCGGCCGTAGCCGCGCACATACTGACCAGCGACGCCGACGGCTACGGTTTCCGGCACCAGCTTTTCCGCGAGGCTGTGCTCGCCGACCTGCTTCCCGGTGAGCGGGCGGTCACACACCGCGGGTTCGCGACGGCCCTCGCCGCTACACCGCCCGACAGGCGGGACGCGGCCGCCGGGGTGCAGTTGGCGCTGCACTGGCGCGGCGCGCATGAGGACGAGCGCGCGCTGACCGCCGCCTGGCAGGCGGCGGCCGAAGCGGGTGCCGCGTTCGGCTATGCGCAGCGCCTGCAGATGCTTGACCAGGTGCGGGAGCTGTGGCCGAGCGTCCCCGATGCGGCCAGCTCGACCGGCACTGACTACGTGGGCATCCTCGAACTCGCCGCCGACGCCGCGCGGTGGGCCGGGGAGCCGGAGCGCGGCCTCGCCCTCGTCGCGGACGCGCTCGCCAAGCTGGACGAGAAAGATGATCCCGAACGGAGGGCGGTGGCTCTGTTCCGCCGCGCGGATCTGCGGCGGGAGCTGCTCCAGCCGGGCCAGCTCGATGACCTGCGCGAGGCATTGCGGCTCGCGAGCGAGCCGACCCCGGTGCGCGCGCGAATCCTCGCGTACTACTGCTGGGCGCTGCGGCGGGAGGACAGAAACGCGGCGGCCGAAGGGTATGTCACCGAACTGTCGGACCTCGCGAGCCAGCTCGGTGACGAAGAGCGTCAAGTCGAAGCCTCGATGCTGCTCGCCGCGGTTGCCGCGCACAAGGGCGAAGACACGGTTGCCGAGCTGCTGCGCGCCCGCGATGCGGCGGCAAAGCTCGGGTCAGGGCACCTGGAGGTGTGGGCGTACCTCACGCTCGGGCATGTGCTTGGCGACCCACCGGGCGACAGAGGCGGCACTGCCGAGGCCATACAGGTTGGCCGCCAAGGGCTGGCCCGTGCCAGGCAGCTCGGCCTTGCCCGGCAGATAGCCGCCCCGATCGCCGGGAACCTGGCCTACGCGCTCACGGCCGCCGGACGCTGGGATGAGGCACTGGAGATCATTGACGAGATCCTCAGCCTGGACCAGCCGCCGCTCGGACGCGTCCACCAGCTGCTGGCCCGCGGCCAGATCGCCGTGGACCGCGGGGATCTCGACACCGCGATCGCGATTGCGGCCGAGGTGCGCTCGCTGCCCGCGGCCATCCACGCCCAGGGGCACTACGCGTATCCGCTGGCACAGCTTGAGATCCACTGGCGGCTCGCCAGCGGCGACCTGACTGGTGCACTGGCCTGTGCGCGCTCCGTTCCCGCGCCCGTTCCCGCGCCCGATCCGGCAACCGACGCGGCCCCGCGCTATCAGTGGGCGCTGATCGGTTCCGCGATGCGCGCGTGCGCCGAGGCCAAGGCGTTCGGCGTGGCGGACGCGGAGGTTGCGGAGCTGCGCACCGACCTGGAAGCTCGGGCCGCCGCACTCCCGCGGCGTACCCCGCTGGTGGATGCGTACGCTGCGCTGGTCGCCGCGGAAAGCTCCCGGGCGCAGGGACGCCAGGACCTGGCCGGCTGGGACGCCGCGCACGCGGCGTGGGAGCGCCTCGGCAGGCCTTATCAGGCGGCGTATGCGCTGCTGCACGCCGCGCGTGCCGCTGTGGCCCGCGGGGACCGTGACGCCGCCGCCGCCCGGTTGCGGACCGGCGCGGAGCTGGCCGAACGAGTGGGTGCCCGCCCGCTCCTCCAGCAGATCGCCCGGCAGGCCCGGCAGGTGGGCGTGGACCTGCCTGTTTCGGGTCAGGCAGCGGTGCCGACGCGTTTCGGGCTAACCGAGCGCGAGACCGAAGTCCTGCGGCTGGTCGCGGAGGGGCGGGGGAACCGGGATATCGCCGCTGAGCTATTCATCTCGCCCAAAACAGCCAGCGTCCATGTATCTAATATCCTCGGCAAGCTCGGCGTAGCCACCCGCACCGAGGCAGCCGCGGTCACCTACCGGCTGCACCTGCTCGACGAGCAGTGAGCTAAGCCCGGCTAAGCCCGGCTAAGGCAAATGCTTAGCCGTTTCTGACGCGGCCGCCTAGCCAAATGCGGCTGTCGCACCATGTGGTGGCCTGTGTCTGCGCCATACGTTGCGGTTATCGGAGCTCAGCGAGAAAAGGAACGAGCAAATGATGCCGTACCAGGCCTACCAGCTGTATCAGATCGAGCGGCCCAAGAGCCGGGCCGAAATCCGCCGGGCTGACGAGCAGCTCGGCCGCATGGCCGGCAGCGTGACCGCACTGCGGGAGCGCATCGCACAGGCGACCACCGCGCGCGCCCGGTCGTTTCGGGGCTGACGTGGAAGGGTTCGATCCCCGCAGGAGCTTCGGGCGCGAGGTGTCCGAGCGCTACGACGGCGATGGCCGAGGCGACGAGGCGGAGACCGTCGCGTTCCTGGCCCGGCTGGCGGGCCGGGCGGACGCTCTGGAGTTCGCTGTGGGAACAGGCCGCATCGCGCTGCCGTTGCGCGCGGCGGGCGTGCGCGTGGACGGCATCGAGCTTTCGCCGGACATGGTGGACCGGATGCGGGAGAAGCCCGGTGGTGATGCCATCGAGGTGACCATGGGGGACATGTCCCGCGTTACCACCGGGCGTCGCTATGGACTTGTCTACCTGGTGTTCAACACCATCGGGAACCTGATCACCCAGGACGATCAGGTCCGCTGTTTCGAGAACGCCGCCCGGCACTTGGACGGCGACGGGGTGTTCGTCCTCGAGTGCGTCGTCCCGGTCGCTCCCGCGCGGCCGTATCGCCAGTTCGTTGACGCCGAGCGCATCGCGATGGATTCGGTGACGCTGGAGGTCTGCCAGTACGACCCGGTGACGCAGGTCCTCGATAAGAACCACGTTCGCATCGGTGCTGACGGCATCACCTTGTCGCCGATTAGCTTGCGCCAGGCGTACCCGGCCGAGTTCGACCTGATGGCCCGCATCGCCGGGCTACGGCTGCGTGACCGGTGGGGCGGCTGGAACGGCGAACCTTACTCGGCTTCAAGCTGGCGGCACGTCAGCGTCTACGAATGGGCCGGTTGACACCGTAAGGCTGCTCCGGTGGAGGGCTGGTGAGCGGGTGAGGACCCGGCTCGGTGTAGACCGGTCCGGGCGGGGGCAGCGATGAGGGCGCGATCGATCCGGTCACCGCGATCCCGTACAGCGTGTGCCCGTGCCCTTCCGGATGCGGGTCTGCGCGGTACAAGGGAGAGCCGGAGTACTGGCCGCTGGTCATGTCCCACAGTTTGGCTGTGCTGCCGTCCGTCGCGATGGCGAGCAGGCGTCCGTCGGCGCTGAAGGCGAGGCCTCGTACGCCGCCGTCCCCCGGCGGGCCGGGGAGGAGAGCGCCGGAAGTGGTGTCCCACAGCCGTGTCCCGCCGTGGTAGGCGTTCCCGGCAGCCAGGATCTTCCCGTCGGGAGAGAAGGCCAGCGCTATCACCGGATCCCGGGGGGCAGTCAGTTCGGGGTCGGCCTCACAGCGGGCGGTGGTGTCCCACAGCCGTACGCGCCCCTCGGCTCCACCTGTGGCGAGGAGCCGGCCATCGGGGGACAGTGCCACGGCCGACGTGGTCCGGTGCGCGGAAAAGCGTCCGCCGATCCGGCGCATGGCCATCAGGTCCCAGACTCGCACCGTCCCGTCGTACCCTCCGGAGGCGAGCACCCGCCCGTCAGCGCTCACCGCGGCTGAGCGGATGCCCCTGACGCGCCGCATGTCAGAGTCGAACGCGTTCGAGGGGACTCCGTTGATTTTGGGGGCGATCCAGTCGATGCCCAGCGCGGTCTGCAGCAGCCCCCGGGAGTGGCGGAGCGGCTTGCGTTCGGGTCGGCCGGTGCGCGGGTCCCGCAGCCGGATCGTGCCCTCGCGCCCGGCTGACACCACAATGCTGTCGCCAGCGAACGCCACGGCCTCGACCGCCTCCGCATGGGTAGCCAGCGGCGCGCCGACCGGGCGCGCGGTGGCCGGGTCCCACAGCCGCACTGTGCCGTCGCGGCCGGCCGAGGCGAGCAGGCGCCCGTCGCCGCTGAATGCCACCCCCAGAACCGGGCCGTCATGCCCGGTCAAGGACTCCCCGACGGGGCGCCCGGTAACCGGATTCCACAGGTCCACGCAGCCGTCGGTGCAGGCGGTTGCCACCAGAGCCGGACGCTGGCCGGCGGGCTGACTGGGAACCGTACCCGGCAGGACCCCAGACTCGGACATCCTAGGACGATTCGGCAGTGGTCAGGATCTCCATCAAATGGCCGTTCGGGTCGCGGAAGTAGGTGCCGCGATTGCCGTTCTTGCCCGAGTAGACCTGGCCGGGCTGTCGGCAGGCGGGGTCGGCGTAGAAGGTGATGCCCGCGTCCCTGATGCGGCCGAAGGCCGCCTCGAATTCCGCGTCGCTGACGGCGAACGCGTAGTGGTGCTCGTCGACCTCGTCGTAGTGGTCGTAGTCCAGGGTGACCCGGTTGGCCAGCACGACCGGCGTGAAGTGCGCTACCGGCGGGCCGACGCGGACGCCGAGGATGTCGGCGAGGAACTGCGCGGAGGCCTTGGGGTCATGGGCGGGGACGATGGTGTGGTTCAGTTCGATTGCCATTGCTGTGTTCCTCTCTAGATCGGTCCGGAACCGAACTCCAGCGTCAGCCTCCGCCTCCCCGGATGTCCAGGGCCGGCCACAGCAAAATCACCCAACGCGACACCGCGGGCGGGCCGGTAGGCAGCGGTAAACTGTTGAAGAGTCAGCACCCCGTTGATGGCCTTGGTGCGCCGCTAAGCACCGTGTCTATGAGATCGGAACCAGCCCGTCGCGGATCGTGAGCGGGGAGCGGGTCACTCCCCGCAGGGAGATCAAGCGTCAGCGCCGGAGGCGTGCGCACTCTTGCTGGGATCACCTGATAGTTGCGCCGCTGTGGCCCAAGTACGGAGTGAACCTCGGTACATTGCTCCGGACATGCGACGCGGTTGGCGCGTGCATGGCGGTACCGAAGCTGCCGTGGGTGCCCGAGGCCCTGGACAAGGGCAATACGCTGCGGCGTCCTGCGTGCGTGCACTGGACCGGCCGCGACCCCGTCGCATGGCTCAGTTGGCACCGGAAGCAGGGTTCACGGATCGTCGGCGTTGAAATCGCCGATGAGGCGATCCGGCTGGCGGACCTGACTTCCACGCGGGAACGGACCGTGGTCGTCCTAGGACACGAGCACAGCGGGATTCCTGACGACGCGATGGAACTGGTCGACGTTGCCGTCGAGATCCCAATGATCGGCACCGGAGCCAGCCTCAACGTAGCCGTGGCAGGCTCGCTCATCCTGTACCGGCTATCAGGGTTCCTGTAGCCCGATTCGACCCCTGCGCAAGGCCGGTCGAGTTTCCGGCCAGGACCGGCTGGGTCCCCGCGAAGATATGGAAGAGCCTCGTCAGCCCTGTTCGTGAAGACGGGCGATATGGCCGTGCCCGGAAGCTAGGACGATTCTTTAGGAACCGCTAACATTTGAGGCCTCTGACTGGTCCGTGGAGGGGTGGGCGATGTGCTAGTCAGCGATGTGATGACGGCGTACCCCGCTTACATACGGCTTGGGGCGACGATCCGGCGGGCAGCCGAGATGGTCAGCGTTTCTGAGGTCGGCCATCTGATGGTGCTTGATCATGATGGCCGGTTTGTCGGGTCGCTGTCCGAGGAGGACCTGGTGCGGGCCATGCTGCCCGGCTTCGGGGACGTGACCGCCGCCGGGGGCACGCTCGCGGACGCGTTCCGGATTTTCCTGGAGCGGGGCCGCGCCCTCGCCGACCGTCTCATCGATCCTCTCGTCGTGCGCGACGCGGCGACGGTCCGGCCGACCGACGAACTCGCCAGGGCGGCGATCGTGATGATCGACCGCGGGATCCGAAGACTTCCAGTGGTCGATGACGGTGCCCTGGTGGGCACGCTGTCCCGGGCCGATCTGTGCCGTGCGGTGATTTACCATTCCTGAGATCCGGCTCGTGCTCATCGATCGCCACACCCGCGACATCAGCCAGCGGGTGTGCACGCTGCCGGCGACTCTCGGCCGCGACAGTCGCGACGCGGCGGTGGTCCTTGATGATCCCGATGTCTCCCGGCGGCACGCGCGGATGGAGATGGCCGGCAACGAGTTGGTAGTCGTTGATCTCGGCAGCACCAACGGGACCTACGTCAACGATGAGCGAGTGACACGCCAGGTGCTAGTCCCCACCGATCGAGTGCGCATCGGCCGGTACGACGTCACGTGGTCTTTCATTGACCCGAACGCGACCAGACCCCTCGACCCGGGCGTGTTGACCGCCAGGCGGCAGGTCACGGTTGGGGGCGTGGCGGCACGGCGCGTGGTGGAGGAGGCGGAAGCTCGCAACAAGCAGGCCGGGCACGAACTCGACGGCTTCCTGTCGCTGGCACACGGATTCCTGCCCGCCGAGCAGCCGCTGCTCGCCTTTCCGGAGTCGCACCGGGCCTGGGACGACATGACCGATCAGCTGCCAGGCCTGTTCCGGCGGCTGTCCGTGCGCCGGGCGTTCGATGCGATGCCGGTGCTGGATGCCGCCCCGAAGGCCTTGCCTGACCGGTACCTGCTGCGCGCGTCGACCTTGCTCGGGGTATTCGCCCACGCCTACCAGTACATGGCGATCGATCCGCCGCCCGCGCTGCCGGACTCGCTGCTGCGACCGTGGACGACCGTTTCGCGCCGGCTGGGCAAGAAGGTCCCGGCCGTCTCCTACATCGACCTGTTCTTCTACAACTGGCGGCTGCGAGACCCCGCCGGGCCGCGGGCGCTGGACAACATGGACCTGCTCGTGCCGACCTGGAACAACGCGGCTGAGCGCGTCTTCTACCTAGTGACCGCCGAATTCGCGATGGCCCTTACTCCGGTCTTCGGCGCCATGCTGCAGGCCCAGGAGGCCGTGGTCGCCGACGATCCGGCGGCGCTCGAGGGAGCGCTGCTGGTCATCCTCGACCAGCTGCAGTACGTGACTCGTACCATTTACCCGCAGATTGATCCCAACCTGCGGAGCAGGTCCGCGCTCGACCAAGTCCTGTGGGCCAAGACGGTCGGCACCGCAGGCGTCCCGATCTTCGACGGCGCGCCCAGCCCGGCCGGCACCGCGCAGCCGCAGATCCACGCGCTGGACGCGTTTCTCGAGCGCCAGGACTACGCGTCGGCCGTCGGCCAGCAGAGCGTCTACCTCGCCGGCTTCTTCCCGCGTCACTGGCAGGAACTGGTGGCCGCGCTGCGCGAGGTGTCGGTACGCCAGTACATCGAGCGGACCCGCAGCAGCAGCCTGCGCGGCGTCTACAACGCGATGCTCGACGCCTACCTCGGCGACCGCGGCTGGATGGGACTGCACCGCGTCAAGGCGTATGGCTTCCTCGAGGTGGCCTTCAAGGTCGGTCGGCAGGTGACCACCGGCACCCGGTTCACCGGTCTGTTCAAGGACCGGACCTGGGACCTGGTCGACGACGAGCTGGCCTTTGTCCGCGAAGAGCGCCGCCCGCCGGTGGGTCCGCCCGTCGTGTTCGGCACCGCCCGCAGGGGTCGCGTCGTGACCGCGGAATCTGGTGCCTGGACCTGCTACCTGGAGATCGACGTCACCGGGCAAGGGGTGCACCACCTGCCGGGTTGCCGAGTAGGCGTGCTGGCCGAGAACGACGAGGACCTTGTGCGTCGCACGGTGGCAGCGCTGCAAGCGACCGGCGACGAACTCGTGCGGCTCACTCCGGAATGGAAGGCGGCGGTAGCCTGCCGCGAAGGATACGGCGAAACCGACCTTCTGCCGCTGCGGACGTTGCTGCGCTTTGCCCAGCTCCGCCCGGTCACGCGCGCGGTGGCGAAACGATTCGTGAAACTGACGGCCGTCGGCGCGTGGCAGCGCGTGGTTGACGCCCGAATGGAGGATCAGTGGGAGCTATGGGACGTCCTCAACCTGTTGTACGCGGGAGGGTATGACGTCACCCGGCTGTGGAAGGCCGATCCCGGCGAGGACGACGCCTTCTGCGCGGTGATCCCGCCCGAGCCTTTCCGGCTGTACTCGATCGCATCGGCGCCGCCGCCTGGCCAGCCCGCTACCGCACTCCGGCTGGTGGTGGCCGGCCTGGGCTACTCATCCGCCCAGACCCCCTGGTCATACCCGCGCGAACGACAGGGAACCGCATCGCATTTCCTGCGCCGGGCGAGCGTGGACGGCAAGCAGCGGGTGTCGCTGCAGATCGTCTCTGCCCCACGGTTCCGGCTGCCTGCCGATCCCGCGACGCCTGTGGTGATGTTCGCGGCCGGCTCGGGGGTCGCCCCCTTCCTGGGATTCATCGCCGCGCGCACTGGCTCCGGCGAGAACCGGCTCTATCTGGGGATCAGGACACCGGAAGAATTCGCCGTGCAGGCAGACCTGGACGCGGCGGCAGCCGCGGGCCGGCTGAAACTCTCGGTCGCCTTCTCCCGCGCCGATGCCGCGGTCAGTTTCGACGGCCGGCGCCACGTTATCCAGAGCGGGCAGCGGCGCCGGGTAGACGACGTGATCCGCGCCGAGGCAGACACCCTGTGGGATCTGCTGCGCTCCACGGATGAGGGCGGACGCGGCGCATTCGTCTATATTTGCGGCACCGCTCGATTCGCGGTCGCCGTGCGCGCGGCACTGGCCGGCATCGTGCCTGGCGGCGGCGCGGAATTCCTCCGTCAACTAGTGGCCGACGGACGTCTCGGCGAGGACGTCTTCACCACCTATCTCGGTCACGCCCAGCAGGGCCGCCGCTTCGAGGTATCGGAACTGGCCACCCACAACGCCCCCGGCGCGCCCTACTGGATGGCGATCGGCGGCGCGGTATTCGATGTCAGCGAATTCCAGCACCTGCACATCGGCGGGGCGCACATCGTCCGCAACCACGTCGGGCTCGACGCGACCGCCGCGTACCGGAAAGTCCTGCACCACGCGCACTCCGAAATCGACGCCCAGCTCGCCATGTATGAGATCGGGCACCTGCGCAGGCTTGACTTCGGCGACCGCTGGGGCGTGGTTCTCACCGAAGACGGCCTGCACGCGATGGCGCTCGAGGACCTGTTCCGGACCTGGGTCCGGTTCGTGTACCTGCTGGTCGGCATGGAGAATGCGCTGAACGCCGACTACGCCTTCACGACGATGGTGACCACCCTGGGCGAGGATGCCCATGAGTTGACGCGCTTCAAGGCTCAGTACGTCATAGAGGCGCACCGGCGGTTCCTCATCAGCTACCTCGACGGCCTGCTTAACGACGACCTGCGCAACGTGTGGCAGCTCACCGTCGGATTTTGCGACCCGAACCTGGACATCAGATCCTTCGACAACGACCTTGCCGCCACCTTGGCGCGCCCGGAGGTCGCACTGGTCCGTCATAGCGTCCGTTCGGTCAAGGAACAGCTGCTCGCCGAGGAGGACTTCAAGCGGGTCGTGGCGATGTGCCGCACCTACATGCTCATGGACGTCCAGCTCCTTCGCGACCTGAAGAACGCCGTGCTAGAGGGAATCCGCGCCTTTGAGACGCACGAGGCCGATGTCGTCGACCGAGCCGGAGCCACCGTCCTGAACGCGGCGCGTCAAACGGTCGAAGTGGTGTCGGCGTATTACCAGCGCCTGGCCGAGTACACGCGCGGCCATGGCATCGCCGCCGGTGACACGGGCGAAGAGGTCATCCCGGCAGACCGGGGCATTCCCGGGCATGGCGGCCCGCTACCCCTTCCCGACTGAGCCGCGGGGCTGGCAGCCGCAGCTTTCCCGGACGATCAGCTCGGTTGGCAGCCGCTCCACCCGGCGCGCCAGCGAGGGGTCGTTGATGCGCTCAAGCAGCAAGGCGCAGGCGCGCTCTCCCAGTTGCCGCATCGACTGGCGGACCGTGGTAAGCGGTGGCGTGAGCATCGCGCCGAGGCGCATGTCGTCGAATCCCGCCACTGCGACGTCGTCTGGAACCTGGATCCCGGCGGCCTGCAGCTCTCGCATGGCCCCGATCGCCATCTGGTCGTTGGCGGCGATGATGGCGTCGGGCAAGTCCCGATGCGGCGAGCTGAGGATTTCGCGCACCGCCAACTGGCCGCTGATCACGGCGAACCGGCCAGGAAAGCTCCCCGACAGGGTCGTGCCGGGGTGCCTGGCGAGTGTTTCCTCGAAGGCGCTGCGACGTTCCCGCGCGTCCGGGGCCTCAGGCGGCCCGTCAATGTAGTACAGCCGCTTGCAGCCATGCCGCTCGATCATGTGGCTGGCCAGCGCGGTGGCGCCGGACCAGTTGTCGACGCAAACCACGTCGGCGTTCGGCTCGTCGGCAGGCCCGGCGACCAGGACGATCGGGGTCCGGGCGGCCAGCAGCGCGAGCTGATCCGAGCCCACGATGCCTTCCGAGATCAGCAGCCCGTCGGCCTTCGCCGATATCTTCCTCAGCTGCTCGAGGGCACTCGAGCGGCCGGCCTCGCGCATGACCGAGATCAGCACCGACCATTCGACCTCGCTCAGCGACATCTCGACACCGCGCAGCACCTCTTCGAGGAAGAGCAGCCCTTCCTGCTCGATCTCGGTCTCCGGGCCCCGGCTCTCGATCATGACGAGCCCGAGCACCTCTTTGCGCTGCCGGGCCATGCTCTGGGCCGCGGCATCGGGGACGTACCCCAGATCCTCGATCGCCGCGAGCACACGCTGCCGGGTGGCAGAACGGACCCCGTCCTGACCGTGCACCACCCGGGAAACTGTCGCTGTCGACACCCCGGCGGCCCGCGCCACGTCGTACAGCGTCGACGCTCCCCGGTTGTCCATAAGGCGAATGGTAACCATGGTGGACGGCAAGTTGTGACGCCAGACCCACCAGGAGACCCGCGAATCCCTGGAGTCCTGTCTCGTGACCAGCCGACGGCGCGCTGGCTGCGAAGTAAGCGCTGACCTGCGAGAACATTGCCGGCACATTGCCGGCACACCGGGTGCAGCCATCCTTGTCCTGGCCGGCAGACGAATAGTACGCTTCGTCGGCTGTGACCGTTGTGCCTGGGGAGGCGGAATGCATCGGATGGGGATCGCGCGGGCAGTGGTGCGGTGGGCGTGGCTGAACGGACCCGTGCGGTGGCTGCTGGCTATCTGCCTTGTCGCGGGTGCGGCGCTCGGTTTCGTGCAGACGCCAGCGGCGAGGGCCGGCGGCATCGCTCCATACAGCGGCGAGATCGTGATCATCGAGAACGTCACTGTCGGCACCCACTTCATCGTCGGCGCCTGCAACGTCGACGGTCCGGTGCTTCCCGTGACCGTCGTGGCGCTCTTCATTCCGCCGCCCGGCGGCCTGCCGGTCGGGCCGTACGCGACCGCCTCGTGGAACGGCGGGACCGGCACCGCGGATATGCACGCGAACACCGGCCAGGCGCATAACCTCGTCCAGACATTCCATATGATCCTCAGCGCGGGCCTCCTCTTCGGCGGCGACGGCAAGTACACCGCATCGATAGCCGTCCAGGACGTCGGGCTGGCGGGCGGCTACGCCCAACGCAGCAACGTCCCAGTGCTCGTAAGTCCGGGACCCCCGTTCCAGGCGCCTAAGACCCTCAAGTGCCCCATGGTCGGCCAAGTCAACACCGACATCACGAAGGCACTGCTAGGGATAGCCAAGGACGTCGCGTTGTTCGCGGTAAAGCAATGGGGCTGCCCTTTTTGCCAAAATGCTGTAACGGCGTGGAAGATCGGCAAGGCAATCGGCGCGTACTCGTTTCTTATCCTCGACACCGCCAGAAACTGGATGCCGAATGATCCCCCGGACAGCGACTACCAGCAGATCGCCGATCCGTCACCGCCGCCGTTGCTGCCACCGATCAGCGGCCTGACCGCGGCCGAGCAGTCGGCGGTCACCAGCCTGGAGGCTTCGTTCGCCGCCGCGATCGGTGACCTGCGGGGGCTGGCGACGAGCACGAACCGGGCCTGGGGCGCGGGTGACGCCGGCAGCGTCTACTGGTATCGCGAGCAGATGCAGGCCGAGGCCAGGTTTGCCGCGAAGTTCGCCGCCGACCTCAGGAAGCTCCCGGCCGGCTACGACGCGATCGCGGCGCTGTTCACCGGCCAACTGCCGGACATACCGATAACCAGCGACAACGTGAGCACGGCGCTATCCGCGCTGGAGAACGGAATGCCGTCCGACTTCGCCGATGAGCTGACCCAGATCGGCGTGTCCGCGGCTGACCAGAAGCAGATGGCGAGAGGACTGCTCGATGGCGACCCGTCGCAGCTCCCGACAGACAACGCGACCCCTGACCTGTTCGCGCCGCCGGAAGACTATGCCGCGATGGCCAGCGACTATGACAACCTGGCCGAATGGGCCAGGCAGACGGTCGGCACCCCGCGTCCGGCGATCACCAGCCTGAGCGTGAGTTCCGGCCCGTTGGCCGGCGGCACGTCTGTGGCCATCTTCGGGTCCAACCTGGGATCGGTCACCGGGATCAGCTTCGGCCCGTCCTCACCGGAGGCGGGCCTTGGAAGCAACCTGTCCTGCTCGGCCACCCAGTGCAATGTCAACGCCCCGGCAGGCACCGGCACCGTGGACGTCATCGCCGATGGCCCTGGCGGCCCGTCGGCCGCCACGCCAGCGGACCGGTTCACCTACCAGGCCGATACGGCGCCGACGGTGACGCAGATCTTCCCCGCCTCGGGATCGGTGGCCGGCGGCACTAGCGTCTCCGTCATCGGCTCCGGCCTCGCCAACGGCCGGGTCTACTTCGGACCGCAACTCGCCGACATGTGGACGTGCACGGCGGTGCTGTGCACCGCCACCGCACCGCAGAGCGGGGGTCCTGGCCCGGTGGACGTGACGGTCTCCAACGGCGCGGGCACGTCCGCGACAAGCACCGCTGACCAGTTCACCTACCAGGCGACGCCGCCGCCGGCCATCGTGGCGCCGACGGTCACCGGGGTGTCCCCGGCGTCGGGCAGCAGCGCCGGCGGGGATACGGTGACGATCACGGGCACCAGCTTCACAAGCGCGACCGACATCGAATTCGGCGCCATCCCCGCGACGAGCTTCATCGTTCAGGACGATTCCCACATCACCGCGGTCACGCCGGGCGAGACGGCCGGCACCACCGACGTGACGGTCGTCAACCCGACAGGCACGTCGGCGGTTACCAGCGCCGATCATTTCAGCTACGTCGACATCGCCCCGGTCATCACCGGCGTATCCCCGGCGTCCGGTCCCACCACCGGCGGCACCAAGGTAACCATCACCGGCACGAACCTCAACATGGGCGACGTGGGCCTCGGCACGGGCCAGGACCTGAATGCCACCTGCACCCCGACCGAGTGCATAGGGACGACTCCACCGGCGGTGGCAGGCCCGGCCGACATCAGGGTGTTCACCAGTGGCGGCCAGTCCGCCCTGGTGGCCGCCGACCGCTTCACCTATGTCAAGGCGCCCGCGCCGGCGATCACCAGCATCGAGCCGGCCTCCGGCAGCACCGCCGGCGGCACTGATGTCGCCATCTACGGCACCAACCTCGCCGGCGCCACGGTGACGATCGGCGGGCAGCCCGCGATGGGGGGCGTCAGCGACACGTGCAGCCTCGCCGCGTGCCTGGTCGTGGCGCCGCCGGGCACGGTCGGCGCCGCCGCCGTCGTCGTCACCAGGACCGACGGCGCGGCCTCTACGGCCGGGACATACACCTACGTCAAGCCAGGCGCTCCGTCCGTCACCGCGGTGACACCGGACTCCGGCTGGCTGCAAACCGCCGGGAATGCCGAGGTATTCGGCAAGAACCTGACTGACGGCGCGGTCTATTTCGGATCCAACCAGGCACTGGTGATCACAGGCGACCTCAACGAGGGCTCGTGCACTCCGACCGAGTGCTCCGTCCAGGTGCCGGACGGCAATGCGCCGGGAACCGTCGACGTGACCGTGCAGACCCCCGGCGGCACCACCGCGACGACCTCCGCCGACAAGTACACCTACGTGTTCCCGATGATCACCTCCGTGTCCCCGTCCACCGGCTGGAATATCGGCGGCACACCGGTCACGATCACCGGCACCAACCTCGCGGGCGGCGAGGTGGGCTTCGGTACCGACCTCACCGGCGGGTTCAGTTGCACGCAGACCACCTGCACAGGCCTCTCGCCCTCCGGCTCGCCGGGAACCGTCGACGTGAACGTGTCTGTCAACAACGGCATCGACGTCAGCGCTCCGGTGGCCGCCGACCACTTCACCTACCAGGCGCTGCCACCGCCGACGGTGACCTCCGTGTCGCGGGCATCGGGCACCGACCAGGGCGGCCAAACGCTGGTGGTGACAGGCAAGTACCTGGACGGCGGGACGATCAGCTTCGGCAGCATTGCGGTGAATACCGGCTCGTGCACCGACACGACCTGCACCGTGATAACCCCGTACGTCGCCCCGAACGACGGCACGGTTGACGTCACCGTGACCACACAGGCGGGAACCTCCGCAGCTAGCGCGGCGGACCAGTTCACGTTCTACACCCCTGGGAGCCCGACGGTGACAGGCATCAGCACGTCGTCAGGCTCGGTGGTCGGTGGTACCCCAGTCACCATCACGGGCACCAACCTGACCAACGGCAACGTGTTCTTCGGCACCGCCATGGCCGACAGCTCGTGCACCACCGACAACACGTGCACGGTCCTGTCGCCGACGGCCAGCGCCGTCGGGCCCGTGGACGTCACGGTCACGACTATTAACGGCACGTCGGCGACCAGCCCCGCCGACCAGTTCAGCTACCAGATCCCGCCGCCCCCCGCGGTCACGTCCGTTGACCCGGCAAACGGGCCATCCTCGGGCGGCGAGCTCGTAACGGTCACCGGCACGAACCTTGGCGGCGGCACCGTCAACTTCGGCTCGAACGCCGCGGCCAGCTCCTCGTGCGGACCCGAATCCTGCACCGCGACCCAGCCCACCGGGACCGCGCGTGCCATGGATATCACCGTCACGACGCCTGGCGGTACCTCGGCCACCTCAAGCGCCGACCAGTTCACCGACCTATCCCTGTCTTTGGCCCAGACCGCCATCCCCGGGCTGGCCAGCACCGACCAGGCCGGCGGCGGACAACTGCACACCGCGCCGGACGGCACCGTGTGGTTCACCATTCCCAACCACAGCGAGGTCGCCAAGATCGCCACCGACGGGACGATGACGATATATCCGACCCCAGACACGTCATCGTCCCCAGACGGAATCACTCAGACTTCCAACGGGACCATCTGGTATGTCGAGGCCACCCCGAACAAGATCGTCTCGCTCGACGGCACGGGCAAGCAGACCGCCTACCAGATTCCCGGCCAGCCTTATGACCTGCGCGACATCATTGCCGGGCCGGACGGGCGGCTCTGGTTCACCCTGTCCGGGTCCGGCGCGATCGGCGCGATGACCACCAGCGGCAAGATCTCCATGTACACGCTTCCCGACGCCGGCGCTTACCCGCTCAACATCGCACAAGGCCCGGACGGGCGGCTGTGGTTCACCGAGGGCAACGGGGACGCTCTCGGCGCCGTCACCACCAGCGGGCAGATCTCGCAGTACCCGGTTCCCGGCACCGGCGTATCCCCGTGGGGGATCACCGTTGGCCTGGACGGGCGGCTGTGGTCCACCGACCGTCAGGGGCATGAGATCGACGCGATGACCACAGACGGCGTGGTCACCCAGTACCCGCTGCCCGTCACGGACGGGTCGCCGGTCGGCATCACGCCCGGCGCCGACGGGAGGCTGTGGTTCACCATGGACGGTTTCGACGCGGTCGCTGCCCTGGACCCGGCCACCGGAGCCGTCGCTGACTACCCGGTAGTGAACACCTCCGCGTCCGCCCTCCAGCCCAAGTACCTGGCCATGGCAAAGGACGGAAGCCTGTGGGTCAGCGAGACCGTGGGCAACACCATGATCCACGCCACCGGCATCACGGACGGCGTTACACCGACGGTGACGTACGTGTCGCCCGACTACGGTCCGCCCGGCGGCGGCACCACCATCACTATCGCCGGAGCTAACCTGACCGGGGCCACCGCGGTTTCGTTCGGGACAAAGAAGGCAGTGACCGTCACCGACCTTGACGCCGCGCACGTGACCGCCACCGCACCGGCCGGGACGGGTGCCGTGGACGTGACCGTCACCACCCCCAACGGCACCACAGCGGCCGGACCGGCCGACAAGTACTACTACGGCGGACCGCCTCCCGCGCTCCCGCAGGTCACCGGCGTTGCACCGGCCACGGGCGGCACCGGGGGAGGTTACAAGGTCACGATCACCGGCGCCAACCTGACCGGCGGCTCGGTCGCCGTCGGCGGCACGGCGGCCACGGCAGTTGCATGCACGGCCACCTCGTGCACGGCGACGACTCCCGCCGGGGCGGTCGGCACCGTGGACGTGCGGGTCACCACGGCCGCCGGGACCAGCCCGGTGTCCGCTGCCGACCAGTTCACCTACGAGACACCGGCCCCGCCCGCGCCCACGGTCACCGGCGTCAGCCCAGCCAGCGGGACTACAGCGGGCGGCAACACCATCACGGTCACCGGCACTGACCTCACCGGCGGGATCGTCACCGTCGGCCTGAACGACGTGACCGCGACCTGCACCGCCACCTCGTGCACGGCGACCGCGCCGCCAGGCGCCCCGGGCACGGTCGACGTCCAGGTCACCACCGCCGGCGGCGTCAGCGCCGCCACCGCGGCGGACCGCTACACATACGCCGGCGCGCCGACCGTACCGGGTGCTCCCGGTCGGCCGACCGCGACGGCGGGCAACGCGGCCGCGACCGTGACCTGGACGGCGCCGTCGTCAGACGGCGGCTCGGGCATCACGGGATACACGCTCATCCCGTACCGCAACGGCGTCAAGCAGGCCCCGGTGACTCTAAGCGGAACCGCGGTGTCGGCGACGGTGACCGGCCTGACCAACGGCGCGTCCTACAGCTTCACCGTGCAGGCGCGCAACGCGGTCGGCGCCGGCGTGGTCTCGCTCGCCTCGGCGGCCGTCACCCCGAGGGCACCGGTGTCGCTGTCCATCGCGTCGGCCCCGTCGGCCACCAGCTACGGAGCGACGGTCATCGTGACCGGCAAGGTGACCAGTTCGGCCACCGCGGTCGCCGGCGTGCAGGTTGTCCTGCAGTACCGCAAGCACGGCACCGCCACGGCCTGGACGCCGGCGGGAGGCGCGGTCGCCTCTTCGGCAACGGGCGTCGTGGCCCTGAAGCTGAAGGCGCCTTACTCGGTCGACATCCGGCTGGTGAGCGTGGCGGCCGGCGCGTACGCGGCGGGGACCTCGGCGGTGAAGACCATCTCCTGTTCGGCGCTGATCAGCGCGACGATGTCACCGGCGGCCGTCCCGGCCAGCCACTCGGCAGTGCTGTCAGGAACCGTCTCGCCGGTCCAGTCTGGAGTCGTCTACCTGGAGCGCGAGTCGGGCAAGACCTGGATCGTCGTGGCATCGCAGAAGCTGGCCGCCAAGGGCGCCTACAGGTTCACCATCAAGGGCACCTCGAAGGGCACCTGGTCGTACCGGGTCATGATGAAGGCGACCACGTCGTTCGCGGTGTCCGCGAGCGCGGTGCGGACGCTGAAGGTGACGTGAGGCTATGGGGCTATTGCCCCGTGCTCATCGCGCCTCACAGTGCGATGGCCGCGAGTGCGCCGAGGAGGATGAACGGCCCGAACGGCATCTGAGTGGAGCGTGTGGCGCGGCGCAGGAACAGGAGCGCCGCGCCGTAGATCGCGGCCAGGGTGAACGCGGCGAAGGTGCCTGTCACCAGCGCCTGCCAGCTGATCCAGGCGAGCGCGGCACCGACGCTCGCCGCGAGCTTGGCATCGCCGAGACCGATGCCGCCCGGCCTTATCACGAACAAGGCCAGGTAGAAAAAGGTGAGCGCGGCGGCGCCGAGGACCGCGCGGCCCAGCTGACCGGGCTGATGGCTGGCGAGCGCGGCGACAGTCAGCAGCGCGACGGTGCCGGCGCAGGCGGCGGCGGTCAGCGGGTTCGGCAGCCGGTGGACTGCGACGTCGACGCAGGCGAGGGGGACGGCGACCAAGGCCAGCCAGGACAGGGCCGCCATTTCCCACACCGAAGGCGCCCGGGCTGCCACGACGGCCAGGGCAAGGGCGGCGGCAAGCTCAGCGAGCAGCGGATACGGCCCGATCCTGGCGCGGCAGGATGGACAGCGTCCGCTGACGGGCAGCAGCGAACGCCAAGGCCAGCGGGCTGGCACGAGCTGATGAGCGCAGGCAGGGCAATCACGCCGGGGCGGATCGCCGGATTGGGTGCTGCGGGAGAAGACGCTGGCGCGCATCCGCGGGCCGGCCATCAGGCCCGCGGATGCTCCGGCGATGATCCACGGCAGCGTCACCGCGAGCGGCTACCCGGCCGGACCGACGACGGCCTGGATCTCGCGAACATTGATCCTCGGGTTCGCGTTCTGTGGCTGGAGATTGCCCGCTCCGGGGATCGGAGTGTTCAGGCACTGGTCGTAGGTCGGCGGAGCGCTGTCGGCCGTCTGGGCCCAGCAAGCGGTCCAGCCGACACTGACGGCCAGGTGGAACGCTCCCGGCTGCCGGTAGGTCACGCCGCAGTCGATCGCCTGGTTGACCTGTGCGGTGCTCATTTGCGCGGCGGTCCAGCTAGAGCCAAGCGTCACGATGCCTCCGCTCGCTATCGCGGTCCCGCAGCTTGGCTGGTTGTAGCGGGTCGCCGCGGGAGTGCCTGGCGAGATGTCCAGACCGCTGGACATGGCCCACACGGTGGCGCTTTGTGCGCCGAGGGTCGCCGTGACCCAGACGTAGGCATGGCCGTCAGGGGACACGGCCAGCCTGTTCCCGCCGAGCGCGACCTTGACGAAGGTCGGCAGGTTCGTATCGCTCGTGCCGATCGGGTTGACGGTGACGCGCCTGATGCCTGGCACCTGGAGCACCGCGAAGGCCAACGCGGCGAGTGTCTGCGGTGGAATGTTGACCCCGGGCGGGATGGCGCCGGGGGGCACGAAGGCGTACAGCGGCAACTTCAGGCACTCCGCCTCGCCCGCGGGGCCGGCATTGGGGTTGACCGGAAGCTTGTACCACTCCCCGGGCACCGGGTTCGCGAGCAGATCATTCGCCTGCTGCACGGATTTGTTTATATCGAATATCTTGGGCGCCTTCGCCGGGTCATTTCCCCACTCGCCGATGATCGCGTTGCTGCCGACCACCGCGTCGCCTATCGGGATCCATAGGCATGGCGGCGGAGCGACATCGACCACGGTGTTGTTATTGCCCGACCGGTAACTGCCAGTGAAATGGACCCAGCTCTTCAGTTCAACCTGGCACGTGCTGCCCGTGTCACAGTTACCGGTGGTCGACGGGGGTCCGTTGGCCGCGCCGGCCGGTACGGTCAGGGCAGCCGACAGCAAGGTGCTAACGGCAACTACGGCGAGACCGAAAGCAAAGCGTCTCACGGCTTACACTCCTTCGCCCGTGGATAGAAGATGGCCGGCAGGTTGGACACCACCTGCCACTCGCCAGCCGAATTCTTACCAAGCTGATCGGTGATCCGGATGTAGTGCTCATCGGCCGGAGTGGTATCGGGGAGAGCCTTGCCCGTCCGCTTATCCGTGTTCGACGATTTCGAGTTGTCGAAGCAGGCGGACACGTCAAAATCTCCCGGCACGCTCGGGTCGCGTATGACGGACATCTTGAAGAACCGGATGGTCCCGTTGAACGACTCGGTAGTGACATCCGGACGGGCCAGCGACGACTGCAACTGAGAGGCCAGATCCGGGGTCACATACCTGGCCCAGGAACTGTCGTTACCGCTGGTGTACTCGGCGTAGAGGTAGGCCAGCTCGAAGTCCTTGTCGGCCACCACGGCTTGCGCCTGCGCTCCATTCCGGGGGAGCCAGGACGTCATCAAGATACGAACATTTTTCCCGAACGGGGGCATGGTGACTGCCGCCGCCCTTGACCGCGGCTGCGCCGCGGACGCGGTCGTGGCGGGTGCGACGGGCTTGATACTGCCCGATGGGTGAAACACCGGTGCCTGAGTCGAATGACCCGAAACGCAGCCCGCGACCGCGATGGCGGCCGTCACCGCGAGGGCCGGTCCGGCTACCTTCGAAAGCATCGCGGATATCTCCTTAGGTGAACTGGTGAATGATCAGGCGGCCGAGATGCGCCAGGACGGGAGCAGTTCGTCGATCAGTGCCTCTGTCTCCGGAGCCATCCGCGGCATGACCTCGTCGAGCGCGGTGCGCGCGCATATCTCGTCGACCGCGGCTCGCAGCACCGGCTCTTGTCCGGTGGCGTACGCGCCGAGCAGCAAGTCACGCCACAGCATTTCGTCGTTGAACGCCAGCCGAAGCCCTGCTCGCGCCGCCTCCATCGCGCCGTCGGCATCGGCCGATGACAGCCGCAGCGTGGACAGCCGGTGCGCGGTGTCCGCGATGAGGGCCGTGACGTCGTAGCAAAAATCGTCTGTGCTCAGCCACGCGTACCGGGCGGGATCGCGTCCGTCGAGTGCCTGCCCGCGGACGAGCCGAAGCGCCTGCTCTAGGTCCTCCATCTCGTCCGCGGCCATGCCTGTCGCGGATCCCGCCTGGCGCGCCCGCGCCGCGAGGGCGCGGAACACTTGCCAGTCCACGCGCACGCCCTGGCCGAGGCGCAGCCGCCCCGCCTCGTCGGTTATCAGGTTCGGCTGACCGAACTCGTCGGCACCAAGCCAGGCTTGCACTCGGGCCAGCGTCGCGTCCCTCACCTCGGCGGGCACGCCCCGCGGCCACAAGGCACCGGTCAGCACGTTCAGGTGGACGCCGAATGGGTGCGCGGCCAGATAAACGACCAGTTCGGTCGCCAGCGCGAGCCGCTCCGGCTCGATCCATCCGGGCGCGCTGACCGTGACGGGCCCGAGCAGGCCGACGTCGACGCAGGGATTAGCATCCGGTGCCAAGTGCGCCGCGGGCGCGGCCCCGACGGCCGGATCGGTGACCGGAGCGTCCCGGCCGCCGTCGCGGAACAGCGCGATCACCGCCGAGTACTGCTCGGCCGGCAGCAGTTGTGCGGCGAGGTCGAAGCCGAGCAGGTCGGCCAGCAGGCGACCGTCGGCCGTCACGTCCCACGTCCAGGTCGCGCCCGCGACCTCGCCCGCCACCACGAAGCCGAGCGCGGTTCTGTGCCTGGTGCGCGCCAGCGCGAGCAGCCGGTCGGCCTGCGCTGGAGTCGGTGGCACGCCCATGATCAGGTAGTGCGGCGCCCACGCGTCCGGGTCGCCGCTCACCGCGCGGCCTGTCAGCACGGAGTCCATGCCGGACGCGAACAGCGCGTGGTTCAGCTCGGCGGAACGCCGCTCCAGATCGGGCAGCACGTCGTCCAGCGTCGGGGACGCCACGACCCGTTCCGGGGAAATGAGGGCGAGCTCTTCACCGAACCCCACGAGAGTTACCCGCATGCGGTCAGACCAGCGGCTCGTGACAAGCTCGACGGCCAGTGCCGCCAGCGCGGCCTGCACGGTGCGCTGCGGCCCGCGGACGGCGATCAGCCCGTGCGCGACCTCTAGGTCGACCATGACCCGGCCGGCGTCGTTGGTCCCGATCGAGACGAGCCCCGGGTACGGCGCGAGTGCCTCGCCGGACTCGAGCGAGGCAACGGCGGACATCGGGAGCTGCCACACCTGCCCGCCGTCCACGGCCTGCCACGGCGCGGGCGGGCTCGGGTCCGGCGGGGTAACCCACAAGTCAAGGCTGCCGGTGCCCAGATGCGCCGCGAACACGGTGGGCGGCGTCTTTCCCATCGTGGTCATGGCGGCCGACAGGTGGCGCAGGCTGACGTCGAGCAGCCGGACGGCCGGGTCGTCGGCACCTAGCCTCAGTGCCTCTTCGGCCACAGCCGCGTCGCCTTCCGGCGTGATCAGCCGCCGCCCGACGCCGCGCTGCCACAGCTGGCGCCTGCGGTGCCTGCCCAGCGCGGAAAGCACACCAGCGGCGAGCAGGCCCGCGCCGGCCAGCTCGTACGGCCACCCGGCCGTGGAGTACGCGGGCGCCTGCGGGGCGACCGTGCTGCCGCCGCCGGCGTGGGCAGGGGCCGTTGCGGCGTGGGCGGACGGGCCGGCGCCACCTGTCCTCGCGATGGGGGTGTCGGCAGTCGCGGGCGCGTCATGAGGCGCCGGGACGGCGCGAGAGACGATCTCGATGCCGGGTCCGTAGGCGTCGGCCGGCATGCGCAGCACCCAGCCGGGGCGGATGAGGCTGGCGATCGTCAGCTTCGCGCCATCTGGCTGGACGTGATCCTTGTTCAGCTGGAAGATCTCCGGATACCTGCGGCCGTCGCCCAGATGGTTCTGCGCGATCTCCCACAACGACTCGTGGTAGCGGCCGGCGGGCGGCTTGACCACGTAGATCTTCTCGCTGCGCGCCGCGTGCGCGCTGTGCACACCCTGCACCCCATGCGCGGGTGTGTACGCCGGGGTCGCGCCCTCGCCGGGTTGACGGGTGAACTGTTGCGGGCCGCCGGCCAGCCACGGATCCCGCACCTGCCTGACGATGCTGTGCGCGGCCCGCGGTGGCCCCGCGTGAGTGAACGCAGGCGATAGCGCGGCGGTCGCCGAGAACAGCAGCAGCGCGGCGGTAACCAGCCGGTGCGCCGCGGACTGGGTGGCACCCGACAGCGGCACCCGCCCGGGCTTGCCCGCGTGCCGGACCGCGGCCGAGATCTCGACGATCACGCACCAGACGAGCTGGATCCACAGCAGCCAGATGATCACCGACAGGACACGCAGGATCGCCATCACGTCGAGTTGCTGAGTGAGGGCGCTGCCGCCCGGCAGCTTGTGCGGAATGGGTGACCCGAACACCTTCACCAGCGCGATGGGCAGGCCGACCGTCAGCAACCCGAGCGCGATGACGGCGAGCAGGCCGTAAATCACGTCGGCTGCGGTGCGTCCGCGGGCCGGGACGGGCGGGCGTAGACCCGGGATTGGCGGTGCCATCAGCATGCTCCCGTGAACTGGAGGTTGTTGCCGCAGTCGAGCGTCGCGCTTTCCCTGGCACCGGTCGTAAACGTTCCGAGCGTGCTGCCGAGCGGGAAGGGCGCCGCTACGGCCACCGAGACCTGGACGGTCACCGTCGGCCCTGTGACGTTGCAGGATGACATCGTCGTGGCGCCCGCGTCGGCCGGGGACAGCGAGCCGCTCGCGTACGACGCGACGAGACTCTGGGCGGCCGCGCACGCCGCGGCCGGCGGGATTACGAAGTTCCCCGCGCGCAGGTCCGCGACGCTCACCTGGTTGGCGCCGGCCCGCGCCGCCTGCTCGGCGATGTCCGCGGCCCGCTCCCTGGCGTTCATGTACTGCCCTCCGTCCACGATGAAGGCGAGCAGGATGAGCGAGGTGAACGCGAAGATGACCAGCCAGATCGTCACCGACCCCCGGTCACCGCCGCTGCCCGGCCAGTGCCGCGGCAGGCGCGTCTTCGCCCTCGTCATGGCGTTCCCCTCGAAACGAATGGGTCGAGTGGCGCGGTGGCCTGGCTGCTGAACGGCGTGTTCGTGGACAAACCGACGATGCTGAACACCCTCAGGTCGACGCTGCACCGCACCGTGACCTGCACCGCGGTGGCGGTCGTAAAGTCCTCCGTCGGCGGGAACGACACGTTCACCGTCGGCGCGCCGCCTGTGCAGAGGTTTCCCAGGTCGAAGTCGGCGGCAGAGACCGCGCTGCTGTTCGCATCGCCGAGGTCCCTGGCCAGCGACGCGGCCCGGGCGGCGTCACGTGCGGCGGCGCCTACCTGGCCGGTCGCGCTGACCCAGTTGCCCGCGCCGGCGACAAGCAGCAGGAGCAGCAGGAAGGCCGGCGCGGCGATGACCATCCCGACCGTCATCGAGCCGCGCTGGGCGGACAGGGAAGCTACCCGGCGCACGCGCCGCCGCTGCCCTGCGGGTGGAAGCATTCCTCTGGTCCTTCCACGGTTACCGTGATCGTCATCCCGCCGACCGCGTTCAGCAGGCTGTTGAGCTGGCCGGTCACTGTCACCCCGACGAGTTGCGTCCCGTCGGGGCCGGTCCCGGTGACCGCCGTGGCCGTGACGCCTGTCAGGATCTTCGTGCCGAGCCCGTTGTAATAGGACACGGTGCGCGCGTCCGTCTGGTCCCGCCACCCGGCGTCATTGGCCGCGATCTGCCTGGCGATCCGCGCGCCCTCCTGGGCGGCGGCCAGCGCCGCCTGGCGTGCCTGGAACCACAGCGCGAACTGGATGATGATCATCGCCAGGATCAGCAGCGCGGGCGCCAGGATGGCAAGCTCGACGGCGCTCGACCCCCGATCACTGGCCAGCCGCCGGGCGAGCCGGCGGCGGGCAGCGCGGGCGCGGGACACTGAGTGCGGGCCTTGGTTACGGGGCGGGAATCGTCGTCGAGATGGTCGACTTCCCGTTGTTCACCTCGGTGATGATCACCGCCAGCACTCCCACGGCGAGGAGCACAAGGACACCGGTGATGATCGCGAGCTCGATGGCCGAGGCGCCGCGGTCGCCATCGGCCGACGCGCGCCGCATCCGGCCGGCGTGCGCACCGAGGAAGGACCGCAGGTAAGCGCCTGCCGGGCCGCGCAGCGGGTGAAAGATATTCATGTCTCTCCTACCAGTTCGTTCTCTTTTCGCTGGCTTTCACAGCCCGATCAGCGCGTACACCGCCGGGTACATCAGGAAGATCAGGAAGGCCGCGCACAACAGCATCTGGGCGACGAGCATCGACTGGGAACGCTCGCCCGCCTGGCCCTGCAGGTCGGTCAGTTCGCGCCGCCGCAGGCTGGCGGCGCGGCTGGCCAGCGATTCGCGTATCTTCGCGCCGTCGTTGACTAGCGCGAGGGCGCCGGCCAGGTCCCTGAGCTCGTCGACCCGCACTTCATCGCCCAGGGCCCCCAGGGCCTGCCACGGGGTCTGCCCGGTGATCCGGGCGTTCGCGAGTGCCTCCCTGATTCGCCTGAACGCCCAGCCCGAGCCGATCTCGCTGGCGGCCATCAGCGCCTCGGGCACGCCGCGCCCACCGGACAGGTTCATCGCGACGAGATCGAGGAACGCCCCGATCGCGTGTCGGAAGTCCCGGCGCATCTTGTCCACCTTGTTCTTAAGCTCAAGGTCGGGGAGGAAGAAGAAGACGGCGGCGAAGGCGACCCCCACCCAGACGGGGACGACGAACGGGACACGCACCCGCGCGAGGCTCAGCAGTACTATCAGCGCCGGCGCCAGCAGCAGGCCCAGGATGGCGAGCAGCACCTTCGTCGCGAGGTAGTTCTCCAGTGAACGGCCGGTCAGCCGCAGGCTGGCGCGCAGCGACGGGAACTCCCAGCCCTGTTCATTGCAGAAGCTGACAAGCCCGGCGCCCAGCCGCCTGGTGAGCCCGCTGTCGGAGGCCTCGCCCGCCGGACCCGCGGCGCCGAGCGGCGCACGCGCCGCGTCCGCGTCGAACGAGGCGATGCGCCTGGCAAGGCTGGCCCGCTGCGGGATCAGCCCGAAGCCGAGCAGGAACAGTCCGAGCCCGCACACGGCGCCGACGACGATCGCGGCCGTCATCCCGCACCTCCGAGAGCGGTGCCGACCGGGCCGCCGAGCAGTCGTTCTGGCGTCTCGAACCTGGCCAGCTTGCGCAGCCACAAGATTCCCGCCGCGTAGATCGCCCCGACCACTGTCAGCACGACCTGCCCGAGAAGTCCGTCATACGGGGTGAGGAAGGAATGGTCGATGATCGCCAGCACGACGGCCAGACCGACAGACACCGCCACGACGATCTGTACGCTGCGCCTGGTGGACTTGCGTTCCGCGGTGACCTTCCGCCGCATGTCGAGTTCTTCGCGAACCGAAGCGGCCAGCGAGCCGAGCAGGTCGCGCAGCCCGGGACCGCGCAGCCGGGCGTTGATGATCAGCGCGGCGATGATCAGGTCCGCGGCCGGGTCATCCAGGTCGTCGGCGAACATGAGCAACGCCTCAGGCAGCGGCATCCTGGTGTGCATCCGGTCCACCAGGCGGCTCAACGGCTCGCGCAGGCTTGGTGCCGCCACCCGAAGCGACGACGGGATGGCCTGTTCCAGGCCGACCGCGCCGGCGATGGTGTCCCGCAGCGACTCGGTCCACGTCGCCAGTGCCTCAAGCCGCGTGGTCGCCCTGCGCTCGCTGGCCGCGCCGCCCAGCCCGCGCCAGGTGAACGCCAGCAGCGCGATGCCGACGCCAGCGACAAGCCAGCGGGTGACGGCAAGCGCGGCCAGGCCCGCGAGCACCGCTGCCAGGCCGCGCAGGGACCAGAAGTCACGCGCCAGCCGCTCCAGCGGCCCTGGTCCGGTTCGCTGCGGGCCAGGCTCCAGGCCGCGCACGCCCATGACCAGCACGAACAGTCCACCGCCGACGAGGGCGCCGAGCAGGATGGCAAGCAGTTGACTGGCGGACGCGGTCATCTCACCACCCCCGCCGCGCGGGGTCGTACCCGCTGCGCATCAGTTCGTCGAGGCATGACACGGGAGCGTGCGGCACCGCGCGGCCGTCGGGTCCTGAGGTGAACACCTCGCTGGAAAGAACTCGCCCGTCCACGCCGGTCACCTCCCTGATGCTGCTGACGAACCGGCGCAGCCTGCCGCCGCGCGAGTAGTCGTTGCGCTTCTCCTGGAACACGACGAAATCGATCGCGCCGGCGATCAGCATGTGGGTCGCGTCGACGGGGAGCCGCTCCTGTGACTGGATCGCGTAGGTGGCGATGCGGTTGAACACCTCGAGCGAAGAATTGGCGTGGATGGTGGACAGCGAGCCGTCGTTGCCCTGGGTCATGGCGTTGAGCATCGTGACGATCTCGTCGCCGAGCACCTCGCCGACGATGACCCGGCTCGGATTCATCCGCAGCGACCGGCGGACCAGCTCGGCTAGCGAGATGGCGCCGTGACCCTCGCTGTTGGGCAGCCTTTCCTCGAACGCGATCACGTTGGGATGCAGCTCGGGGAAGTGGTCAAGGCCGAGTTCCAGCGCCCGCTCCACGGTGATCAGCCGTTCATCGGCCGGGATCTGGTTGGCCATCGCGCGCAGCAGCGTTGTCTTGCCGGCGTTGGTCGCCCCGGCGATCATGATGTTCTTGCGGGCCGCGACCGCGGCCGCCAGGAACGATCCGACGTCTGGCGTCATGGTCCCGTTGCCGACCAGGTCGGCAAGAAAGACCTTGCCCAGCCGCGCTCGCCTGATGGAGATCGCCGGGCGCAGCGTGACATCCATCACCGCCGACAGCCGCGATCCGTCGGGAAGCCGCAAGTCGAGCTGGGGATTAGCGGTGTCGAAGGGCCGGCTGGACAGCCCGGAGTAGGCGGCGAGCACCTGGATGAGCTCGATGAGCTCGGTATCGCTTTCCGCTACCGGCTCGCCCATCACCTCCCGCCCGTCGGCGTACCCGATGAACACCCGGTCGCAGCCGTTGATGTCGATGTTCTCGATCTGCTGGTCTTCGAGCAGCGGCTGCAGCCGGCCCACGCCGAACAGCGCGGCGTGGATGGCCTCGGCGAGGTCCTCCTCCTGCTGCGCGTTGAGCGGTGCGCGTCCGGACATGATCTCGCCGCGCGCGTAGTCCTCCAGGGACTGGGCGATGACAGCGCGCGCGAACTGCCGTTCGTCTTCGGCGGACATCGGGACGACCCCGGAGGCGGCATCGAGCCGGCGCTGCTCGGCCAGCCGGTCGCCGACCTCCCCGCGCAAGCGCTTGACAACGCTATGGTCGACCACTGATCACCGACCCTTGCCCCGGTGATGTGGCGTGCCGTCCAGGCCGGGGCGCGTCCGGCACCGCCGGCTGAGCGGACGGCGATGCCTGCGGGGCCTGACCTTGGAGTCCAGGTGGTGGCGTTGAAGGGCCAGCCCACTGCTGCTGCCCGGGCTGCGGTGTCTCGGCTTGGGTGATGGGCAGCGGCGGCAGCACCGCGGCGAGCTGGCCGGCGATGTCCTGGGCGGTCCGGATCAGGGGCGACTTGCCTAGCCTGCCGACCGCGCCCTCGCCAAGCTGCGCGGCGGCGCCTGGGTCGTCGGCGATGGCGCCGATCAACTGCGCGCCGGACAGGCCGCCCTGGGCGATCACATGACCCACCTCGCCCAGCGCCCTCCTGATGTGCCGCTGGTCCGCGATCACCGCGACCGCGATAGGGCAGGCCCGTCGGCCACGCCGGTCGAAAGCGGTGACGACCGCGTTGACCCGGTCGCGGAGCCGGATCACCTCGCCCATCGCGGGCCTGGTCAGGAGCAAGAGCACCGACGCCGCCTCAAGCAGGTCGTAGTGCG